>ERZ773069.1597-NODE-1597-length-12902-cov-60.352222_pt1 | contig 12902 bp, 12 predicted proteins | sample MGYA00580619_ERZ773069 | MGnify/ENA primary metagenome ERZ773069 (study PRJEB29015, sample SAMEA2738007) | human oral metagenome | biome: human oral; feature: human-associated habitat; material: dental | place: China | collected 2108 ...
GGGGGCTAGTTGTCGCGCTCGGGCTTCACCAGGGGGAACAACACGGTTTCGCGGATACCCAAACCAGTCAGGGCCATGAGCAGGCGGTCAATGCCCATGCCCGCGCCCGCGGTCGGCGGCATGCCCTGCTCCATGGCGGCCAGGAAATCCTCATCCAACACCATGGCCTCCTCATCACCGCCCGCAGCCAAACGGGCCTGGTCCTCGAAGCGCTCGCGCTGAATCACCGGGTCAACAAGTTCGGAATAACCGGTAGCCAGTTCGAACCCGCGAACATACAAATCCCACTTCTCTGTCACCCCCGGCTCGCTCCGGTGCTGGCGGGTCAAGGGGGAGGTCTCCACCGGGAAATTCCGCACAAAAATCGGCCCTTCCAGCTGATCCTCGCACAGCAACTCCCACAGCTCCTCCACCAGCTTGCCGTGGCCCCAACCGCCCTTGGCCGGCACGTCCAAGCCGACGGCGTCCGCAATCTCGCGCAGCTCAGCCACGGTCGAATTCACCGTCACCTCGGGCTGACCTGGGAACTTCCGCTGCAACGCCTCATTGAGCGACGGGTACATTTCAATCGTGGGCCACTCCGCACCACCCAAATCGTATTCGGAACCATCAGCCAACGTCACCGTTGTGGAACCAAAAACCTCCATGGCAACATCCTGGATCAGGTTCTTGATGAGCTCGGCGCAATCATCATAGGTGCCCCACGCCTGGTAGGTCTCCAACATGGCGAACTCCGGGGAGTGGGAGGAATCCACACCCTCGTTGCGGAAATTCCGATTCACCTCGAAAACCCGTTCGATACCACCAACAACGCAGCGCTTTAAATACAGCTCCGGGGCGATCCGCAGATACAGATCAATATCGAGCGCATTCGAATGCGTCACAAACGGCCGGGCCGCCGCACCACCATGCAAAGTCTGCAACATGGGGGTTTCCACCTCCAGGAACCCCTGAGACTCCAAATAATTCCGCAGCGCCCGCATCACCTTAATCCGGGTCAGGGCATTCTCCCGCGCCTTCTCCCGCATAATCAGATCCGTGTAACGATGCCGCACCCGCATGTCCTCGCTCATATCAGCGAACGCCACCGGCAACGGCCGCAGGGCCTTCGCCGCCATATGCCACGACGAGGCCAGCACCGACAGCTCACCCCGCTTCGACACAATCACCCGGCCCCGCACCGACACGATGTCGCCCAAATCCACATCAGACTTCCACGCCGCCAACAAATCCGGGCCCACCTCGGCCAATGACAGCATTGCCTGAATCTGCGTGCCACTCCCCTCCTGGATAGTGGCAAAGCACAACTTGCCGGTGTTACGAATAAACAACACCCGGCCGGCAATCGCCACCTCATCCGTGGTCTCATCCCCAGCCCGCAAATATGTCACCGGTGCGGCATGGGCAGGAGTCGACTCCGGTTCGTTCTCCCCCTCGGCCAACACCACATATTTGTCCCGCAAATCAGTGATAGAGATTGTGCGATCCACAATCACCGGGTACGCCTCACCACCGGATTGAAGCAACTTCTCCCGTTTCTCCCGACGGATCCGTTGCTGCTCCGGCATCTGGCGATTCTTTGAGGTTTGATTTGCGTCAGTCACGCAATTAAACAATAGTGCACCTAGCACATTTCACCAACACCCCACAGCAACAGCCGCAGCTCATTAAACTAATAAGCATGATTACTGTCTGCGGCGAAGGCCTTGTTGATCTCGTACCCATCCATTCCTCAACCAACACCAATCCCCGATTACTTCCCCTGACGCCAGCCCTCGGTGGCGGCCCGTTTAACGTCGCCATCACCGCGGCCCGCCAAGGAGAACCCACCCAATTTCTTTCCCGTGTCTCCACCGACAACTTCGGGGACGCCCTCGTCGACCGCCTCACCAGCGAAAACGTGGACACCTCCCTGGTGCAGCGCGGTCAAGAGCCTACCACCTTAGCCGTCACCTCCCTCAACCCCGACGGCAGCGCCTCCTACTCCTTCTATATCGACGGCACCGCCGACCGGCTTGTCGACCCGCCCGCCGACCTCACCACCGACATCGCCTGCTTCGGCACCGTCTCCCTCGCCCTCGAACCCGGCGCCTCCCGCTATGCCGCCCTCCTGAAAAATCTGCACCGCGACGGCACATTCATTGCCCTCGACCCCAACATTCGGCCCTTCTACGCCACCAAGGCCCACAGCGATTTCCTGTACTCCCTCCTCCCCTCCGTCGACCTGCTCAAGCTTTCCGACGAGGAAGAAGAGTTCCTCGACCAGCCCGAAGCCCCCATCAAGGTAATCACCTGCGGGCCGGATGGGTTGATTGTGCACTTTAATGGGCAAACCATCGAAGTAACCGCCCCCACCATCGAAGTGGCCGACACCATCGGGGCCGGCGACACGGTCATAGGATGTTTACTGGCCGAAATCCACCGCCGCACCGGGGGAAAGAACGTTCGGAACAAGACCATGGAGTTTACTGGTGAAGACTGGGCGGAAATCGCCAGCTATGCCGCCCGGGCCGCCGCCGTGACCTGCACCCGGGTCGGCGCCAACCCACCCACCCGGGCCGAAATGGAACAACTGCCTGAGTGACTCTTCGCTATCGCCGACTGGGGCCGGAAGGCAGAAGGTTGGCGGTATGAAGAGTATTGGGGCATAGGCGCCCAGCTACCCAGGGCCAGTCAAGATCCGGTCAGTGCGGCTTGGCCCCCAAGACCACTCGCACGCTGTCGGTAATGCACACCCCACCCACCGTAGCGCTCACCACCAGGCGGGCGTCCCCTGCTTCTGGGGCTGACTCCGGGGCCGGGCCCAGCATGAGCGAATAGAGCGCCAGCTCGTCCGGCTCCACCCCAGCCGCCGCCAACACCTCGTAAGCCGCAACCAGGATCGCAGCCGCACCATCTTGCGCCGCATACGTCCCCGCAATCAGGCTGGCCGACACCGCTACCGCCTTATCGTGATCCGCGGGCGGGATATCTGCGTAACGATTCGACACCGGCAGTCCCTCTGACGTGCGCACCGTCGGCACTTCATGCACCACAACCGGGTAATGCAAGTCAGTGATCGCCTGCTGCACCTGAACCAACTGGCGAATATTCTTCTCCCCCAGCACCAAATCCGTTGGGCCAATGATTCCCAATAACGCCATTATTCGGGTAACCGGCACGCTAGCACCCGCGCCGCCGGCGGCTTGACTCAGCGGACTGTTCACCAGCGTTCGGGGGCCACTGGGCCACAGTTCGGCATCCGTGTAGGTGAAGATCGCGTCCACCCGGGCGTCGATAAGCGGAGTGCAATCAACATCGGGATGGATAGCAACAATGACTAGCGCGCCGGGGATGCGTTGGGCGGCACGGACCAAAGCGCGATGGCCGGCGTGGATGCTGGTGGTGAATGGGACGAGCACCACGGGCGTGCCCTGTTTCTTCATGACGCTCGCTAGCATTGCTATGTGACGGGTGCTGGTTATGCGTGTTGCTTGTCGACGCTCAAAGGCCACCGTACCGCTCCTGTTGCTCCTTTGCCCATGCCACCAGATTTTCCGGCTTGGTGTTGTGTTGCAACAAACCATAGTAGAGCAGGGTGTAAAACACGGAACGTGCGTGGTCAGTGGGCAGCGCCTCGGCGCACCAGGCAAGATGGTGTTCCCTGAGAAGCTGCCTGGGCAGCAGCGGCCGTTCGTCCTCGTGCGGCTCCTGCGACTGCTCGGGTTGCGCAGCATTAGTGTCAGGATGCTCTTGCTCTTGCGAATCCCGCTGCTTGGGCTGGTGTGGTGTTATTGATAGCCACGACGGCAAATCTTGCTTGGCAGGTCCAGGCGGTTCGGCCGGTTCGGAATTGGGGCCGAGGATGCTGCTCACCGAGTTTCCGCTGGGGTCTTGTAGCGTGGCCCCAAGCTGATATACCTCGCTGGCAAGCTGGCTGAGCACAAAACCGGCAACAAATTCCTGCTGCCGCTCCGCGGGAACATGCTCACACACGCTTGCTAATTCCGTGGTGAGGAGCTCCATGACAACAGTCGATATTTCCTGATCCGCTAAGAAAGCATAGCGATTGGGCGCCAATGGCATGAGCACAATTGTGTGACAACCTTGGGCTGCCAATGGTTCGAGCACCTCAAGCGAATGGCAGAAATCAATCAGGATCAGAATTTGTCCGGGCCGCACACATGGCATCAGCGATTTCACGTCCATCAATTTGAATACAACCATGTCGGCTTGCGGCACGGCATGCGGTCCCCCAAACACCGCATGGCCCTGGGCCCGTAGTCCTTGTATGAAATCCCTAGCATCAAATATGGCCCCGAGTTGTGCGATGCGTAGCCTAGGCGGCCTACAGTATGGTTGCTGCGCCATTAGCCGTCATTTCGCCGCAGCAGGTCCGCGACGCTCAGTCCGCCGCCTTCGTCCCGACGCCGCCGCCCGTGCCGCGTATCTTCGGCTTCTTGTTCGGGTCGCCGATGCGAGCCCCGGTGGTTTTGTGGCTCCGGCTCGGGTTCGCTTTGCTTACGACGCCGCCCGCCGCCCTCGCTCGGGGTCGACCCGGCAGCCACCCGCTGCCGCCAACTGCCGGTGTCCTGCTGACTACCAGCGGAATCGGTGGAGTCGGTGGTCGCGGAATCCCCCACCGCCGAGCTTGTCGACGACCAGTTCGGGGAGGCGTACGACGACCCCGAGGAACTGGGAGCTTCATACACCGTGGCGGCCGAATCATTATTCGAATTGGCGGCCGGGGCGGAATAGTCGGGGGAGGAATATCCGCTGGACCCATAGTTGGAGTAGCTGAAGCCGGTCTGGTTGGAATCCGTGGAATGCCCGCCGCTGCGGTGGCTGCCCCGATTGTCTTGATTCGAGGCCGAGTAGTCGGTGTTTTCCTGTGAGCCACTAGGCATGGCGAAATTCGGATAGGTCGCCCGATTGGGGGTATTAGCGTCATTGCTGCGGGCGTTGGTAGTGTCGCGGCTGTCGGTTTCACCAGTGGTGGCGTTTGCTGCATTGCTGGAATTCCCGAATGCAAAGGAATCGCTGCCCCTGTGGCTTGTGTGACCACCCGAAGACTGCGACCCCTGCGACCCCTGGGCACCCTGGTTCGCCTGGGAGGAAGCAGCGCTTCGACCGTAAATGTTTTGCAGGCGAGCGGCACTGAAATCAGCACCATACCCGCTGGTAGACGCACCGGAATTGTCGGGGCTGGAATGGGCGCCACCGCTACGGCCGCTATCGCTGCCGCTGGAACTGGCGCCGGCATTAGCGTTGACATCGGCGTTGGCGGGGAATGACCCGGTGGGCTCCTCCACCTCGGCGTCTTCGGAGTTTTCCGAAGCATAACGGTTGCCCTCCCAGGAGCTATAGCTGGGAAGATCGTAGTCGGTAGGGATGGGCTCGCCGTCGACGGCGGAGTCCTCCATATTGGACATATTGGAATTATTCGTGGCAGTTTCGACCGGGAATTCGCTAAAGTGTTTGGACTCATCCCACTCGGCATCGGGGTCGAATTCCGGTTCGGGATCCGGGACATGGCTAAATACGTCGGTCATGTCGGTGGCATTGCTGCCGGAGCCGGTAAAGGTGGGATAAGTCCCAAACCTAGCATTATTGAACTGGTCGGAATCGACCGAAACATCATCGGACTCACGGTAATCCTCGGCCATTTCGTGGTCGGATGTGGTGGTGTCAAAGTCCACGGATCCGTAGTCCATGCCGTCACTAGCACTGATTTCTTTAATCTCTTTAATTCGGTGCGCCTCGGCCCTAATCATGGTGGGTTCTTCGAAGCTCACCCCGGAGAGCATTTCTAATTGGCTCCGCAGATTGTCTAATTGATCCTTGATCTTATCGAGAGTCTCCTGCGTAGCGTCATTAGTTTTTTCGGTAATTCGTTGTTCTAATTCTAATTCTCGCGCCGCCTGTTCCGCGTGGAATGCCAGGCGAGCCTGTTCGATCTGGTTTTCGTGTTCTAGTTTTTGTTCACTGAGTTTATTGCGATAGAAATACGTAAGGAAGATGCCAAAAACAGCGGCCCACAATGCGGCAAGCAACGCGACTTTCAGCAGGTTGATATTGCCAGTGAGCATCATGATGACACTGGCAGCCAGCGCTAAAACAACCAGGCCAACTAAAAGGAGCTGGCCGGTGTCGCGGGTCGCGGGGGCATCGTCCTGTTGTGCGAAGCCATGGTCTTCTGATAGCACACTCATAAATACCAAGCTACCTGACACTATCACCATCTGTTGGAGGCGGGGCGGCGCAAGCACGTTCTAACCACAGTCCGGCGGCGCATAACACCACGCCCCCAATGGCGGCGGTAATCACACCGGGAGCGTCGTTAGCTGCGGCAACAAGGTCGCCCATTCGGGGAATGACATACACTCCCATGCCCACATAGATTCCGGAAAAAATTGCCCCCGTCCATGCCGATGTTTTCCCAATGATAAGAAAGGTTGCCACCCGAGTGGGTTCTAATTGGCTGCGATCAAAACCGATTCGATTGTCTTTGATTTGCCCTTTGACTCGCCAGGCTAACATGCAGCACAAGACGGCCATAATAAGGAGCGTGAGCCCCACAGAAATGGGAACGGTGGACATAACATTATAGAGGTTTTGTATTGCAATCAATGTGGCGGCGGCGCAAAATCCGCCCACCCCCACGAGAGCGGTTATTGAGGTAGTTTTCACGCTTCAACCACCGCCTCTACATCCGCAATATCGAGCTTTTCGACGATCTCCCGCACCGGAACCCCCAGCAACCGGGCCTCCGGGTCGGCCGCCAACCAGGGCACCAACACAAACGCCCGATGCCGCGCCCAAGGATGCGGCAAAATCAACTCCGGGTCCTCGGACACCAGTTCGACATCATTGGCGTCGATCACTTGAATAATGTCTACGTCTAATGTGCGGGGCCCCCACTTGCGGGTGCGCTGGCGTTCCGCCGCCGCCTCTAGGCGTTGCCCACGATGCAATAGCTCCCTGGGAGTTTGGGCCACATTGACGATGAGGATCGCATTGAGGAATTCGTCTTGGTCCGGCACCCCCCAAGGTGGGGTGGAATAAATCGGGGACCGAGCAATGGTCTCATCCTGGAACTCCTCGAATACAGTTTCTAGCAGTGCGTAGCGGTCGTCCATGTTCGACCCAATGGATAATACGGCCCGAATCATATGCGCCTCCGGGACCTGCGGGCCACCACTGCCACATCCGTAAAATCCCGCGGGATCGGGGCTTGGGGTTTATGCACGGTTACCTCCACCGCATACAGCTGCTCATAGCGCGCCATGATGATATTGGCAATGGTACCAGCTACTTTTTCAATAAGATTGTAGGGTGGACCGGTTATGACCTGGTGGGCGATCTCGGCCAAGTCCGCGTAGTTGATGGTGTCCGCCACGTTGTCGGTTTCCACGGCGCGGGTGGCGTCGAGCCAGCAGATGAGGTCGACCAGGAAGTCCTGGCCGTCGCGGTTTTCTTCCGGGAATACCCCGTGATAGCCACGGGCTTTCAGCCCGGTCAGTTCAATTCGATCGGCCACCAGAGAGTATCCTTTCTGCCACCCGCACGGCCATGGCGGAGCCGGCCACGTCGTGCACCCGCACTGCCCACACCCCCTGGTGGGCGACGATGGCGGTCACCGCGGCGGTGGCGGCGTCCCGGTCGCCACCCAATTCCGTGAGAAAGCGTTTTCGACTGGCGCCGATGAGGAGCGGGAAGCCTAGGGCCTGGATCTCGTCCAGGTGGTGCAATAGGCTCCAGTTATTGTCGGCGGTCTTGGCGAAGCCGAGGCCGGGGTCGAGGCAGATTCGGGATTGGTCGATTCCCGCCCGCGTTGCGGCGTCGACAAGCGATAGCAAATGCGTTCGAACATCGGCGATGATGTGCTCCCCATGGTGCGCCCCGGATGCATCGCCGAAGCGGTCGGTTTGCCAGTGCATAAGGCAGACGGGAACCTGCGAGTCGGCCATGACCCGCAGCATGTCGGGGTCGGCCTGACCACCGGAAACGTCATTGATGAGGGAGACCCCGGCCGCAACGGCAGCGGACGCGACACTTGCCCGCATGGTGTCCACGGACGTGACAATGCCCGCCCGACTCAGCTCTGTAATAACCGGAATGACGCGCGCATGTTCGACCGCTTCGGACACACGCACCGCCCCCGGCCTGGTAGATTCGCCGCCCACGTCAATCAGGTCCGCACCCGCATCACGCAATGCGAATGCGTGTTCGATAGCTTTGTCGAAGTCAATATAGCGCCCACCGTCAGAGAAGGAATCCTCGGTCACATTGAGAATCCCCATCACCTGGGTGCGGCGACCCGCTTGTTCGAACACTTATCTACCCCCGAATCAAACTTAATGCTTCGGCCCGCGACTTCGCGGAATGCGCAAAACCACCACGTACCGCGGACGTCACCGTAGCAGCTCCCGGCTTACGAATCCCCCGCATGGCCATGCACAAATGTTCGCATTCAATCACCACAATCACCCCATGCGGCTCCAGCTTAGTCACTAACGCATCTGCTACTTGCCGGGTGAGGCGCTCCTGCACCTGTGGACGCTTAGCGAACAGATCGACCACCCGTGCGAGCTTGGACAGACCGATCACCTTGCCGGACTCCCCCGGAATGTAGCCGATGTGCGCCCGGCCAAAAAACGGCACCAGATGATGCTCGCAGGTGGAATAGATAGGTATATCCTTCACCACCACGAGTTCCCGGTGATCCTCGCTAAAAGTGCGATCCAGCACGGCGGTGGGGTCCGTGTGCAGACCTGCGAAAATCTCGGCATAGGCACGTGCCACCCGAGCAGGGGTTTCCCGCAGCCCCTCGCGGTCAGGATCCTCGCCGATGGCCAGGAGGAGCTCCCGGACGGCACGCTCCGCCCGCTCATGATCCACCCCTTGTGACACCGACGACTGCTCCCAACCAGGCTCAGCCCGTTCGAACTCTTGTGCCATTAACGGTGCTTTCCTTCGCTCTTGTCGTCATCATTGGGGAACCGGTCAAAAATGTCGGTCGCCTGGTTATCCCGCATCTGCTTGTCCCAGCTGCGGAAATGCTGCGACTGAGATTGAGACTGGGACTGCGACGAAGAATCGGTTTTCGGCTCCTCATCGCGCCACGGGTGTTCGGTGCGCTCATTCTCCGGGAGGCGGAAACCAATCTCCTCCTCCGGGGGCACCGGCGCGCTGTGACGCTGCGCCGAGTTCGCGTAGGGGTTATTGGCGCGATCCCCCGGCACCGTCCAACCAGCGGGCGGCGGGCTTCCGGCGTAACGCCGCTCACCAGGCTTCTCTCCCTGCGGGCTTTGCGACGCCGGCCCCTGCGGCATGCCGGCCGTATTCTGGGAAACGGATTGCTGTTGGCTTTTATCGTGTGCCCCGCCTAGGGATCCACCCAAGCCATCGCTCCGGCCGCCCCGATCGCCTCGGGCACCTCGATCACTCCGGTCGCTATTGGGCCGCTCAATCAGCCGCCTGGCGCTCGCACCCAGCACGGAACGGGACAGTGATGTTTTCTGCTTCTGATTATTGCCGGCACCAGACCCGACCTCAGCCCCGGCGCTATGCGAACCGCCCTGCTGGCCATTATGGTTCTGCGGCACCTGCGGCTGTGGCTGCTGTTGTTGCTGCGACTGTTGTGGTTGTTGTGGCTGTGGCCCGGCACCACGCCCTTGGGGACCACTACCAGGGCCGTTGAGCCCATTGGGCCCACCCTGGGGGCTGCCACCATTCGGGCCGCCAGGACCACCCTGGCCACCAGAATTAAAGTTTGCGCCAAATCCATTGGGCGCGCTCACACCCGCACCGACCCCGGCGCCAGCTCCTGCCCCGGCGCCGGCCAGTCCAGCCTCTTCTTTCCGCTTCATCGCCTCCAACTCGGCTGCCCGCTTAGCGCGGGCCGCCTTGGAAGCCTCCAGCAGGCTAAACGGCTTCGGTGGCTCCTCGCCCCGTTCGATGGCCAGCTCGGTGGGGGTCTTCACCGGCTCCCGACCAACCTGGCGGGGGAACCGATAGTCTTCACCCGGGAATACCTCGCCGACTTCCCGCGGGGTGATTCCGTCAAAGAGCGCTTCGAGATCCGGCCGGCGCAGCGTTTCTTTCTCCAGGAGCTTTTCCGCCAGTTTATCCAAATAATCCCGGTACTCGGACAAAATCTCGTAGGCATCGGAATGCGCCTTGTCCAGCAGGAACTTCATTTCCCGGTCGATGAGGGCCGCCGTGTCTTGGGAGTATTCCAGCTGCCCCTGACCGCCGCGGCCCATGAATGGATCACCCTGTTCGTCACCGTATTTCACCATACCCAGCGAGGGGGACATGCCGTACTCCACCAGCATGGACTTGGCGATCTTCGTGGCCATCTCAATGTCGGCGCTGGCCCCGGTGGTGGGCTCACCAAACACCAGCTCCTCGGCGGCCCTGCCGCCCATGGCAAACACTAACCGGGCATAGAGCTCATCCCGGTTATACATGCCCTTGTCGTCTTCTTGGGCGGTCATGGCATGCCCACCGGTGCGGCCACGAGCCAAAATGGTGACCTTGTACACACGTTCGATGTTTTTGAGGGCCCAAGCGGCCAGGGTGTGGCCACCCTCGTGGTATGCGGTGACTTTCTTTTCTTTCTCCGAAATGACCTTCGAAGAACGACGGGGGCCGCCGATCACCCGGTCGGTGGCCTCCTCTAGGGCGTCGGCAGTAATAACATTGCCCCCAATGCGTGCCGTCAGGAGGGCAGCCTCGTTGAGCACATTGGCCAGGTCGGCGCCGGACATGCCGGCAGTGCGGCGGGCGAGCGCGGCCAGATCCACATCCTTGGCAAACGGCTTGCCCTCGGCGTGCACCTTGAGGATGGCCTCACGACCCTTGAGATCTGGGTTGGTGACCGGAATCTGCCGGTCGAACCGGCCGGGCCGCAGCAGCGCCTGATCCAGAATGTCGGGCCGGTTGGTGGCGGCCATGAGGATCACGCCTTCACGATCGCCGAAGCCATCCATCTCGACAAGCAGCTGGTTGAGGGTTTGTTCCCGCTCATCGTGGCCGCCACCCATGCCGGAGCCGCGTTGGCGACCCACGGCGTCAATCTCGTCGACAAAGATAATGCAGGGGCTGTTTTCCCTAGCCTGCTTGAAGAGGTCACGGACCCGGGATGCGCCCACGCCAACAAACATTTCCACAAAGTCGGAACCGGAAATGGAGTAGAACGGCACGCCGGCCTCCCCGGCAACGGCGCGGGCCAAGAGGGTTTTACCGGTACCCGGCGGGCCATAGAGCAGCACGCCGCGAGGGATTTTCGCCCCTAGGGCCTCATAGCGGGAGGGGTCCTGGAGGAAGTCCTTGATCTCCTGGAGCTCGTCGACAGCTTCGTCGGCACCAGCAACATCGGCGAAGGTATTGGTGGGCATGTCTTTGGTGAGTTCTTTGGCGCGGTTGCCGCCGAACCCAAACATGCCCATGCCCCCGCCTTGCATGCGACTAAAGAACCATAAAATCAGCCCAAAGACAATGAGCATGGGCAGGATATAGCTCAACATCTGCACGAGGATGCTGTCTTGGGTGACATTGGTGGTGAATTTATCGGTTTTGGAGGCCTCTACCTTTTTAAAAATGTCTGGGGAGGTCCGCGCCGGATATTGCGTCATGATTTCGGTAACGTTCTGTTTACCATCATGCTCAATACCCTGTTTGAGTTTGAGGCGGAGGCGTTGTTCCCGATCATCAATGTTGGCCTCGGTGACGTTATTCTTCTTTAATTGCGTCATGGCCACTGAGGTCTCCACATTGACGAAACCACGGGTGGTGGAGCTCAATAGGGAAATCAGATAGAGGGAAATTAGCGCTATCGCCGTGATAGCACCAATTTGAATAATTTTTTTATTCTTCACGTTTACTCACCTATTGGCTTTGTTTTCATACTTTCGTGCATACTTTAACGATTTAACGTTCCCATGGCGCGCAGTAGTTCCCGTGTCAGCTCTCCGCATACACACGTGGTTGGAGGGTTCCCACCCAAGGCAGGTCACGGTAGCGTTCCATATAGTCGAGACCATAACCAATGACGAATTCGTTGGGAATATCAAACCCAACATCCAAGAGCTCAACCTTAGCGGTGATGGCCTCGGGTTTGCGCAGCAATGTCACCACCTCCAAAGACTTGGGCTTGCGGTTTTTGAGGTTCCGCACTAGCCAGCTGAGGGTCAGACCAGAGTCGATAATATCTTCGACAATGAGGACATCTCGACCCGCAATATTACGGTCCAAGTCTTTGAGGATTCGCACCACACCAGATGATGTCGTGGAATTCCCATAGGATGACACTGCCATAAACTCTACCTGCGATGGGATGGTCAGTGCGCGCGCGAAATCGGTGATAAAGAACACCGCCCCTTTCAGCACACACACTAAAATCAGGTCGTTTTCGGAGTCACGATATTTGTCGGAAACCTGATCGGCCATTTTCTGAATGCGGGCTTGAAGCGAGTCCTTGCTGATAAGGACGGATTCCACGTCATCGCCGTAGCGGTTCGGTGGCACGTCGAAGTTTTTATCATTTTGCAGAATAGTCATGCTTATCGCAGGCCCTCTCACAGAATTGTAATAAAATCGCAATACTCCAAAGTCTGCCATGTTTAGAAGGCCATTACCAACCACTTGAGGTACACCCAGGTGCTTCCCGCACCCCACCAGCGCCCTACCAGCAAACTACCTGTAATCCGCGCATGCTTCGCCCATGCCCGTCACCCCTATTTATCGCCCCAAATTTATTGCCTAAGCCGCCCACGGCAGAAAGTGCTTCTTTGGCGAAACTCGCTGAGGGTTCTGCTTCATGATTTCCGTCACTTTAGCAATAAGATCGCGCCACACCTCCCCCGGAGCTAGTCGCAATACTTGGTATCCCTGGTTTTGGATTTGCCGTTCCCGAT
>ERZ773069.1613-NODE-1613-length-12792-cov-3.063830_pt1 | contig 12792 bp, 9 predicted proteins | sample MGYA00580619_ERZ773069 | MGnify/ENA primary metagenome ERZ773069 (study PRJEB29015, sample SAMEA2738007) | human oral metagenome | biome: human oral; feature: human-associated habitat; material: dental | place: China | collected 2108 ...
TGGATCTGTACGGGTATGCTTTTTACTTCTTATAAAACAGTGCCGTTTCACTTTCTTGTCTTTGATTACACGAAAGAAGACAGTTTGATGCTTTGCGGCTTTTTGAGTTTTTTGGTGGCGACGGCACTGGCGCAAACCGTGAACTTCTTTGTACAGAAGAATCTGGTGTTTCAGTCCAATGCGCAATTTCAACAGGCTGTACCGAAGTATGTCCTACTTGCCGTTGTACTGGTACTGGTTTCCGCCGCTTTACCGGGATACAGTCAGCAGTTTTTTGTTAAGCTGGGGATTCCGCTGGGGCTTGCTCCTACGCTGGCAAATGTAGTCAATATTGTAGTGCAGGTTGTGCTTAGCTATCCTGCTATGAAGTTCTGGATCATGCCGAAAGGCGAGCAGTAGAATACGGAATCGAAGCTTCTTCGTTCGTGATTCTCCTTTGGAGAAGGAAGAGAAGAGCAACGGGAAGTGAAGAGACACTTATGCGAATTCACGCATGAGTCATATAAAGAAGGGGTAAAAGATGGTTGATTTTTTATTGAAAACGGTCGGACCGTTTTTCCTGGGACTCGGGGTAAGTGAAGCGGACCTGAAGTCTTATCTTACCATGTTGCAGGGTTATGTCTGCTTTATTTTGGTTGCGCTTCTTGCACTTCTTGTGATTTTAGTCGTAGCGCATTTTATCAAGAAAAAATGGAGACACTTTGTTCGCCTTGAAGCGGTGCTGAGCTTTCTCCTGGCAGTGGTAGTGGTCGTAAACTTAATTGCTTACGGACCGATGTACAGTAATGTTTCCGGTTTCCTGAAAGTGACGATTCCGGAAGAGACCAGAAATCACAGTAAAGAGGTGGTTAAGAAAATCGGAGAAGAGGGGTTTGTACTTCTTAGAAACGAGGATTCCCTTCTTCCTTTAAAGGACGAGAAGAAGTTAAATGTCTTCGGCTGGGCATCCACTGCACCCATCTATGGCGGTACAGGCTCCGGATCTTCCGATACCAGTAAGAACGAAGGAATTCTGGATTCCTTAAAAGATGCAGGCTATGCGCTAAATGATGATCTGATCAATATGTATAAGAAATACCAGGATGGAAGAGTCAGCAAGGGTCTTTCCATGAAAGAGCAGGACTGGAGTCTTCCTGAACCTACGGCAGAGTACTATACAGCGGATATGATGAAGAAAGCGAAGGATTTCTCCGATACTGCCGTAATCGTGTTGGGGCGTTCCGGAGGAGAAGGAGCGGATCTTCCTACGGATATGCGTGCCATTATTGACGGAAATTACAACATTGCAAAAGAAGTTTCTGCGAATCCGGATAAATACGGCTATTTTGGTGCACAGTATAAGAACAACGGAAAAGAGCCGGATTTTGATGAGGGGCAGTCCTATTTGGAACTTTCCAAGCCGGAAAAGGACATGATTAAGACGGTTTGTGACAATTTCGATAAGGTGGTTCTGATTGTGAATGCCAACAATCCTATGGAGCTTTCCTTTGTAAAGGACTATAAGCAGATTAAATCGATGATTTGGGCCCCGGGTGCAGGCGTCAGCGGATTTGAAGCAATCGGAGAAATCATGAAGGGAGAGGTTAACCCGTCCGGACGTACCGTGGATACCTTCGTGAAGGATTTAAAGAAGACACCGTATATCAACAATATTGGTAATCATGCTTATTCCAATGTGAATGATTTAAAGGAAGCGATTGTGAAGTCCGATAACTCCGCAGAAGGAAATATTTCTTTTGTGAATTATGCGGAGGGAATTTACACGGGATACAAGTTCTATGAAACTGCGGCGGAAGAGGGATTTTTGAACTACGAGGATACCGTGGAATATCCTTTCGGATACGGACTTTCTTATACGACCTTTACGCAAAGTATGGAGAACTTTAAAGATGAAGGGGATAGTGTAAGCTTTGACGTAGAAGTAAAGAATACAGGCGCCGTTGAAGGAAAAGATGTAGTTGAGGTTTACTCTACACCTCCTTATGAAAATGGAGGAATTGAGAAATCCGCTGTGAATCTCGTTGACTTTGCAAAGACGAAGAGTCTCAAGCCGGGCGAAGCGGATAAGATTTCTTTTACGATTAAGAAGGAAGACCTTGCCTCCTATGATTCGGAAGGCGTAAAAATTCAGGGTGGCGGATACATTCTGGAAAAAGGAGAGTACAAGATTTCTATTCGGAAGAACTCCCATGAGGAGATTGCCTCCGAGACTTTCACGGTCAACGAGGATATTGACTACTCGAAGAATAAGAGAGAATCAGATAAGGTAGCTGCTGTAAATCATTTTGAAGAGTATGCGAGAGGAAAGTTCACGGTACTTTCCCGGAAGGATCATTTTGCAAATTATGACAAGGCTTGCGGTGTGATTCCGGAGGAAGCCTATGTCATGGATGATGCGACCAAGGAAGCTGTTAAAGAGGTTTCCTTCCCGTACTATGATCCGAAGAAATACGATAAAGCGGAAGATAAGATGCCTACCATGGGTGCAAAGAACGGCTTGAAGCTCTATGACTTACGGGGAGCGTCTTATGATGATGAAAAGTGGGATAAGCTTCTGGACGAGATGAGTTTTGAGGACATGAGCACGCTGATTAATGTGGGCGGTTGGCAAACCTCCGCAATCAAGTCTATTAAGAAGCCGGCTACTGTAGACTGTGACGGTCCTGCGGGAATGAATAACTTTATTACGCAGGTCTACGGTACTTCTTTCCCGGGAGAGATTCTTATGGCGCAGAGCTATAACAGAGATCTTCTGGAAGAAGTAGGAGATGCAATCGGTGCAGAGTTTAAGGCAGCAGGCTACTACGGATGGTACGGACCTGCCGCAAATACGCATAGAAGTGCCTTTGCAGGAAGAAACTTTGAGTATTTCTCGGAGGACGGGATTCTTTCCGGAAATCTTGCCGCAGCGGAAATGAACGGCGTCGTGAAGCACAATGTTTATCCATACTTCAAGCACTTTGCTTTGAACGACCAGGAAACGAACCGATGTGCTTTCCTTTTTACCTATGCTACCGAGCAAACGATTCGGGAGAATTATCTGAAGGGCTTTGAAATCGGCTTAAAGAAGTATCAGGGAAAGTTGCAAGGGATGATGTCTTCCTTCAATTTCATCGGAACAATTCCGGCTACAGCCAATAGTAACCTTTTAAATGATGTGCTTCGTAAGGAATGGGGATTCCAGGGCATGGTCATAACCGATTATGACGGATCTTATGGATATATGATTTCGGACAATTCCGTTCGAAATGGAAATGACCTGATGCTAGGCTTTGCAATGGCGGAGTCCAATAAGTTTACGGATCAGAGTGCGACCTTAGTGATTGCGATGCGGAAGGCTTGCAAGAACATCCTCTATACTGTAGTGAACAGCGGTGTTTATGAAAAGGGCGATCCGACCGGAAAGATGACGAATATGACGAAGATTTTCCTGGCAGGAGATGCGATTTTCGCGGTTCTGTTCCTTGGTGCACAGTTCCTTCTGCTTCGCGGTTTAAAAAAGAAGAAGGATGAGGAGAAAGTAGAAGAAGGGAAAGCGTAGAGCGTACAGCCGGAGCGAAAGAAACGAGATAGAGCCGAATGCTGTAGTTTTTCCATGTAGTGTCAGCTAAGAGTAGAAAGAGTCGTGAGAGGGAAAGTGACTTTCTCACGGCTCTTTTTTGTGTTAAGCTGTTCCGGGACAAAAGAGCTGTGTGAAGGAAGGCGTAGAGCGGAGGAACGAATTATGCGTATAGAAGAATTGAGGAAGGAAAGATGACGAATTTGGTTTTTCCCTTGGTTTCCAAAATACTCTCCCTGCTTGCTCTGGTAGGAGCAGGAGTAGTACTGGTTAAAACGAAATTGTTAAAAAAGGAAGACAGTGTTGCTTTATCAAAGATTTCGGTCTTTCTCCTGTCTCCCTGTGTTATCGTGAATTCCTTTTCCATGAAGGTAGACGGAAAAGCGGGACAAAGCCTTCTACTCTGCTTTTTCTATGCCATTTTGGCAAACTTCCTTTTTCTCTTTCTCGGGACTTTACTTCGAAAGCCGCTGCATTTAAGTCCTGTAGAAGAAATGTCTCTGGAATACACGAACTGCGGCAATTTTGTTCTTCCCATCGTTGCCAGTGTCCTGGGAGAGGAGTATCTGCTGTATATATCGGCTTACATCACCGTGTATAACCTCTTAGTTTGGACGCACGGTATTCATTTGTTTCAGGGAAAGACGGAGCAAACTAAAGAGGAGAAACCGAAAGGAGTACAGTTCAGAGGGGGACAGAAACAAAACGCCTTTCTTAAAATCCTGTTTAACCCCAACATTCTTGCCATTCTTTTTGGTGTCTTTTTGTTCTTCACGAAGATTTCGCTCCCGGCACCGATCTCCCTTGCCATCTCGGATTTAGGGAAAATGATTGGGCCTATCAGTATGCTGATTACCGGTATCATTTTGGGCAGTATGTCTTTTAAAAAGATTTTATCTTATCGAAGAATTTATATGGTTACGGCTTTCCGTCTGCTTTTCTTCCCTTTTATCTACCTTTTGCTGATTTCTGTTCTCAGCAGGATAGACGGTTTTCTGGACAATCCTGTCCTTTTCCTCGTGACCTTTTTAAGTGCCATGGCTCCGGCAGCCGCGAATGTTTCCCAGTTTGCCATCCTCTATGGAAAAGAAGAGGAGTATGCGAGCTGTATCAACATTTTCACGACCCTCTGTACCATCTTTTCCGTGCCGATTCTGGTGTATCTTAGCGGGGTGATTCTGAAGTAGGAGGGAATCTGAAATTTCCCGTCAAGGAATCGATTTCCACCACCTCATCCGCTACTTCCTGTAAAAAGGCGTAGTCATGAGACACAATGAAGAAGATTCGGTCCTCATGAATAGCAGACTTTAAGAGACGGGCGATACGAAGCATATTTTTCTGATCCATACCGCTGGTGGGCTCATCAAAGAAGAAAAGCCTTGCCTCCTGATAGAGGGTTGCGGCAAGGGCAAGACGTTGCTTCTGCCCACCGGAAAGACTCATGGGATGGCGGTCTTTTAACGTGGAAAGTTCCAGTGCGCTGAGGAGTTCTTCTTTTGTTGCCTTACCACATTTCCCCAGTTTCATCTCTTCTTCCACGGAGTCTCCGAACAATTGCTGATTCACGTCCTGCATAACCATCGCGGAAAGAGCAAGACGCTGTCTTTTTGTTAGCTCTTTTCCAAACAGGGAGAAATGACTTCCTCTTTCATTCTCCAAGCCGCTGAGTTTGCGAAGAAAGGTGGATTTGCCAATTCCGTTTTCTCCCACTATGCCGTAAATCTTGCCAAAGGAAAAAGAGGCAAAGCCCTCTTCCTTATCATTTCTTAGCTCTCCTTCATTTTTCCATTCCGGAAGAGAAAGGCTTGGTTTGTTTCTGTCGCGAAGCCCCATGGCTTTGCTATTTTCCTCCGGAAGAGCCAGAAAATCCTCCCGGGAAAATAACTTGCAGAGTCTTCCCTTTTCTAAAAAAGCCACCCGGTCAACGAAGTCCATCAGATAGTAAAGGCGATGCTCAGCCACAAGAATCGACATCCCTTTTTCTTTCAGGGTATGGAGCATGGTTTTTAGGACGGCAATGGAGCCTTCATCCAGGTTGGAAGAGGGCTCGTCCAGAACAAGGAAGGGACAGCCGGAGAGATAGGCGGAAGCAAGAGCAAGAATCTGCTTTTCTCCTCCGGATAAGGCAAAGATATTTCGCCCAAGCAGTTTTTCAATGGGGAAAATGGAGAGAAGATCTTCCATTCGGCTGTCCATTTCCGCTCGGTTCAGTCCCATATTTTCCATAGTAAAAAGCAATTCTCTTGTGGTGTTGATGTTGAAAAAATGGGTTTTCGGATTTTGAAAAACGGTGGCAATCCGTAGGGCGATTTTGTAAATGGGAAGGGAAGATAAGTCTTCTCCCTGAAAAAGCAGTTTTCCCTTGCTTTTTCCGTTGTAGTACTGATAAGCCAGACCGTTTACGGCATGAATCAGGGAGGATTTCCCGCTGCCGCTTTCTCCCGTAAGAAGGAGACACTCTCCCTCTTTCATCGAGAGGGTTATGTCCTGTAGCACCGGGGCACTCTCCCCGTAGGATAAAGAAAAATCTTCGAAAGAAAGCATAAAAACTCCTTTTTTACCGTCAATAGTGCAGTCAGCGAACTCCAAAATAGCTTAGCCCCAGTATCAGCAGGATACAAAATAGAAAAACAGCGTCTACGATTTGCAGACGAACCGTATTATAGCGCGTCTTTTTGACGGGATTCTCGATGCATTTGCATTCCGCCGCCTTCGCGATATCCTCCGCTATATTTGCGGAAATGATGAGGAGCGGAATGGAAACATAGAGCAGATTCTGCATCGGATTCCAAGTCCGAATCCCCCGAATCTTCATGGCTCGTTCAATGGCTTTTTTCTCTTCCGTGAAGGCGGGAAAAAAACGGAACATCACGGCTATAGGGATGGAAATGCATTGGGGGATATGGAGAAAATCCATGGAGCTTAAGATGGCGCCCACATCCGAGGTTCGCATGAAAAAGCTTCCTGCAAGATAGGGTAAAAAAAGCAGACGAAAAATATAGAGAAATGAAAAGAGGATACGTAAGGGGAACGGCATAAAATACTGGGCGGAATACCCGGGAATAAAGCAGAGTGCGGCAAAAACAAGAGGAGCGAACAGCGCAGTTCTTCGGAAACCGTTCAGAAAGAAGAAGACGGAAAAGAGAAGCACCACTGCCCATTCTCCGTAAAAGGGAAGATAGTGCATGATCGTAAAGCCTAAAAACAGCAAAACGAGAAGTTTCGTAATCGGGTTTGGATTAAAGGGATTCCGCTTTTCCGCCCAGGGTTTTTCTTTGATTGTCGCTTTGAAGCTGTTTTTTTCTTGCATTGTTCTACTCCGTCTTGTTATACAATTCCTGCTTTTTCAAAATGTTTCTTCAATAGCTTTCTTCCGAGCAAAGCACCGAGAAGTCCGAAAAGGAAGGTGCAGACATAAACGATAGCCATATTTTGTACGCTAAGCAGCTTTTCAACGGCATTTCCGTAATTCTCTCCCATCTCTTTGATCACCATCTCCATATACCGCTCTTTCAACAGAAGCATTTGCAGCAGAGAATTGCAGGGCCAGAGACTAAAAACCGCGTAGCTTAGCATCGTGGCAGAGCCGGACTGATAGTTTCCCATCCGCCGGATGCCTTCTGCAAGGAGGCAGAAAAAAAGGGAGAAGAGGGGCACCACAAAGGTATGCCCGAATAGGAACATGATACAGGGGGTAATCATGCCGAAAATGAGCAGTCCAAAGGGTTTATTTACCTTTGCCATAAAGAGCATGACGATAGGCCCACCGATAAGCGCGTAGGCAGCAGGGTAGACAAGATACAAAATCGGAACGACGCCCATCATTCCGACGGCAAACATACAGATAAAGTAAATCACGGCAAAAACACCGATAGACACCAGGTCTTTAATGGTCAGTTTATTTCTATTCATAAAGCAAATCTTCCTTTCGTAACGCACGTCTTCAGTCCTTGTTCCGGAGTATTCCGGAATCCGTTTTATAAGGCTTTGGATTTTTGTCTCGATACGGCTTTAATAGCTGAATTCTTCGGCAAGTCTGCTCTTTTCTACCAGGTTCCGATAGACTTTGGAGCGCTCCAGCAGTTCTTCGTGGGTGCCCACGGCGTCCACCTCTCCGGAGGACAGCACTAGGATGCGGTCTGCTTTCTCGATGGACTTCAAACGGTGGGAAATGAGAACCACGGTTCGGTTTTCCCCGCGGATTAGGCTGCTGAGGCTTTCCTGAATTTTTCTTTCATTGTCAATATCCAGATTTGCGGCAATTTCATCTAAGAGAAGTATGGGGGCATCCTTTAAGAAGGCTCTGGCAATGGAAAGTCGCTGTCTTTCTCCGCCGGAGAGTTCTGCGCCGTTTTCCCCGATTTTTGTTTGGAAGCCCTCGGGAAGCTTTTCAATAAAGTCCAGGCAGTTGGCAAGACGTGCCGCTTCCCGCACTTCTTCGTCCGTGGCATCTGCTCTACCCAGACGGATATTCTCCAGGATAGTGGTATTAAAGAGGTTCACTTCCTGGAAGACCATGGCGATTTTTTGGAAAATGGAGTCGGTTGCTGTGTTTTGTAAATCCTTTCCGCCGATGAGAATCTTTCCGGCATCTGCGTCATAGAGCCTGGACAGCAGGCGTAAAATGGTGGTTTTTCCGCAGCCGGAGGGACCGACCAAAGCGAAAAGTTCCCCTTCCTTTACCGACATGGAGACGTCTTTCAGAATCGCCCTGTCTTCGTTGTAGGAGAAGGACACATCCTGAAATGCAATGGAGAAGTCGGAAAGCGCCGTACTCTCCCCTTCCTGCTTCTTTGCAGCCTTGATTTCGGAGATGCGCTGCACCGCCGGTGCAATATAGAAAATTTCCATCAGGCTTTCCTTGGAAATGTCGAAGATTTCCTTTAGCTTCATGGAGGCGATGATAAAGCCCAAGAAGTAGAGGAGGGAAAGGCTGCCATTTTGGTAGAGCGGGAAACCGACGAAAATCACCGTAGCCACACTCAGGAAAGCAAATATGGAAGAGCATCCCATGACGATAAAGGAGCCCATTTCCGTCTTTAGGTGGAGCTTTTCTTGCAGGTCCATTTTTTGAAATAAGGCCTCTCTAACCTCCCTGTCAGGAAGAAAACTGCTGATTTCCTGATGCAGGTCGATGTGTTCCTGGAAAGCTTCCGCATTTTCCCGCAAAAGATGATAGTACTTCTGATTGTTTTGCACCACGAGCTTTCTGGATAGGGGAATCAAAAGAAAGCTGAAAATCGTGGGGAGAAGGGTGGCAAGAGACAGCTTCCAGTTTGAGAAGCACATGAGGATTCCCATAATCGGGAAGAAGAAAATCATCGCCACGATTTTGGGGACGGAATGGCTTAAGGCATGTTCAATTCTTTCCACGTCAGACATAATGCTTTCCGACAAATCACTTAAGTCATGCTTGGAAAAATAGGCAATGGGAAGGTCTGCCAGGGTTTCTGCAATATTTTTTCTCAGGTTCGCCGATTCTTTGTAGGTCGCGTTATAAAGGCAGACATACTCCCTGGAAAGCAGGAGGTAGAGGACGAGCAGGATACAGAGCGCCGGAACAATCAGCTCCCATGGCGAGAAGGTCTTCCTGTCTGCATTTTCCAGCAGGAGCTTTGCGAGATAGAGTAAGAGCATAACGGGCCCCATGTTGATGCAATAGGTAAGAAAGCAGTAGAGGCTGGCTTTTTGCAGGTTTTTCGCGCCCTGCTCCGTAAGGGAGAACTGTTTTTTGAACCAATTCATCATTTGTTTATCCTCCAATCTTCCGTAGTTTGATACAGTTCCCAGAGCTTTTTATAGCGACTGTCTTTTTGTAAAAGCTCCTTACTGCTTCCCCGTTCCAGGATCTTTCCTTCTTCCAAAACCAGGATTTCATGGAGTCCCTGAATACTGGACAGGCGGTGGGCAATCATAATCACGGTTTTCCCTTGAATCAGATTCTTAAAGGCATTTTGCAGGGCATACTCCTGATCCGCATCGATGGAGGCACTGGCTTCGTCCAGAATCACGATGGGAGCATCCTTTAAGATGGCTCTGGCAATGGCGATTCTTTGCTTTTCTCCGCCGGAGAGGTAAACGCCTTTTGCGCCGATTAAGGTATTTTCCTTCCCTGGAAAACGTTCCAGAATTTCCCTGCAACCCGCCAGATCCAAAGCGTGATGTACTTCTTCGGGAGTAGCACTGGGTTTTCCTAACAGCACATTTTCATAAATCGTCTTATGAAAGAGCTTGCTGTCCTGGAAAACGAAGGAGATAGCCTTGCAAAGGGCATTTTTGCTGTAGCTTTCAATGGGGAGATCCCCGATTCGAATCTGTCCTTTATCCGCTTTGTAGAAGCCGGAGAAAAGCTTTGCAATGGTGGATTTTCCCGAACCGGAGTGCCCCACAAGGGCATAGCTTTTTCCTTCTTCCAAACGGAAGGAAAGCCCTTCCAAAACTCTCTTGTCTCCGTAGGAGAAATCTACATCTTGGAACTCCATGCTATAATTGGGAAAATTTTCTTCTTTGCCGTATTGTAGGCTGTCTTCCTGCATTTCCTTGTAGAGCTTTTCCATTTCGTCGATGGCAAAGCTAGCGTTGAAAATGTACATGCCGGACCACATGATTTTCATGAAAGCCACCATGATGACGCCGTCCAGAAAGAAAATCATAATCAAATCGATGATCAGTTTTTCAGGTTGTGGTTCTTTTACCAGGAGAAAGGACAGGGGAATCGAAAGAATCGGAATTAAGCCTAAAAAGATCCATTGGTAGAGAACATAGGGCGTTTTACAGCTTAAACTGTATTCATAGGCGTATTTTGCATAGCTTTCAATGGCTTCTTTCATAGCTTTGAAGCTTTGCAAGCGATTTCCGAAGAGCTTTACGACCTGAATACCCCGAACATACTCCACGGTTTCCGCACTGAGATGATTTAAGGATTCCTGATACAACTTCATAAATTGGCTGCCGCCCATCATTTTCTGTAGGAAGAAGCCGCTAACGAGAACAAGAAGCAGGAGAATCACACCCACCCGAAGACTCACAAAGAAACCGAGAGCAAGGCATAGGAGGGGCACAAGGAAAGCCTGAGCACTGTCCGGAATCATGTGGGCCACTGCCTGATGGGTTTTCTCTGCGTTACTGTCGATGGTTTTCCGAATATAGCCGGAAGAATGCAGGTCATAAAAACGAAATGAAGCGGATGCCAGACCTTCAATGCCTTTCTTCCGGAGATTCGTCTCCAGGCGGAAGGCAAAGATGTGGGATAAGACGCCGGAAAAGAGATAGCAAAGTCCTGCCAGGGTAAGGGCAAGAACAATTTTCAGACTCATGGCGTAGCTTTGCCCTTCATCTCGGAAAAGGATGAGGTTTTCCAGAAAGAAGTAGAGGAGCATATAGGCGTAGACCAGAATCACTCCGGAAAGAAGGGAAGTCAGGATAGAAAGGATTCCCGGCACGATTTTTTCCGGAACGTAGTGAAATACTTTTTTGTAAACGTTCATGGGTGCCTCCTAAAGATTGTTAGTAAGAACTATCTAAAAAGTGAATAGTTAAACATAAGATTAATGCATATCATATAATAGTTAGCCATGTATAACAATAGACAGAGAAGTATTTTGATAATTGTTCCCTATAAAAAGTTTATTTCCGAAGATAAATTTTATAAATAGAAAAAATGGGATGGAGATAAGTGTAGTTTGCATTAAAGAAAAAGAAGTTTTTTAGGATGGGAAAAAGTTTCGCCATGTGGTATATTCTTTTGATTCATTTCGCTTACAAAATGAGCTGGAACGCCGCAAGGAGAATATTGCGGTGATAGCAAAAGGATGTTTTAAAGAGGATGAATAAAGCTGTTTTTTTAATAAAAATGGAGGAAGAAGAGATGAAAACAAGAAAGGAAGCGTGTGACTATGCTTTGTCCTTTCCGGAAAGTTATGCGGAAAATCCTTTTCCGAAAGCGGACTGGACGCTGATCCGTTTTAAGGAGAATCAGAAAGCCTTTCTTTTTGTTTATGATAAAGATGGCTTTGTAAGGCTGAATGTGAAACTGACTCCTTCTTCGAGGGAGTATTATCGAACGGTTTATGCTTCGGTACAGGCGGCATATCATCAGAATAAAGAGCATTGGAATAGTATTATTCTGGACGGAACGGTTCCGGAAGAGGATATCGGGAAAATGATAGAAGAGAGCTACCGCCTGGTATCCGATACAGCGACGAAGCGGATTTATGAAGCGGTGAAAAGAATTCCCAAAGGCTGTGTCGCAAGCTATAAGGAGGTTGCGGAAATGGCGGGAAATGCGAAAATGTCCCGTGCTGTAGGCAATGCATTGCACAAGAATCCGGATCCGCAGCACATTCCTTGCCATAGAGTCGTGAACAGCAAGGGTGAGCTTGCCCCCGGTTTTGCCTTCGGCGGCGAAGAGGAGCAGAGGAAGCGACTTGAAAAAGAGGGAGTAGAAGTGAAGGACGGGAAAGTAGACTTGAAAAAGTACGGGATGGATGGAAGAAGGGAAGGACGGCTCCATGGAAGAAGAATTCAGAAAAATGCGGAGATTTAAGCAGGAAATTACGAAGGATGAATGCATAAAGGTGTTAAGAGAAGCGCCAAGAGGCGTACTCGCACTCCACGGAGAGAACGGATATCCTTATGCGATCCCTTTGAATCAGTTCTATAACGACGAAGACGGAAGACTCTATTTTCACGGAGCATTACAGGGATTAAAGCTCGATTTGCTGGCAAAGGACAAGAAAGTATGCTTTACGACAATAGACGAAGGCTTTAAGAAAGAGGGGGAGTGGCCTTGGCACTTTCGTTCGGTGGTTTGCTTAGGAAGAATGGAAATCGTAGAAGACAGGGAAAAGGTACATTCCATTTGTAGAAAGCTTGCAGAACGATTCTATCCGACAGAGGAATCCATAGAAGAGGAAATCCGGAAAGCGGGAAGCAGGGTAAATGTGCTTGTGATGACGATTGACCGAATGAGCAGCAAGCTCGTGAAAGAAGCATAGACAAAGGATAAATCTATGGAGGGTTTGGATGTCGCCGCTGCTTCGGTAAAACCTTATCCGAATGTGGAGGATAGGAAGATAAGCTGTTCCATGATAGAATCTTTCCTAAAGGCAGAGGTCTTTAGAAGTTTCTGTTTTGGAACGGCTTTTTCCGTGCATCGTTCCTGTTCCTTTTATTCATTATTTATTCTCTGTTTATTCTCCTTTCTACTCAATTTATTTTACTTTCGCTCTTCT
>ERZ773069.1614-NODE-1614-length-12788-cov-8.303071_pt1 | contig 12788 bp, 14 predicted proteins | sample MGYA00580619_ERZ773069 | MGnify/ENA primary metagenome ERZ773069 (study PRJEB29015, sample SAMEA2738007) | human oral metagenome | biome: human oral; feature: human-associated habitat; material: dental | place: China | collected 2108 ...
CGCGAACGCCTGCTGCCCTGTGCGCGGCGGCCGCCCGATCCGCCTTTGCTGTGGGGACGATCCCCCTGCTCGCTGTGCTGTGCACCCGCACTGCGGTCGCGCCGGTTCTTCTGCCCATTGCCCCGCTCACGCCGCTCACGCGGTTCTCTCTGCTCGCGCGGCGCTCGTGTCCGCCCCTCCCGCTGCGCATGAGGGCCGTCGCTGCCCTCTCCCTCTGCACGGACAATGTCATCCCATGCCGAGACAACGGTCTTACCGTCATCCATGAGGATGGTTGCCGTACGGCGCTGCTCGTTCACCGCAACGATCCGCCCCTCGCCGTCCTCGGCAGCAACGCGGTCGTTCTGGGCAGGCGTATCCTCCGCCTTTTTCGAACACATGCAGCCGCCGCAGCCGTAGCCGTCGCTCTCGTATTTCAGGCAGCACATGAGGCGCCCGCAGATGCCCGAGATCTTGGTCGGATTGAGCGAGAGGTTCTGCTCCTTTGCCATGCGGATGGAGACCGGAACGAAGTCGCCGAGGAAGGTCGCACAGCAGAGCGGGCGCCCACAGCAGCCCATGCCGCCCATCATCTTCGCCTCATCGCGCACACCGATCTGACGCAGCTCGATGCGTGTGCGGAACACACCCGCGAGCTCGCGCACGAGCTGGCGGAAGTCGACACGCCCGTCCGCCGTAAAGTAGAAAAGCATCTTTGAGAGATCAAAGGTCAGCTCGACATCGACGAGCTTCATCTTGAGTCCGAGCTCCCGGATTTTCTCCTCACAGACGGTGCGCGCCTCGCGCTCACGCGCATGATTCTCGTCAATGCGGGCGAGATCCGAGGCATCTGCAATGCGGTGTACGATGCGCAAATTCGGCGGAACGGATTCGTCCGGCACCTCGCGCGGGGCGATGACAACCTTGCCGCATTCCATGCCGCGCACCGTCTCAACGATGACGTAATCCCCTTCGGCAATGGCCAGCTGGCCCTGTCCGAAGGAATATATCTTGCCCGCAGCCTTGAAGCGGACACCAACAATCGTTTGCAAAACTTCCTCCTAGGTATCTATCTATATAAAACAATTCATGTGAATTGTTTTCGTGCACGCAGCAGAAATGCCTCTGCCTGCAGAGCAGGGTTCACGTTTGCGCCGAAGCGCCGCTGCAGCTCACGCGTCCCGCGCAGGAGATCAAAGAGCTGCGCACGCGCCATGCACGGCAGGAGAGCAGTCAGGTCGGTGCGGCGATCCTGATGATAGAGCGGCACTGTCCCGCCCTCATGCAGGATGAGGAGATCGCGCAGCGCCATCTGCAGAAAGCCGAGCCACTCCGTGCGCTCCGCATGGGTGCGCGCACCGATCGCCTCTGCCCGCGTCCAGATGTTCTCAACGCTGAGAGAGGGCAGCTCGGCCAGAAGAGCAAGCGCATCATCGCGCAGTGTCAGGCCCTCCGCTGCGAGCACACAGGCACGCCCGAGGCTGCCGTCTGCAAGCGCGGCAGCCGCCCCGGCATCCGCGGTGCCTCGTTGTTCCAGTGCCACCTCAATCTCTGTCCGCGGCAGCGCACCGAATGCAATGCGCACGGCGCGTGAGCGAATGGTCGGCAGAACGGCATCATAGGCATTTGTCACGAGGATAAAGAGCACATTGCCCTGCGGTTCCTCGAGCGTCTTGAGCAGGCGGTTCGCAGCAGCCTCATTCATACGGTCGGCACCGTCAATGAGGATAATGCGCCGCTCTGCACTGACCGGGGCGCCGGATGCCGCGACGAGAATCTCGCGTACGGCATCGGTGCGGATCATTGCCGCACTCTTGCCGCGCACCTCAGGTGCCGTCTCGAAATAGTCCGGATGCACCCCCGCCGCCATCGTGTGGCAGGCCTCACAGTGCCCGCAGGGAGCATCGCTCTGTGCCCTGCAGAGAAGCGTTCGTGCGAGCACACGTGCCGTGCGCCGCTTGCCGACCCCCTCCGGCCCGCTCAGGAGCAGCGCATGGGGCAGGCGCTCTGCCGCAGCAAGCGAACGCAGGCGCCGAATGATTCCCGCATGCCCGCAGATATCCCCCCAGTCCTGCGGAAATACCTCCCGCTCTGCCGGTGCATCTGCCGGAGATGATGTTTGTTTCGCCTTTGCCATCACATATAGAGATCAACGAGCAGCCCGCGGATGGCGTCATGGCTGGCAATGATGTCAAGCTGATCCGCCTGTCCGAGGCGGATTTTCTCCGTCAGCTCCTCGAGTTTCTTATCGATCTTGCGCACGGAGGTATAGACTTTCTGGCGGCCGAGACGGTCCCAGCCCGCCTGTGTGTGCAGCTCATACATCGTACCGACGGCCTCGCCGATGAAGCTCTGGATGAGCGATCGATAGGAGCGCAGCTCCTCATAGGTCGGCGACTTCGAGAGGCGCGATCCCTGCTCGTCAATCTGTTCGAGCAGGCGGTCCATTGCCTCACGCGACATGGATGACTCCTGGTCTGCCAGCTCCATGCTGAAATCCGCCGCAGCGCCGCGCACGCCCGCATCACTCTCTGTGCGCGGCATCGTGAGCGACGCACTCCGAGAAATACTGCTGTCTATCTTCATCGCCATCGCGTTCACCCGATCCCTTTTCCTGTGTGTATGCAAAATATGAGCCAATTTACCATTTTTTATTATATCCCGAACCCCCGCCAAAGTCAAAGCCGGGAAGCATGAATATTATCCGCACTTTCTATAAATTGACTTTGCCGCCGTACTTTGTTATTCTTAATCAAAACATTTATCCATTCAGAAAGGATTTGACATCATGATCATTGAGGGGGAAAAGCTCTCCGCACTCCTCCGGCACGACTCCTCGATCCACATCATCGAGAAGGGACTTGACATCGACTACTACGGAACGCTCGAACTCAGCGAAGAAGAGCAGGCGGCGGGTCAGCCGTCCGGGGCACTCAGCGTGCGGCTGGACATTCCCGTCGGGAAGTTCGTCAACACCCCCGAGGCAGGCCATATCTTTCAATGTCATCTCACGGGCGCAGGATGCGTCTATCATTTTGCTGTCGCCTATCGCTCCGCATCGCAGCTGCCGGATACGGTCTGGTATCTCGATCTGCCGGAGAGCGCCGAGCGGATCCAGCTGCGCGACTTCGTCCGCGTTCCCATCCCGATGTCGATCGAGGTAAAGCTGCCGGGCGATCACGCCTCACTGAAAAACTACCGCGAGGTGCATCTCATCGACATCAGCGGCGGAGGACTCTGCTTCGTGCATGATGAGCCGCTGATCATCGATGCGAAGATCGCCGTGCGGGTTCCGGAGCTCCCGCACATCGGAATGCTCGAAACGGAGGCCTTCATCCGCCGGGCAACACCAATTGAGACGAATCTCGGCATGACGTACCACATCGGCGTCTCTTTCGGCGATACTATGTCGACGCGCGAACGCGAACGCCTCGTTCAGAGCATCTATCAGCTCCAGCAGAGCTATCTGCGCAAGGGCCTGAAGGTCCCCCAGATCGACCACACCAAACGGAGCTGACAGCAAAAACAAAGGGGGCTGCTGCACAATGTGCAGCAGCCCCCTTTGTTTGTCATAAATCACGCCCAGCGGAGCTTCATCAGTTCCGGATAGATCTCCTCGAGCACCTGGAGTCCGACGCCGACCATAGACATGAAGCTGTCCGCCTGGAATACCCCGACGTGCAGATCGAGCGGCAGATCAATGTCAACAACAACATCCCGCTCATCATCGACGACAAATTTCACATAGCGGTACTGGCTGTTCCACTCGTTGAGCTTCTCGTGGAACACCTGCGGATCCGAATTCTCCTCGAGGCGCACGAGGCCAAAGTACTTGATCTTGATGAAATCATTCGTATCGCCGTTCTCTGTCACGACAATCGCAATGCTGACGACACTGCCGTTGTCGAGCTGCTGGCGCATGCGGATGATGTGATCCTCTCCGTCCTCGGTCACATCCTCGCCATATTTCATATCCTGCTTGTCAAGTTCCGCCTTGATTGCTTCAAATGCGCTGTTCTTGAGCCCTTCTTCGCTTCCGCTGAAGCCGTCAAAAAGTCCCATACAGTTCCTCCGTTCAACTTGCGTATTTTAGGATTTCCTGATAAATTCAGTGATTCCTTTATTCCTGCGGACGCGGCTTATGTCCACGCGTGCAGAGCTCCATCAGATCATCATAGACCTTCTCCACGATACGCATGCCGACGCCCATCATCGCCATGACGCTATCCGGCTGGAACTTTCCCTCGTGAAGGTCGAGCGGCAGGTCGATATCTACGACCACATCCTGATCGCGGTCAAGGCAGAGCTTCACATAGCGGAACTCACCATTCCACCCATTGATCTTGGAAAGCAGCTCTGCGCGCTGATCCGCATCCTCCAGATAGGCGATGTCATAGAGTTTGATCTTGATAAAGCCGTCCGCATCATCCATCTGATCGTACAACTCGCGCACGACGATGACCGCCGTGATGGCCTCGTCGTTCTCGAGTTCATTCCTCATGTAGAAATATGTTTCCTGGCGATCTTCCTCACTCTCATCACTGATCTCGTAGTTCCAGTCATTGCGATCCAGCTCTTCCTTGATCGCATCCTTGATTCCCATTACGGCGGTCTTTTCACCGCCTTTGAATCCATCAAAGAGTCCCATTTGTCCCCTCCATATCTGCCCTCTGCTGAGGGCAATGTCCCCATGTTTATGGCGCCGGAGCAATGAAACCGACCGCGTCAAGCGTATCGATTGCAGCAGTGCCGCGTGCATTTTGAAAATCAAGCGTTGAGACGACGACCTGTCTGATATATTTCTTTTCGCCGTCTTCGTAGTAGCTGCTGATGTCATGAATCACGAGCGGTCTGCCCCCCGCATCCCGTCCGAGATAGAGCATGACGTGGCCGGGACGAAAGAGGAGTGCGCCCGGCGGCACATCTGCAAGCAGTGCATAGCGCTCTGCCGCAGATAATCCGGCAAGAGGCAGAAGCGAACAGGCACGCTTCTGCATATCCGTATCGCGCGGGAGATCCAGTCCCATCGCGCGATAGATGTTCTGTACGTAGGATGAGCAGTCCATCCCCCCGTTTGCCCCGCCCCAGCCATACTCTGTATAGAGGGGTGCGAATGCGAGGCGCATGAGATTGTTGCGGATGAGCGGCAGACGCCCCACAGCGAGGCGTCCGTCCTCGGGTACGCGTACCTCCCGCATGGCGAGCTGCCCCCCAGCATCCCGCACGGGCAGGAGAAGACGATCTGTCCCATCCGCCGCCCGTCGCCCCGGGATCTTTGCCCCGAGCTGATAGAGCCGCCCATCAATCGAGAGCTGCGCTGCCGTCACGGTGAAGAACTCCTCCGGTGCAGCAAAGCCGCGCCATGTCTTCCAATCTGTCGCAGCAAGCGCGTGCACATCAACCCAGCCGCGATAATCACGCGTCTCGACAAAGGCAAAGCGCGCATCCTGCGAGCGGTGGAGCACGAGGACTGCCTCCCCGGGATCGAGCACTGTCCCCTGTAGCTCGTCATAGCGCAGATCATCGGGGGACTCAAACCATCCTTCATCCGTCGGCAGGAGTCGCACATCGGCACGGCGCAGGGCGACGGCAGGATGTGCAGTCACAGTCGTGCCAATACCCTCAATGGCACGATTGTCGCATACTGCCTGCCACTGTTCTGTGCGGAGGAGCTGCCCCTCTGCGTAGAGATCCGGCAGGGCACGATCTGTTCCCTGTGCAGCCTCACGAATCTGTGCGCGTACCGTTTCTCCCGCGCGCGTCTCTGCCGTATTGATGAGGTCATGCACAAAATCCTTCGCCGCAAGACGACGCGCATACGCCTCTCTCTCCTCCCCACGGAGAAGCGGTGCATCGCCATCCGCACGCAGCCAGTAGTCAGCAGTTGCTGCCGCTCCCTGAACGAGCAGCGCCGCATGTGCAGGAACCACCATCAAGAGGAGGATCAGAACTGCACCGAGAACGCCTGCCCACAGGCGTCCCCGCAGAGCGTATTCAGGCACCCTGCTCTCCGTTGAGCTCGCTGAGCCCCCAAGCGAAAAATGCCTCCATGCCGAGGAAGGCGAATTTGTTGTCCGTTACCGCCTCGCCGAACTCCTCCATTGTGCCAATGGCAAAGGAGCCTGCATGCCGCCCCGGTGCGCGTGTAGGGAGATCGCCTCGCGCCCCGCGCTCGAAGAACGCCTTTGTGTCGTTGTTGACGGCGACAAGCTCGTTCAGGAAGTTGCGCGCCATCTTCATTTTGCCGAGGCGGTAGAAGAGCATCGCAAGCGGCAGATACATCATCGCCACGCCCTCTTCGTAGCGCTGATACAGCTTGATCGCGGCATCGCCCTCCTCGATCGCCGCATAGATGAACATGAGCTGGTAACGGCGTCCGAGCGCATCGTGCTCCGAGAGGCGGAGCATCTCCTCGCACTCCTTCGCTGCAAGACGGAGCTTGCGTGCCGCGAGGAGCGCCTCGAGATAGGAGAGCCGCAGGAACATATAGGGCTTTGTCGCTGGCATCGACCAGAACTTTCCGATGTTCTCCTCGGCGAAAAGTCCCTGCTCCTTTAGGCGCTCAGTCGCCTTGCGCGTCAGATCCTCGTAGTGGTGAACCCGGTCGTCGGCATTCTTGGCGAGGTACTCGATCTCCATGCAGGCAGCGGTGATGTTGTCCGGTTCCTCCCGCAGGGCGCGCTTGATGATGCGGTAGCGTTCCTCCCCCGTCTTCTTGCGTGCGCGTGCAATCAGCTCGTCCGCAGTGAGCGTCTTCACCTCACGCGGCAGATTCGGATTCTCACGCAGTCGCTGGCTGAGCTCCGATACGATCTCAGTCATGCGTTCGACACTGACCTTGCCACCTTCAGCCTTTACCATGCGGTTCAGTTCAAGCTGCATCCATTCCTTATCTGTCATGCGGTGTCCCTTCCTTTGCTGGTAGTTCCTAGCCCTATTATACCTTGTTTTTTGGGAAAAAGCTACAAAAAAGAACTGCCGTCGCGCGTGCTGCAGGACGGCAGTCCCTTTGCTATTTTTTATTCTTCTTTTTTTCTTTCTTATCCTTCTTCGCGGGCTTTTCAGGGGTATTGTCGGCGGGTTCCGCGAGCTTTTCCTTCTTTTTCTCCAGCGCTGCACGATCCGCATCGCTTAGAATGCCGCGCGAGCGTCGGATCATCTCCTCCTGATGCCCGACCGCATAGTTGATGATCGCATCGAAGAATTTCTTCTCAACGTCCCTGTCCGAGAGCGACGAGAGTGTGAGCTCCTTCGTGTTCTCCTCGCGAGAGAGCGTCCCCCAATGGCTGTCCAGATCCTCATGCGCCGTCACGTGCACAACGCCCGCGCGCAGGTCGATCAAGAGGTACTCCGCTGCGCCTGTGAGGTCGCTGTAACCGTTCAGCGGCAGCATGCGCCAGCGGCGCTTGGACACAACGTCCTGAATCTGGATGTTGTCATAGATGCGGAGCGTCGGCACCACAATCTTTGTTAAGTCGATGTAGCCATGCGCATCCGAGGCGTACTGAATCTGTTCTTTGTTAAAGTAATAGCCTTGCCGCGCCGTTGACTGCACCCATTCATAGATGTGCTTCGGTATTTCCTCCGCTGCAGACGCGGGACGGGTGCCCATGAACAGGGCGGCACAGACGAGGAGTGCCGCTCCCCATTTTTTTTGCACGTATCATCGCTCCCATCAATAACAGTGATCGTTTCTCCCTATGCTATCCCTAAACTCTGAATTTTTGCTGAACATAGACCTCGCTCAAAGCCCCGAGTGGTACTCCCAGTCGTCCGCATTGTCGAGGCTGTCGAGCTCATATGGCGTGCCCTGATAGACATAGTAGTTCAGCCAGTTCGCAAAGAGAAGGTGCGCGACGCTGCGCCACCGCACGACGGGCGCGCGGTTGGGGTCATCCTCTGGATAGTAGTTGCACGGGATTTCGGGATCGAGTCCCGCCGCGAGATCGCGGTCGTACTCCGCCTTGAGCGTCATAGGATCGTACTCGGCGTGTCCCGTGATGAAGAACTGGCGGCGACGCAGATTCGCAATGATGTAGACGCCCGCATCGCCCTCGGCGAGAACGGTGAGTTCCGGCACACGTTCAATATCCGCGCGCCGCGTCTCCGTGTGCCGTGAATGCGGTACATAGAAGCTGTCGTCGAAGCCGCGCAGAAGCGCCTCGTGCTGCACGCAGAGGCGGTGTTCATAGACGCCGAAAATCTTCTTGTCCGTCCAGTATTTGGGGATGCCGTAGTGGTAGTAAAGACCCGCCTGTGCGCCCCAACAGATATGGAACGTGGAGTAAGCGTGCTTGCGGCTCCACTGCATGATCTCGGAGACCTCGTCCCAGTAAGCGACGCGCTCGAACGGCAGCTGCTCGATCGGCGCGCCCGTGATGATGAATCCGTCGTACTTCTTATGCCGTACCTCCGCAAAGGTGCCGTAGAACTCCGTGAGATATTCGCGCGAGGTATGCGACGGGACGTAGGACTCTGTGTAGATGAAGTCCACCTCCACCTGCAGCGGCGTATTGCCGAGGAGCCGCAGGAGCTGGGTCTCGGTCACATCCTTGATCGGCATGAGGTTCAGAATGAGGATGCGCAGCGGACGGATATCCTGACCATACGCGCGTGCCGCATTCATGACGAAGACGTTCTCCCCCTCGAGCACGTTCGTCGCAGGCAGATTGTTCGGTATCTTAATCGGCATTGTTTCCCGTTTCCCTTCCCTATGAAAGCGCGGAGCTGCTCCGCATTTCCGAAATCAACGCACCTGATAGCGGTTGACCCATGTACTGTAGCCGTCTGCAAAGGCGCGCAGGCGAATGAGACCACGCCCCTCGGGCGCCTCGCGCACAATCATGCGGTAAGCGCCCTCATAGCCATCGTCCAGCGGCTGCCAGCCATCTGACGGCGACCAGTAGCGCCCCGTGACGATGCGCTCCGTGCCCTGTGGCAGGTTCACCGCACGCTTGTCGAACTTGATCTCAACGGCCTTGCCGTCGGCATCGCGCACCTCCGTCCACGCCCAAAAGACGAGATTGTCTCCCGTGCGGCGCATCGTCGAGGTGTCCGCCGTTACCTGCGTCTTGATCCCGGAGACCGTTTCATCCGTCCACAGGAGAATCCAGCGGTCATCAGCGCGCAGGCGATTCATCTCGCCCTGATGAAAGACCATATCAACAATAGCGGCATAGAACTCCTCATCGAACTGCTGGGAGTTCATCTCCTTCTCCGTCCCGACGCCCTTCGACCAGAGGACGTTGCCCGCCGCATCGTAGAATGTCTCACCAATGTACTGTAGGAGGCGCGTTTGCGGTACGACACGCACCTGCGCAATCGCATAGGAAAGCTGACTCGGACTCGTGATCACATGTCCGATCTTATAGTTGCGGATCGTCTCCTCCGCACCCTCGTAGCTGAACGATGTCCGGATGTCCGCCGTGATCTCTGTCGCCACTTTCTGCTTTTTCCCCGCGGGCATGACGCTCTGCGTCACACGAACAGATGCCGGCGCGTAGAATTTCGAATACTTGTCATTCGAACTCAGCCACGTCCATGCCCGCCCGTCATCGGCGAACGCCGCAGGGCACAGCAGCAGCAAAAAGAGCAGGGATAGAAGCATCCCCGTTCCATATCGTATCGTTGTGCTCATCTCATACGCTCCTCTCTCATGCGAGCGCGACGCTCTCCCGCGCGCGTCCGCCCGTGAACCGTATTTGCTCGGTGTAGCCGAAGGAGCGTGCGTACTGCACCGCCTCCTCGTTGTAGCGCGCACAGTCCTCGGGCTTATGCGCGTCCGAGGTTGTGATGATCGGCAGATCGTGCGCCTTCGCCGTGCGCATAAAGTCCGGGTACGGCGAGAATTCCTCCACGGGATAGCGGTAGTATGTCCCCGTGTTGAGGTCGACAATCATATTGGCGCCCTTCATCGCCGTTGCGACGCGTTCCAGATACGGTGTCACGTCGAATTCGGGGAAGTGGCGGTAGAGACGGATGTTGAACGGGTGTCCGAGCGCATCGTAGAGCCTGGACGCCGCGAGTTTTTCCACTTCCTCTGTATACCATTCGTAGATTTCTTCGAGCGGATGCTTGTCCCACTCCGCTTTGATTGCCCCCGTATCATATGCCCATCCGCGGAGGAAATGCACAGAGCCGATGATGTAGTCAAACGGATAGGCGCGGAGGATCTTCGCTACTGCCTCCTGATCCTGAAAATTGCAGACCTCGATGCCCGCGAGCACCTTGTGCTTTTTGCGGAGCTTTTCAATAAATGCGAAGTATTCATCGAGCGTGTACTTGAACTTGTTCGACTTCAGCCATTTGCGCTGAAAACTGCCCACGAACGAATCGTCCAGGATGAGATCGTCGTAGTAGAGCTGCTCAAACTCCGGGAATGTGTGCGAATGCTCGGAGAAGCCGATCTCATAGACGCCGCGCTCCGCCGCCGCGCGGAAGAAGCCCTCCGCATAATCCTCGTCGTAGGAACCGTATTCCAGATGCATATGATAGTCAAAGCGCATGTGCTGTACCTCAGTCAAATTCGCCCGCGAGAATGCGTTCGCAGACCGCCATCACACCGTCTGCACTGTTGCTCGGCGCCATGTAACGCGCGCGTTCCTTCACCGCGGGAATAGCGTTCTCCATCGCAAAGCTGTGCGTCACCGCGTCCATCAGCTCGAGATCGTTCTCATAGTCACCAAACGCGGCGCACTCATTGGGCGTAATGCCGAGGCGCGCCTGAATCTGCCGCGCGGCGACGCCCTTGCTCACGCCGAGATTGTAGAGATCGACCCACTCCGTACTCGAGAGCGAGACCTGCAGTCGATCCGCGTATGCCTGCATGACGGGAAGAATCGTCTCCTCGGCGTGCCCCGTGAAGTCGCAGAACGACATCTTGATCGGCAGATCGTCCACAGAGGCAAAGTCCTCCACCACCGCCGACTGTGACACATATTTCGCTAGCTCCGCGCGGAACTCCGGCGCATCATCGCCACTGTGGAGATAGCCCTGCTTCTTCCCACAGAGCACGGAGCGCACGCCCCCGATCTGCTCACCCGTACGCATGACATCGAGCGCAAGCGCGCGATCCACGGGGCTCGAGAAGAGCTCGCGGTCATGCTCCATCACCATCGTGCCGTTCTCCGCCACGAAGATCAGCTCGTCCCGCCATGCGGCAAAGGTCTGCACGAGCGAGGCATACTGCCGCCCCGATGCGGGCGCAAAACGGATGCCGCGCTCCTTCAGCCGCTCATACATAGCGCCGAAACCTGCGGGCAGTTTGCCGTTTTCATCGAGCAGCGTCCCGTCCATATCCGAAAAAATCAGCCGTATCATCTCGTCACCTTTTCTTTGTATACAACGCTTTCATTATAACAAAGAATCATTTTCCCCGCAATCAAAAGACGCCTGCAAAAAGAGCCGTCATCGCCTCCGCAAGTACGACGCCGTGCTCCCGCGCACAGGCGACCGCACGCCCCAGTTCCTCCGCGTTCAGCGTGATGGACTTCTCACAGAGGACATGCTTGCCCGCAGAGAGCGCGGGCATCAGATAGTCGATATGCGTATTGTGCGGCGTCGAGATGTAGACGATATCGACATCCGGATCATCAAAGACATCCGCCATCCGCTCATACACCTTCGGAATGCCATACTGCGTGGCAAACTCCACCGCCTTCGCATGCGTCCGATTGCCCACCGCATACAGCCCGCCCCGAGCTTTTGGAATGCTACGACAAGCTCATGCCCAATCACGCCGCAGCCGAGCGACGCCCAACGATATCTGACATTTGACATAAAATCCCCTCCTTTCCGCATTCATTCGACATGAAGAGGTTTTTTCCTGTTATGTGCGACGCATTTCAATCCTCCGAATATGTGCTATAATAGGAAAAAAGGTCGGAGGGGAAGATCATGCTCACGGAACGAATCAACGCACATCTGCGCGAGCTCAGCGAGGCGGATCGCTGCATCTGGCGCTATATCGAGGGCAACCGCACAGCGGCGAGCCGTGCCTCCATTCACGAGCTGGCGCGCGCGTGCGCCGTCTCAAGCGCGTCCGTCGTGCGCTTCGCGCAGAAGCTCGGCTTCGACGGATTCGGCGAGATGAAGGCGATCATGCGCATGGAGAGCTCGGAGAGCGCCATGCCCGCGCACGATGTGAGAGCCGCGCTCGGCAGCTTCTACGACCAGACGTGGCGCGAGCTCATGCGGCGTGACTACACGGGGGCGAGCCGCCTCATCCGCGAGGCGCACCGCGTCTTTGCCTATGCCTCGGGCTATGTGCAGACGAATGTCATGCAGGAGATGAAACGACTCTTTGTCTACGACAATATCTTCATCTACGAGATTGCGGGGCGCGAGGAATTCTACTCCGTCTATCAGGCGGCGGATCCCGACGATCTCTTCATCTTCGTCTCGCTCTCAGGCGAATCCGAGCGCGTCGTGGAGTTTGCCGAAAAGCTGAACCTCAAGGGCGTCCCCATCCTCTCGATCACCCAGATGCGGCACAACGCACTCGCCAGCCGCTCGACGGAGAATCTCTACGTCACACCCGCCGAGTTCGGACTGCCCGAGAACGAGGCGCGTCTGCAGTTCAAGTCCATGCTCGCCTATTTCCTGCTACTTGAAATTTGGTACGTCAACTATCGGCTCTATGTGCAGGAGAGGGAGGGATAAAACGCTCTAATCGAAAGAAACGTGCGACCGTCACAGGCGCCCCTTCCACTATGCTCCGCATGATCCCCCTCACCCGTGCCGCACGGGTGAGGCTTTGCATTACGGCATATTAGCTTCCCCCGTCGCAATGGGGGAAGTGGCACGCCGTA
>ERZ773069.1616-NODE-1616-length-12780-cov-2.659882_pt1 | contig 12780 bp, 13 predicted proteins | sample MGYA00580619_ERZ773069 | MGnify/ENA primary metagenome ERZ773069 (study PRJEB29015, sample SAMEA2738007) | human oral metagenome | biome: human oral; feature: human-associated habitat; material: dental | place: China | collected 2108 ...
CTTCCGTGTTGGCCGCCTTCGCATGATTAATGGCCTCAATGGTCTGCGGTTTAATGCCGTCATCCGCAGCTACAACCAGCACGGCAATATCCGTAGACTGGGCACCACGCATACGCATCGCCGTGAAGGCCTCATGTCCCGGCGTATCGAGGAAGGTAATCGTTCTCGGCTCTCCGTTTACTTTGACGGAAACCTGATAAGCACCGATAGACTGGGTGATTCCGCCATGCTCCTTACTGGTTACATTGGTATTCCGGATCGCATCCAAGATAGACGTCTTACCGTGGTCAACGTGTCCCATTACGGCTACAACAGGCGGACGTGCCTCGAGATCCTTCTCTTCATCCACTTCCGAATCCTGTACAAGCTCGGCAATGACATCCACTTTCTCTTCCTTCTCACAAAGAATATCGTACTCCACGGCAATGTTCTCCGCATCTTCGTAAGAAAGCTCCGTGTTCAGGGTTACGATCTGCCCTTTCAGGAAGAGCTTCTTAATGATATCCGCAGGCTTCTGCTTCATCTTCTCCGCAAGCTCTTTAATCGTAATCACTTCTGGAAGCGTAATGGACTTAATGGTCTCTTCCACCTGTTTTACGACTTCCGGCTTAATGAAGGCGCCTTTTCCCGTCTTCTTTACCTTGACCTGCTCATCTCTGTCATAGGACTGCGTTGCCCCGTACTTGTTCTGCTTTCTCTCTGCACGGTGCTTTTCGGAAAGACTGGCCTTCTCATTTTCGAAACTCTTATTGCCGTATACCTTCTTCTGGGGTTTCACACTGTCATGCTTCACCCTACTCTGCTTCTCCACAATATCCGGAGCAAAGCCCTGAGCAGCCGGCTTCTTCGCAAACGGTGCCTTTCCGCGGCCCCCCTCAAACTTCTTGTCTCCGTCTTTCGAAAAGCTCGGTCTTCTGTCTGTTTTCGCAAAGGAAGCGGACCTTCTCTCTCCTCTCTCTCCGTCCGATGCTCTGCTTTCTCTTTGCACAGGACGTGCGGAGATACCGGAGATGCGGTTCGAACGGGCAGGAGCGGAAGGCGCCTTCGTCTCCACCTTCTCTTCCTTCACGGCCTGTGCCACCTTCGCCGCTTCTTCCGCCTCTCTCCTGGCTCTTTCTTCCGCCTCGCGTTCTTCCTGAAGACGCTTCTCCTCTTCCAGTTTACGCTCTTCTTCCGCCTTTTTCTTCTGAATGGCATTCAGTGCCTTTAAGGGAGTCACTCTTGCAGTTCCCGGAGGAAGCGGTCTTCCGTTCGGAGACTTCTTCTCCTCATCCTTCTTTTCCTGCTCTCTGGTCTTCTTAGCCTTATCCGAGAACTTACCGCCTAAAGGATGGTTTTTATGGTTGACTGAGTTTTGAGAATGGAAAACAACAGCCAGCTTTTTCTTCTTCACTGCACCCTCTTCCTTATTCTCTGCACTGCCTTTTGCCTTATTCTCCTCTAACATTCGCATTCCCTCCATTTATATAACCGATTATTCTCTTCCCGAAGCCTTCATCCTCTATCGATAGAGAAGAACGCATTTCCTTCCCGATGGTTCTGCCGAGCTCTTCCTTCGTTCCATATTGGAAAAAAGGAACTTTATAGTAAAAACAGCTGTTCGCAAACTTCTTAACGGTATTTTCCGATGCATCTTTCGCGAGAAGAACCAGCTTTGCCTTTCCTTCTTTGATGGATTTTTCTACAGAAAATTCTCCTGCTTTCACCCTGCCTGCTTTCATAGCCAGACCAAGGTAGCCGTATATTCTATCTTGCAAGTCTTTCTACTTCCTCTCTAAGCTCTTTCAGTGTATCTTCCGGAATACTTTCCTTAAATGCCCTGAAAAATGCTTTTCGCTTCTCCGCTTTATCAAAACAGGAAAGGTTTGGACAGATATAGGCTCCTCTGCCGTTCTTCCTTCCACGTAAATCCAGGGAGTATCCTTCCTCTTCCCGTACGATACGAAGCAGTTCTTTCTTCGTTTTTTTCTCATTGCAACCAATACAGGAACGCAAAGGTTCTATCTTCATGATTCCTCCCCGGTAAACACTGTACTACTCTTCTTCCGTTTCTTCCGAAGCCTCCTCCGGATATTCTCCCTCATCATAGGACTCCGCTTCCCCATGATAATCGATTCCCATTTCGTCGAAGATTCCCTGCTCCTGCGCCTGGGACTCCGACTTAATGTCGATTTTATAATTTGTCAGCTTTGCGGCAAGCCTTGCGTTTTGCCCTTCTTTTCCGATAGCCAGAGACAATTGATTATCCGGAACGATGACAAGTGCATCTCTACTGTCCTGATCCGCAATAACGGCTATCACCTTCGCCGGAGACAGGGCATTCTCGATGAGGTATGCCGGATTCTCATCATAGTTAATGATGTCAATCTTTTCCCCTCTGAGTTCCTCTACGATTGCATTGACACGACTGCCGTTCAAGCCCACACAAGCGCCTACGGCATCGACGTCCTCATCATGGGAAAGCACCGCCATCTTCGTACGGGATCCCGCTTCTCTGGAAATGGCCTTGATTTCTACAATTCCTTCTCTAAGCTCGGATACTTCGTCAAAGAAAAGTCTTCTGACCAGTTCGGGATGCGTTCTGGAAAGCATCACCTTCGGTCCCTTGGGGTTGTCCTTCACTTCCACCACATAGACTTTGATTCTTTGATTCGGAAGAATCTTCTCCCCTTTAATCTGCTCACTCTCGGAGAGATATCCGTCCACCTTTCCGAGATTCACAATAAGCGCTCTTCCCGTATCTTTCTCTACCACACCGGAAACCACCTGCTTTGCCATGGAGTAATACTCTTCATATAGAATCTTCCGTTCTTCTTCCCGAATCTTCTGTACGATAACGCCCTTCGCATTCTGTGCGGCAATACGGCTAAAAGACCTGGAATCAATCGGAACCTGCACGATGTCGCCTAAGCCGTAAGAAGCATCCATCGCTCTGGCGTCATCCAGACTAATCTGGGTATTCGAATCCGTCACCTCTTCCACAACGGTTTTGTCCGCAAGCAAAGAAAACTGTGCGGTATCCGGATTCATACTGACTCTAACATTGTCACTGGATCCAAAATGATTCTTACACGCTGCCTGCAAAGATAACTCTATCGCTTCAATAATCGCTTTCTTGGATATTCCTTTTTCTTTCTCCAACATATCCAGCGCCAAGCTGAGTTCATCATTATTCATCGCCATACTCCTTCTTCTTTCCTGTAAAATACTGCTCTGTTTCTTCCAAGCTACCGATCCTCTTCCGTGGAAGGTTCTTCAGTGGAAAGTTCTTCTTCCTCTGCGTTCCATTCCGAAAGTTCCTCTCCCGGCCGGTCTTTAAATCCCAGGGAACAAACCTCTAAAATGTACTCCTCCTGAATAAAGTCCTCTTTATCCAGCCACTTCGATAAACGTCTGGAAACCATGGCACAATCCTCCACGGTCATATCCGCCTCATCATCCCGAAAGATAAAGGCGCGCAGATAATGCGTCCCCGCTTCCTTCGTGAAGGTCACGCTGTCCATGACATAGCCCATCTCCGGAAGAATTTCCTCCAAATACGCCTGTGTTCTCTCTACTTCCATCAAACGCTCCATTTCATTCTTGCTTTTCACTGTAAAGGCAAGCCTTATCATTAAAAGGAGCAAGCCAAAGCTTGCCCCTTTCCAGTCACGTTGAAACACAGTGGGACTTTACCACATCCCAAAGCAAAATGCAAGAGCCAGATACAAAAAAAGACTCTTCTTTCGAAGAGTCTTCTGCGTGCGACAGGATTCGAACCCACGACCTTCTGGTCCGTAGCCAGACGCTCTATCCAGCTGAGCTACGCACGCTTGCTGAACAAAGAAAGTTATACCAAATCCCGAAATCACTGTCAAGTATTAGATTCTAATCCAATCCATAAATCTTGTATCGCTGATTATGTCTCCTTACTCCTGATTGTGTCTCCTTACCCCTCAAACTGACCGTTTCGCTCCAGAATCCCCGGAATCTCCCCGAGAGAAACAATTCTGTAGCGGAACTCCGCTCTGGATCCCGCGAGTTCCTTCACTCTTCTGGAAATTCTCTGGTAGATGATGGCGCAGTCCTCTCTCTTGGTTCCAATCAGAAGAATCAAATACTGCGAGGAAGAATACTTCGTGTAAACATCCCCTTTTCTCAGTCCTTCCGATAAAGACTGCTCGAGAATCTCCGCTCTGGCATTAAGCTTCTCCTGATTCTGTATCGGCTTTCCTTCATAATCCACGAGCGTACAGAGCATCATAAAGATAGAGGAACCCCTTCTCTCCAGATTTCTCCTGAGAACATGGTAAATATCGATGAAACTCGTGAACGGGCAAAGATAGGCTCCCATCTTTCTGGCTCCCATCTCACTTTTCAGCTTCTCATCTTTCCGGACAATATTGGCCTGAATCTGCCGAATATCATCGGTTACCACACGGACATTATCCGACAGCCTCTCATAGCAGGAACGCAGAGCTTCAGGAATCGGCACTTCGAGTTCATCCTGATAGTAGTGCGCACACTTCGTGTACAACTCATAGGCCGTCTTATAGTCTTTCTTCAAAATCAGGGCATCAATCATCTCAATCTGCCAACCGTTATCCGGATAGATTTTATTTGCCTTATCATAGAGTTCGAAGAGAGACTCGTAATCTTCCTTCTCTTTGTAGTACTTTCCTAAAAAGTCGATCACATCGTCATAGAGCCGCTTCAGTCTGACGCTTTCAAGAATGACCCAGTAATCCGTTGCAAACTCCGGAAGCAATTCTCCTTTGTATAAATCAAAAGCCTCCTGATAATACGCATATCTCTTTTCTTTATTTTCTTCATTCTTTGCTTTCAGGCAGGTATCTTCAAACTCGTGCACGTCAAGAATATATTCATAATTCGGATCATACTCGGGTGCATAGACCCCTCTTTTTCCGTCGATGATTTTTCTTCCTGGCATCCCTGCCTTCTTAAGCTGCGTCCTAGCCTGATGAAGTAAATTATTCAAGCTGTTGTTCTCATCCAGAAGTGCCTTATGCCCGAAAACACCGTCAATTAAATCCCGCTTTGAGACACCACCAAGACCTCTTAAGAAAACGATTTCTGACAGTTTTAGAAAATTCGCCTTGCTGTTTGTTCCCAGATCCAACTTCTTCTCACCAATGCTCAAGGAAAATCCGCCCAACATCTGTACATAAATCTTCGTCTTCATTTTCTTCTTCCTTATTTGACCTTTATAAAATTTACTAAAATTCTGCACCTATTTTAAGAGTGTTTTTTAAGAATGTAAAGGAATAAATGAAATTATTATAAATTAAGTGATAAGAGAGAAAATGCCGTTTTCTAAAGAATACACACTCAACGTAAAAATGCCCTATTCCGACAAGAAAGAAAGGTCTTCTTTCACCGTGATTTTTCTGTTTTGCTCCTCTCCGACAATCAGATAGACCTTCTCTTCAGAAAAAATTTCTACAAGCATGGCATCATCCGTAATCAAGATGTCCCGCGTTTCCCGCTGTACAAAAAAATCCTGATACGCTTCATAAAGCAAGGAGAAAAGAAAAACCTGCGGGGTCTGTACGGCATAAAGGCCGGTTCTCTTCAGGCTCTCCTGCACCACGCCGCCTTCCACCCGCTTAATCGTGTCTTTCACGGGAACGCCCGGAATGACCGCGGAAGCGCTCCCGGTCTTTTCTAATAAACGTTCCAGTAAATCCTCTGTAAAAAAAGGGCGCGCCGCATCGTGAATAAAGAGAACGTTGTCTTCCCCGCCCTTCTTCTTTAAAAACTGCAAGGCCTGATAAACCGAAAGGAAGCGTTCCGTTCCCCCTTCCACAAGATGCAGTTCCGCCTTGCTCCGCCAACCTTCCTCTTCTACAACGGACTCCACGAAACGGCGATCTTCTTCATTGATTACAAGGAGAATCTCTCTGCATCGTCCCCAGGAAAGAAAGGACTCCACCGAAGCACAGAAAAGAGGCTTCCCCCGAAAGGGAAGGAACTGTTTCTTCTCCGTGATCTGCATTCTTCTTCCGCTGCCCGCCATCAGAATAACCGCAACCGCGTCTCTTTCCCTCTCTACCTCCATGGGACTCCTCTCTTCCTTTTTATCCTTCCGTAAGGGAAAGGGACGGATAGGCATTGATTCGGTAATCTGCAAAGTTCCCTTTCTTCCACTCATAGTACCCTGCTGCTGCAATCATCGCCGCATTGTCCGTACAAAGAATCATTTTCGGGCAGAAGAAGGTGATGCCTTCCTTCTTTGCTTTCTTTTGCATTTTTTCGCGAAGCGCCGAATTCGCCGAAACTCCGCCGGCAATGGCAAGACGGGACACCCCTAAGTCCTTACAGAGGGCAATCGCCTTCTCCGAAAGCACTTCCGTTACATTTTCCTGAAAAGAAGCACAGATATCCGCTGCATGGACTTCTTCTCCCGTCATCTTCAGTCTGTTCATCTCATTCAACACCGCCGATTTCACTCCGGAAAAGCTGAAATCGTAAGGTCCATCCTCCATCTTCGCCGTCGGAAAATGATAGGCTTCCGGATTCCCTTCTTTCGCCATCTTCTCGAGCTTCGGTCCGCCCGGATATCCGAGACCCACGGCGCGCGCCACCTTGTCGAAAGCTTCTCCCGCGGCATCGTCCCTGGTTCTACCGTAAATCTTAACCTTCCCATAATCCTCTACCAAAAGAAGGTGACTGTGTCCTCCGCTCGCCACAAGACAGACAAAAGGCGGTTTGCAATCCGCATTCGAAAGATAGTTTGCCGCAATATGTCCTTCAATATGGTGTACCGGAACGAGCGGTTTGGAAAGCGTATACGCCAGTGCCTTCGCATAGGAAACGCCCACCAAAAGCGCACCGACCAGTCCCGGTCCGACCGTTACAGCAATCCCGTCCAAATCCGAAAAGGAGACCTCCGCCTCCTTCATCGCAAGGCGTATCACCTCATCTATCTTCTCCAGATGATTTCGAGAGGCAATTTCCGGCACGACTCCGCCAAACTCCGCGTGAATCGCAACCTGTGATGAAATCACGTTGGAGAGCACTTCTCTGCCGTTTCTAACCAGTGCTGCCGCAGTTTCGTCACAGCTTGTCTCTATCCCCAAAAGTAAAACATCCCGCATCTTTCCCTCTCAATCTTCAAAGACCAATTCTTTACTCCAGCCGTCCCGTGCAAACTTTAACGGGAAGATGTCCTTAAAGCGGTCCTTATACTGTTCCGGATACAGTTCGGAAGGAGAGTAATGCGTGAGCCACATCTCTTCCGGTTCCGCTTCTCTACCCAGTATGGCCGCTTCTTCCATGGTCATGTGCTTATGTTTTTTCGCATTTGCCGCCTTATCCTCTTCTCCGTACATTCCTTCACAGATAAACAGGTTCACTTTTCTTGCCATCTCTTTAATACGCGGAACCGGTCTCGTGTCCGTACAGTATACAACGGAAATTCCTTTCCTCTCTTCCCCCATAACCATGTCCGGGGTAAAGAGCCGATCCTGAAACTGTACGGTCTGCCCATGTTGCAGACGGTTCCAGCACTGCACGGGAATCCCTTCCGCTTCCGCTCTCTCCACGGAAAACTTTCCCTTCCTCGGAATCGTCAGACGATAACCGTAACAGGGAATACTGTGCTGCACTTTAAAAGCTTCAATCTGAAAACTCTCCAAAGCAATCTTTTCTACTTCTTCCGAAAGTTCATGATATTCCAGAGAAAAGGGAAGTTCCGGTGCAATCATCCTTAGTCCGTACACCACCCTCTTTAGTCCTTTGGGGCCAATCAGGCGAACCGACTTCGTCCGTTCCGCATTACCCATGCTGAGAAGCATCCCCGGAAGTCCCGAAATATGATCTGCATGATAATGGGTAAAACAAATGGTATCAATCGGATAAGGGCTCCACCCCTTCTCCCGCATGGCAATCTGCGTTCCTTCTCCACAATCAATCAAAAGACTGGATCCGTTACAGCGCGCCATCAAACTCGTCAGCCAGCGCTTCGGAAGCGGCATCATTCCGCCCGTCCCCAGTAAACAAACTTCCAACATTATCCTATCGTCCTTTCCATCAGAATCGCATCTTCTACCGGATCCCGATAATAGGCTGTTCTTTTTCCAAAAGCACGAAAGCCCATTCCCTCATATAAGGCTTTCCCGGCAGCGTTTCCTTCCCGTACTTCCAAAAAGACTTTTCCCGCTCCGGCTTCTTCCGCCATGTTCAGAAATGCGGAAAGCATCCTCTTACCGTAGCCTTTTCCTCTTTCCGTCTCCCGCACCGCAATGCTTTCCAGTTCCGCTTCTACGCCAAGAATGCGGAGAATGCCGTAAGCAAGAATCTTTGTATCCATCTGTAAAACCAGTGTTCGATCGAACTTTCCCTCCATTGCATGGCGAAAATCCCTTTCACTATATGCCATGGAGCGAAAAATATCCCGATCCAGTTTGCATATTTCTTCCAAATCCTTTTCTTCCATTGCCCGAAATTGCATTGCTCCTCATCCTCCAACGCTTGAACCGGCATGGTCTCTTTTCCTCCAATGCCTGAGCCGCTATTACCTCTCTCCCTCCACTACCCGAATCGGTATTGCCTCTCCCCAAAAGACGAATCGGAAAAATCAGACGGGATAGTTCTTCGCAGCAAGGTGATCTTCCGTTCTTCCCATCTTCTCCGTATCTTCTTTAAGAATCTGAAAATCTTTCAAATCGCCTCTTTCCTTCTCCCTCTCCGCCTGCGGTTTCCGTAAGTACTCCAGATGGAAAGCTTCCCGCTTTCCTTCCTTCCATGCCTTCTCCGCAAGGAAAGCCAGGGAGGAGGGACGTTGGAGAAGAGACGGCGCGGACGGGAAAATGACCCGTTCCTCCCCTAAAGCGGAGAGAATCTCCTCCCGATACCTGAGGACGCCATCTCCCATAAAAACCTGCTGTCCTGTAAGACCCTTTGCAAAGTGAAGAAGTTCAGAAAGCGGGCAGGCCCGCTCTTCACGAAGGAGGTTCCCCTGAAGGTAAGAGCCCGTATAGACCTGCTCTTTTCGGGCATCTAAGAGGACATGAATCGGCAGCGGCAGGAAGGAAAGATTTTCCTGCAACATGGACAGGGTACTGATGCCGAGTAGCGGAATGCCGTTTTTCATGGCAAGCCCCTTTGCCGTCGCAGCTGCAATCCGAAGTCCCGTAAAAGAGCCGGGACCCTTTGCCACTGCAATCAAATCCACTTCCTCTATAGACAGATTGCACGCGGAAAGAAGGAACACTGTGGCAGGAAGCAAAGTTTCGGAGTGCGTAAGTCCTAAACAAAGAGTAAGTTCCGAGAGAAGCTCGCCATCTTGCATAAGCGCCACACCCGCCACTCTTCCGGAAGCGTCTATCGCCAAAGTAATCATTCTTTATTTCCTTCTTTCTCCTATCTCTATTTTTCGATAAGAAAATCCCTTTTCAAGATTTTTCTCTATCGTAATCCATCTGGCGTCCTCCGGAATTTCTTCCTCTACCTGACTTGCCCACTCAATGAGAGAGACACCGTCGCTATACAACATATCACTAAAGCCAATTTCCTGTAATTCCGTATAGTCCTCTATACGATAGACATCAAAGTGATAAAGCATTACTCTTCCGCGGTATTCTTTCACAATATTAAATGTGGGAGAATCCACCACTTCCTGCACACCAAGTCCTCGTGCGAAACCTTTCGCAAAAACCGTCTTTCCCGTTCCCAGGTCCCCTTCCAGGCAGTAAATCTCTCCTCCTTTGGCTCTCTTTCCGAGTTCCTCTGCAAAGCGAAAGGTTTCCTCTTCTCCGTTACTGTCAAAAACTTCTATTTTCCCCATTTTCCCCCTTTGAAACCGCACGTTCTTCCGGTCTTTCCGTCGCCACGGGATACGCCGTTATAGGATATCGATACGTCGTCATACGAAAAACTTAGTCTTTCCATTTCCACGGTTCCTCTCTTAAAGAAGAAAAAGGCAACGGAAAGGAAAGATAAGGCAGCTGACAAAAATAGGCTTCAAAAAGAAAAAGATTCTTTTCTCAGCCCATCTTACTTAGTCTTCCAACATTTTCTTTACACGAATAAAGTGAAACACCCTGCGTCCGCTAGCTTCCTCAAAGGCTTGTAACCGTTCCAGGAAATCTTCTTCAAAAAGAAGGGTGGAAACAAGAGCAAACTCATCCGTCCTGCCGTCCAAAACCACAGGACTGAGCGTTTCGCCTTCGGATAAGAAGAACGCGGACAGGTCTTTTTCGATTCCCTGTGCCGTGCCTTCTATACGGAGAAAATAGCGAAAGGCGTTGGCTCCCATCGGCTCAATGGTAAGCATCTTCTCCGACCAGCCGATGCCCTGGAAATGATCCTTGTGCCTTGCCGCCGCAATAATATCGGAAACTACCGCACTGGCTGTCGGAAGTTTTCCCGCGCCCTTCCCGTAGAGCATCGTATTGCCGAGACAGTTTCCCACGATTCGTATTCCATTGTATACGCCGTTAACAAAATAAAGCGGATCGTCTTCTCCGACCATAATGGGCGCAACATAAGCAAAATACTGCTCTTCCACTGTCTCCACCGAACCGAGCAAGCGGATATGGTATCCCATTTTTCTCGCATACGCCATGTCAATATCCGATACATTGCGGATTCCCTCCGTATAGATATCCTCATGTCGACAACGCATTCCGGACGACATCGAAAGCAGAATCGCCGTCTTCCTCGAGGTATCGAAGCCGTCCACATCGGCGGAGGGATCCCTCTCCGCATAGCCGAGGCGCTGCGCTTCTTTCAGCGTTTCCGCGAAAGTGGAGCCCTCGTCCTTCATTTTACTGAGGATAAAGTTACTGGTTCCATTCAATATCCCGGTGATTTCCGTGACATTTTCCCCCGCATAGTTATGATAAAGGGTTCGAATAACCGGAATCCCGCCTCCAACCGAGGCCTCAAAATAGAAATTCCGATCGTGTTCCTTCGCAGTTCGCACCAGTTTGGACCCGCAGGCATCGACAACCGCCTTGTTGGAACTGACCACATGCTTTCCCTTCTCCAGACAGCTCTTGATGTACTCATAGGCAGGATGAATCCCGCCGATGGCTTCCACAACAAGCTCTACTTCCGGATCGTTTTCAATCGTTGCAAAATCCGTCGTAATCAGTTCATCCGGAACACCCTGAATATGCTCATGGCGGGAAAGAATATACTTGATTTCAATCTTCTCTCCCCCCTTCTTCTCGATCTGTGCCCGATTCAGCTCCAGCACTTCCTTTACACCGGATCCGACCGTACCGAATCCCATGATTGCAATCTTCATCCTATCCCCTTTCTACTCGTTTCCACTCACTTTTCGATCCGGACAGCCCAGTTGCATCCATTTCAGATATGCCGTAATAAAACGGTCTATATCGCCGTCCAGCACCGCATCCGTATTCCCGCTTTCTTCTCCGGTACGAAGGTCTTTCACCATCCGATAGGGTTGTAAAACATAGGAACGAATCTGAGAACCCCAACCGTTTTCCTTGACTTCTCCCCGAATTCCCGCAAGACGCGCTTCCTGTTCTTCCTTCTCTCTGAGATAAAGCTTTGTCTTTAACATCTGCATCGCCTTATTCTTATTCTGTAACTGAGAACGCTCTTCCTGACATGCTACGACGATTCCGGTCGGAATGTGAATTAAGCGCACCGCGGATGATGTCTTATTGATATGCTGTCCGCCGGCACCGGAGGAACGGAAAACTTCCATGCGCACATCTGCAGGGTTAATCTCCACCTGCACATCCTCTACCTCCGGCATAACCGCCACCGTTGCGGTGGAGGTATGGATTCTTCCCCCACTTTCCGTCTCCGGTACACGCTGTACTCTGTGTACCCCGGATTCATACTTCAAACGGGAATAAGCGCCGTGACCGTCTACGATAAAGACCACTTCCTTTAAGCCCCCAAGGCCTGTTTCATTAAAGGAAACCAACTCCGTCTTCCAGCCTCTTTTTTCCGCATAGCTGGTGTACATTCTATAAAGAGAGCCGGCAAATAAGGCCGCTTCCTCTCCTCCCGCTCCACCGCGGATTTCCATTACGATGTTCTTGTCGTCATTTTCATCCTTAGGTAAGAGGAGAAGCTGAATCTCCTTGGTAAGTCTCTCCTGGTCTTCCTTGGCCTGCTGCAATTCTTCCTTAGCCATCTCTAGGATTTCCTTATCTTTTTCATTGTCCAAAAGAGAAAGAGCCTCCTCTTCACTTTGCTCCGCCTTTCGGAAAGCCAAATAAGCCTTGTAAATCGGCTCCAGACTGGTCTGCTCTAAAATCAACTTTTTATACTGACTGATGTCGGAAACCACCTCCGGAATCGTCAGATTATGCATAATTTCTTCGTAATGCTTTTTTACTTCTTCTAAATTTTCAAACATCCTTTACTCCTTGTAATGGAATTTTCTAATAATGGGATTCTTTAAATAGCATGCACTTTTAAAGGATTTTTCCTCCTTAGACTATACACTCGCAAAGGGAACTATAAAGCAAAAAGCCTCCCCCTGTCAAATGGGATTTCCCCTTGACTCTATGCTACATTTTCGTATAGTGATAAGGAAAAAGAAAATCTTTAAAAAGGAGGAAACTATGAAGGTTCAAATCGTTGGCAGTCATCTTTGTCCGGGATGCAGAGAAATTCTGGAAGAAATGAAGAAAAGAAACGTAGAAGTGGATTTTGTTAATATTCTGGAGGACTTCCCCTCTCTGAAATATTATCTGATGTTACGGGAGCAGGAGGACTGCTACGCAGAGATTCGGAAGCAGGCTCTTCAGTCTGATTATCCGAAAAATGGCAGACTGGGCATTCCCTGCA
>ERZ773069.1627-NODE-1627-length-12734-cov-6.433946_pt1 | contig 12734 bp, 14 predicted proteins | sample MGYA00580619_ERZ773069 | MGnify/ENA primary metagenome ERZ773069 (study PRJEB29015, sample SAMEA2738007) | human oral metagenome | biome: human oral; feature: human-associated habitat; material: dental | place: China | collected 2108 ...
TATTCGGAATGTTATACAAATAAAGAAAGTTATTTGGAACTTAATAATTATTATGTTGGAATTAGAAATGAAAATATACATCTTATTTCACATTTAGTAAAAAAACTAAATTTTTTAAGAAATAACAAAAGCAATAGTATAATAAAGCATTATAGTACAACAAAAGATAATATACCATTTTGGATAGTAATTAATTTTTTTACATTTGGAGAAATGAGCAGATTTTATTTGATTTTGGAAAATAGAGTACAAAATAAAATAATAAGTCATTTTAGAAATTTGTATAAAAATGAGTACACAAATTTACCTAAATTAAATAATAATTTTATAAAAACTTTTTTACGTGCAAGTTCATTATTTAGAAACATAGCAGCACATAATGAAAGAATGTATGATTTTTCATCAAAAAATATTGTAAATATAAATAATATTATAGGTATAACAAATAATAAGAAACAAAAATTATTTACGATATACGAAGGACTTAAATTATTTTTATCAAAAGAAGAATATGAAAGTCTAACAAAAAAGTTACGAGAATTATTAAGTTTACTTGAATTTAAACTAAAAGATATTATAGATATAAATGATATTTTATATAAAATGGATTTTCCAAAAGATTGGAATAAATAGACATTATGATAAACTAATTGATTGACAAAAGATATACTTTGTATGTATAATATATAAAAGGAAGTGATATTTTATGGCAACAGTTAATACAAGTATAAAGATAGATGAGAAAACTAAAAAAGAAGCACAGGAATTATTTAAAGATTTAGGATTAAGTCTTAGTACAGCAATTAATATATTTTTGAAACAAGCTATAAGAGAAAAAGGCATACCATTTTATATAAATTCTTTACCTGAAAATTCAGAATTGGCTCAAGCATTTGAAGAAGCCAAACAAATTAAGAAAAATCCTTCAAATTATAAATCGTACAGTAGTCCAGAAGAAATGTTTAAAGATGTCTTGGGAGAAGATTATGAAGGGTAAAAAAGAAGAGTATAAATATTCTATTATTCTTACTGGGAAATTTAAAAAACATTTAAAAAATCTAAAAAAACAGAAAAAAGATTTAAAATTATTAGAAAGTATAATCTCAATATTAGCAAAAGGAGAAAAACTTCCTCCTAAAAACAAGGATCATAAATTAGTCAATAATTATGATGGGGCAAGAGAATATCATATAACTCCAGATTGGTTATTAATCTATGAGATAATTGAAGATAAATTAATATTGATTTTATTAGCATCAGGTAGTCATAGTGAACTATTCTAAATTTTATATAAAATGTGGGAGTTGATTGAGATAACATAAATTGATAAAACAATTTTATCAAGAAAGGAAAATAAAAAAATGGAGAAAAAAATATACGAAGCAGTAAACTGGAACACACCGGAAAATGATTATGTAGAGATGTTTTGGGAGCAGAATTTGAAGCAGTTTTGGATTGATACGGAGTATATTCCGTCGAAGGATATTGATAGCTGGAATTCACTTGAGCCTGCGATGAAGTTGGCGTATTTGCATGTGTTGGGAGGATTGACGCTTTTGGATACGTTGCAGAGCCATACAGGGATGCCTAAGATTATTGATCATATTGAGTCGCTGCAAAATCGTTCGGTGCTTTCATATATGTGTATGATGGAAACGATTCACGCAAAGTCTTATTCGACAATATTTACAACGGTTGCGTCTACAAGAGAGATTAATGAAACATTCAGATGGGTTCAGGAAAATCCGCATTTGCAGTATAAAGCTAATAAAATTGACACATATTATCAGAAAATGAATAATCCTGAGGCTTCAAAAAGAGATATTGCGATGGCTCTGGCAGCTTCGGTTTATTTGGAGACATATTTGTTTTACAGCGGATTCTTTTTACCGCTTTGGCTTGCAGGACAGGGAGAAATGGTTGCAAGTTGCGATATAATCAAGAAAATCATAGCTGATGAGTCAATTCACGGAGTTTTTGTAGGATTATTGTTCCAAGAATTATACAATTCTTTCAGCGAAGAGGAAAAAGCTGATATGAGGGCTGAACTGAAAAAATTGATGTATGACCTATATGAAAATGAAACAAAATATACTGATGAAATTTATGGTGATTTAGGGCTTACAGGCGATGTGAAGGAATACATCCGTTACAATGCGAACAAAGCCTTGATGAATCTAGGATTTGAAGAAGAATTTGAAGTGAAGAATGTAAATCCGATTGTGTTAAATGGATTAAATGTGGAAACAACACAGCACGATTTCTTCTCGAAAAAATCTACGAATTATGAGAAAGCGTTGGAAGTGGTGCATTTGCATGATGATGATTTTAAATTTAATAATGATGAATTAGATTTGGAGATTTAATCTATGAAAATTATAATATCGCCAAGCAAAACTAAAAAAATTAACAATTTGCCAATAAAAGATAATGGCTCTTTGACTGAAAAAGAGCCTTTTTATCTAGAAATAACGAATGAAATTATTGAAAAAATAAAAACCTTTTCTGAAGAGGAAATTGAGAAAAAATTTAAATTGAAAAGTGAAAAGGCACAAAAGTTATCGGAATTTTATCAAAATTATGAAAATGAGAAAAGTGGAAATGCTTTGGCAAGCTATACTGGTGTTGCGTATAAGGCTGTAAATATTGAAACATTTGATAAAAGTGATTTTGAATATTTGGAATCGCATTTGGTTATCTTGTCTGCTTTGTATGGGATTTTGACCCCTTATACAAATGTGAAGGAGTATCGTCTTGATATGACAAACTCAATTTTTGAGAATAAGTCGCTTTATGAGGTTTGGAAAACTAGCGTGAATGAATATTTTGAAAAGGAAGACATTATTTTAAATCTTGCATCAAAGGAATATTCTAAACTGATAAACTCTGATAAATTAATTGATTTTGAGTTTTGGGAAGATTCAAATGGGAAATTAAAGCAAGTGAGTACAAACTCGAAGAAAATGAGAGGTTTTACTTTGAATTATATTGTGAAAAATAAGATTAGTGATGTGAAAAAATTGAGAAATATTACTTTGGATGGGTATGTTTTTAGTGAAGAGATGTCGGATGAGAGAAAATTTGTTTATGTGAAAAAGTAACAATAAATGATTGTAAAATAGAAAGTATTGTTTTATAAAGTTATGAAGGGAGTATATGAATAAATTAATCTTAATTTTTTTATTATTGGGGATTTTAGGATTTTCAAAAGATAAAATTGTGATAAAAGATAAAAAAATATCTGATGAAAAAAGAAAATTTTTATTAAAACTTTCAGAACAAGCACCATATAAGACAGAAACTGAAAATTTAGTAGACTATAATTATATTTGTGTTTTTAATAATTAAATAATTTTAAAAAAATAGAGGAATAAAAAAGTTTAGAATATTTATACATTTGTTGCAATTTAAAGATTTAGTGCTTTAAAAATTTGAAGAAGTTTGATAAAATATTAATAGGGAAGTTTTTTATATTTTAAATAATGATAATCAAAAAAAGAAGGTGCTTTCAGATGTTAAATAAGAATAAACGATTAGAGGCGATAACAAAAATAATTGAGGAAAAAGGGACAGTGAGAGTTTCAGAAATAGTTACAAGTTTAAATGTTTCAGATATGACAGTGAGGCGGGATTTTACTGAACTCGAAGAATTAGGAATATTGAAAAGAATACATGGCGGGGCTAAAAGTAAAAATACGTTTCAGTATAAGGAGTTGTCGCATGAGGATAAATATGTCTTAAATATAGAAAAAAAAAGAGAAATAGCATTAAAGGCAGTGAAATTAATAGAAGAAGGAGATACAATTTTTTTAGGTCCTGGAACAACAGTTGAATTGTTGGCAAAAGAAATCAGTTTAAAATCACTTAGAGTTTTGACAAATTGTTTACCTATTTTTGAAATATTGTCTGAAAAGAAAAGTGAAACTTTTAATGCTTTTCTTGTTGGAGGAGAATTTAGAAAAATAACGAGGTCATTTGTGGGAGAAATAGCAAATATGACATTAAAAAATATAAATTTTAATAAGACGTTTTTTAGCTGTAATGCAATAAAGGAAAATGATGTTATGACTTCTACATTTGAAGAAAGTTATACGCAGGAAATCGTTTTAAATAATTCTGATGAAAAATATTTACTTGTGGATGATTCAAAATTTGAAAAGGTGGATTTTATAAATTTTTATACGTTAGATAAACTAACAGGAATTGTAATAAATAATACGGAAAAAGAGATATTAACTAAAATTGAAAAATATGTAAATTTAATTATTTAACTAAAATTTTAAATAAATATTAATTGTACCAAAGAACTTAAAAGTTCGGAGGTACTTTTTTTTTGTCAAATTTTAAATTTAAATTGTCAAGTTAAGTTAAAAATTTTTCTTCGTTTAAATATAAATTAAATTTTTGTTTACTACAATTAAAATTATATAAATAGCATAAAAAATTATATATTAAAAATTTTGTTTACTAAACAAATAAACAATTTTATGTTTAAAATACAAACAAAAAGTATTGTTTTTTGTTTTTTTTGAGGTATACTCTTAACAGAAAAAGTAAAAAGAATATTAAAATAAAGGAGATGACCGTGATGAAAGTAATATTAGGTGCTGATACGGACGGCAAAAATTTAAAAGATTATATCAAAAATTATCTTTTGGAAAATGGGTATGATGTAATTGATAAATCTGAAGATAAAGATTTTGTAGATACAACTTGTGCAGTAGCGAAAGAAGTTTTATCAGATGATGACAATTTAGGAATTGTGTTTGATGCATATGGTGCAGGAAGTTTTATGGTTGCTACAAAAATAAAAGGAATGATAGCAGCTGAAGTTTCTGATGAAAGATCAGCATATATGACTAGAAGACATAACAACTCTAGAATTATTACAATAGGTTCTGAAATTGTGGGAAAAGGACTTGCTAAAAATATCGTAAAAGATTTTTTAAGTGCTCCTTATGACGGTGGAAGACATCAAATTAGAGTGGATATGTTAAATAAGATGTGTTAGTTTATTTAGTTTAAAAATAATAAAAAAATGATGAAGGATGGGAAAAAATATGAAAATTGCAATTGGATGTGATCACATAGTAACCGATGTGAAAATGGCATTATCGGATTTTTTGAAATCAAAAGGTTATGAAGTTTTAGATTGTGGAACTTATGATTTTACAAGAACACATTATCCAATTTATGGTAGAAGAGTTGGAGAAGCTGTAGTAAGTGGAAAAGCTGACTTAGGTGTTTGTATTTGTGGAACAGGAGTTGGAATTAATAATAGTGTAAATAAAGTTCCAGGAATTCGTTCAGCTCTAGTAAGAGATATGACTTCAGCACTTTATGCAAAAGAACATTTGAATGCAAATGTAATTGGATTTGGTGGTGCAATAACTGGGAAATTGTTGTTATTTGATATTGTAGAAGCCTTTATAAAAGCAGAGTATAAAAAGACTGAAGAAAGTGAAAAATTAATTGAAAAAATTAAAGCAATAGAAACTGTGAATCCTAATCAAGAAAATGATGACTTTTTTGATGAATTTTTGGAAAAATGGGATAGAGGGGAATATAAAGACTAAAAAAATTTAAAGTTTATTTTTAAAATTTTTTGATTATATAATGAAGTTTAAAATCGGACTTAAAAAATACCCTGTTAATTTATAATATTTTTTCTTCTTAAGTTCGATTTTAAGAAAGGAGCTAGTTAAATGATTTTGACAGTAACGATGAATCCGTCTGTGGATATTTCATATCCCTTGGAGAAATTTAATTTAGATACTGTGAATAGAGTAGTTAAAGTTAGCAAAACACCTGGTGGAAAAGGGTTAAATGTTACAAGAGTGCTAAAACAGTTAAATGATGAAGTTGTTGCAACAGGATTTATAGGTGGTGCTTTAGGAACTGATATTCAAAAAAAGTTATTAGAAAAAGGGATTAAAAATAATTTTTTTGAAATTTCAGGGGAAACTAGAAATTGTATTGCAATTTTGCATGAAGGAAATCAAACTGAAATTTTAGAAAAAGGACCGACTATAACAAAATCTGAAAGTGATAATTTTTTGGAGCATTTTGAGAAATTAGTGAAGAGTAAAGAAATTAAAATTATCGCTATTTCAGGAAGTTTACCAGATGGATTGGAAATCAACTATTATTCAAAAATGATTGAAATTTGTGAAAAGTATAAAAAATCAGTTGTATTGGACTGTTCTGGAAAAACACTGTTAGAAGTTTTAAAGCATGAATATAAGCCAAAAGTAATAAAACCTAATACAGAAGAGTTATCACAATTAATTGGAAAAGACGTATCTAAAAATCCGGATGAATTAAAAAAAGTTTTAAAAGATAAATTATTTGAAAAAATTGAGTGGATTATTGTTTCTCTCGGAGCAGACGGCGCTTTTGCGAAACACAATGATAAATTTTATAAAGTAAATGTGCCTGACATAAAAGTTGTAAATCCTGTAGGTTCTGGAGATTCTACTGTTGCAGGAATAACATCGGCAATTCATGAAAATGCAAGTGATGAAACTTTATTAAGAAAGGCAAATGTCCTTGGAATGTTAAATGCAATGGAAAAATTGACAGGATTTGTAAATTTGGAAAATTATGACAAATTATTTAATGAAGTAGAAATTTTAGAAATATAATTTCAAAAATAAAAAGCAATTAACAAAAATATTTATAGAGCAAGGAAGAAAAATCTCTTTGTGAAAAAGTATAAAAAAATGGAGGAAAAAATAATGAAATTATCAGCACAAAAAAGAAAATATTTAGAAAATTTAAGTGATAAAAATGGATTTATATCGGCACTAGCGATTGACCAAAGAGGTGCCTTGAAAAAAATGTTAAATAAACATCAAGAATCTGAAGCAACAGCTGAACAGATAAAAGAATTTAAAGTATTAGTTTCAAAACATTTAACAAAATATTCTTCTTCAATCTTGTTAGATCCTGAATATGGATTGGATGCAGCAAAAGCTAGAGATAAAAATGCGGGATTATTATTAGCTTATGAAAAAACAGGTTATGATGCAAATGCAGTTGGAAGATTGCCAGATTGTCTTGTTGACTGGTCTGCAAAAAGATTAAAAGAAGAAGGAGCAGACGCTGTAAAATTCTTGTTATACTATGATGTAGACGAATGCGAAGAAATAAATATTCAGAAAAAAGCGTATATGGAAAGAGTAGGAGCTGAGTGTGTTGCAGAAGACATACCTTTCTTTTTGGAAATTTTAAGTTACGACTGTAAAATTGACGACAACAGCACAGCAGAATTTGCAAAACTAAAACCAAGAAAAGTTATTGAAGCAATGAAAGAATTCTCTAAACCAAGATATAACGTAGATGTATTGAAAGTAGAAGTTCCTGTAAATATGAAATATGTTGAAGGATTTGCTGATGGAGAAGTTGTTTATACTAAAGAAGAAGCAGCAAGCTATTTCAAACAACAAGATGAAGCAACAAACTTGCCATATATTTATTTAAGCGCTGGAGTTAGTGCAAAATTATTCCAAGATACATTGAAATTTGCTTGTGATTCAGGAGCTAAATTTAATGGAGTATTATGTGGAAGAGCAACTTGGGCAAATGGAGTGGAAGTATTCGCAAAAGACGGTGAAGAAGCTACAGTAAACTGGTTAAATACAGTTGGAAGAAAAAATATTGAAGAATTAAATGAAGTAGTTGAAAGAACAGCTACATCTTGGAAAGAAAAAGAAAAATAAAAACTAAAAATAATAAATATGGAAAGAAGGGATTCTCTATGAATAAAGAAGATGTAACGATGATAGGATTTGAAATTGTTGCTTTTGCAGGAGATGCACGTTCAAAGTTGTTGGAAGCATTAAAAAAAGCAAGAAATAATGAATTTGAAATGGCAAGAACTTTGGTAAAACAGGCTGAAGAATGTCTTGTTGAAGCACATAATTCACAAACAAAAATGATACAGCAGGAAGCAGGTGGAGAAAATATTGAAATAGGATTTATTGCCGTTCATGCACAGGACCATCTTATGACAACAATTTTGTTAAAGGATATAATAGAAGATTTTATAGAACTTTACCAAAGAAAGGGGTAAAATATTATGACTGGAGTAATAAAACAAATTGAAAAAATGAAACCTTTTTTTGAAAAAGTATCAAGAAATATATACTTAAGAGCTGTAAGGGATGGATTTATTGCAGCGATGCCAGTAGTTTTATTTTCAAGTTTATTTGTATTAGTTGCATTTGTTCCTAATATTTTTGGATTTAAATGGCCTAAAGAAATAGAAGATGCAATTATAAAACCATATAATTATTCGATGGGAATTTTAGGACTTTTAGTTGCAGGAACAACTGCAAAAGCGTTGACTGATTCATTTAATAGAAATTTAGAAAGCACAAATCAAATAAATAATGTCTCAACAATGCTTGCATCAATAGTAGGATTTTTAGTTCTAGCAGCTGATCCGTTAAAAGATGGATTTGCTAAGGGATATTTAGGGTCAACAGGATTAATTACAGGATTCTTTGCAGCATTTATAACAGTTGGAATTTATAATTTTTGTATAAAAAGAAATATTACAATAAAAATGCCAAGTGAAGTTCCACCTAATTTATCACAAACATTCAAAGATGTAATACCGTTTAGTGCGGTAATTATATTTCTATATATTATCGACATTATCGTTAGAAGAGTATCAGGACATGGATTTGCACAAAATGTAATAGAAATCTTTAAACCATTATTCTCAGCAGCAAATGGATATGTTGGGATAACAATTATTTATGGAGTTATTGCAATGTTCTGGTTTGTCGGAATACATGGACCATCAATTGTAGAACCAGCAATTTCAGCAGTTGCATTTATAAATTTAGATGCTAATTTAAAATTATTTCAAGCTGGACAGCATGCGAATCACATAATAACACCAGGGACACAAATGTTTGTTGCAACAATGGGAGGAACTGGAGCAACACTTGTAGTGCCATTTATGTTTATGTGGCTTGCAAAATCAAAGCAAAATAAAGCAATAGGTCGAGCTTCTTGTATTCCTACTGCGTTTGGAGTAAATGAACCAATTTTATTTGGAGCACCGATAGTTTTAAATCCAGTATTCTTTATTCCATTTATTCTAGCACCAATTGTAAATGTATGGCTATTTAAAATATTCGTTGATATTCTTAATATGAACAGTTTTTCATACTTCTTGCCATGGACTACACCAGGACCAATCGGAATAGTTCTAGGTACAGGATTTAGTTTTTTAGCTATAATTTTAGCGTTGCTATTAATTGTAGTCGATACAGCTATTTATTATCCTTTCTTTAAAGTCTATGATGAAGAAATATTAGCTAAAGAAGGATTAGCTGCTACTGAAGAAAATGAAAATAGTAAAAAAGAGTTTATAACAAATGATAAAGTAGAAACTAAAGAAGAAATTAAAGTTGCTTTAAAAACACCAGAAAAAGAAACTAAAACTGAAGAATCAGCAGGTGGACCAAAAATAAAAGAACAAAAAAATGTACTTGTATTATGTGCTGGCGGTGGAACAAGCGGACTTCTTGCTAATGCCTTGAAAAAAGCGGCAAAAGAGTACAATGAGCCAATTGATGCAGCTGCTGGAGCTTACGGAGCACATTATGATATGATGAAAGATTATGATTTAATAGTATTAGCACCTCAAGTTGCTTCAAATTATGAAGATATAAAAAAAGATACTGATAAATTAGGAATAAAATTAGTAAAAACACAAGGTGCAGAATATATTAAATTAACAAGAGATCCAAAAGGAAGTTTAGAGTTTGTAAAAAAACAATTTGAAAATTAAATATTATTAATGACAAGGGGAGAAAAATTCCTCTTGTTAAAAATTAAAATAGGAGAAAAAAATGAAAAAATTACCAGAAGATTTTATTTTTGGAGGAGCGACAGCGGCATATCAGGCTGAAGGTGCAATCAAAATTGATGGGAAGGGACCAGTTGCATGGGATAAATTTTTAGAAGAAAACTATTGGTATATGGCAGAACCTGCGAGTGATTTTTATCATCAATATCCAGTCGATTTGAAACTTTGCGAAAAATTTGGTATAAATGGAATAAGAATTTCAATAGCATGGTCAAGAATTTTTCCTAATGGCTATGGAGAAGTAAATCCAAAAGGAGTAGAATTTTATCATAAATTATTTGCAGAATGTAAAAAAAGAAAAGTAGAACCTTTTGTAACTCTTCACCATTTTGATACACCAGAAGTTTTGCACTCCAACGGAGATTTTTTAAATCGTGAAAATATAGAGTACTTTGTAAATTATGCGAAATTCTGTTTTGAAGAATTTAGTGAAGTAAACTATTGGACAACATTTAATGAAATAGGACCAATTGGAGATGGTCAATATCTTGTTGGGAAATTTCCTCCAGGAATAAAATATGATTTTGAAAAATTATTTCAATCACATCACAATATGGTATTAGCACATGCAAAAGCAGTAAACTTATTTAAGAAAAATAGTTATCATGGAGAAATAGGCATGGTCTGTGCATTACCGACAAAATATCCCTATGATCCAAATAATCCAAAAGATGTTAGAGCCGCTGAATTAGACGACATCATTCATAACAAATTTATTTTAGATGCTACTTTTAAAGGTGAATATTCAAAGGAAACAATGGAAGGTGTAAATCACATTTTAAAAGTTAACGGCGGAAAATTAGATTTAAGAGAAGAAGACTTTGAAGAATTGAAAGCTGCAAAAGATTTGAATGATTTTCTTGGAATAAATTATTATATGAGCGATTGGATGGCTGAATACGATGGCAAAACTGAAATTATTCACAACGCAACAGGAAATAAAGGAAGTTCCAAATATCAGATAAAAGGCGTGGGACAAAGAAAAGCCAATGAAAGTATCCCAAGAACTGACTGGGACTGGATAATTTATCCAAAAGGACTTTATGATCAAATCTCAAGAGTTAAAAGAGATTATCCAAACTATAAAAAAATCTATATCACTGAAAATGGTTTAGGATATAAAGACGTTTTTGAAGACAATACAGTTTATGATGATGCTAGAATTGACTACATAAGACAACATCTGGAAGTAATTTCAGACGCTATAAGAGATGGAGCTAATGTAAAAGGATATTTCTTGTGGTCGTTAATGGATGTATTTTCTTGGTCAAATGGATATGAAAAAAGATATGGATTATTTTATGTTGACTTTGAAACACAAAAACGTTATCCGAAGAAAAGTGCATATTGGTATAAAAAAGTGGCAGAAACAAAAGAAATTGAAAAAAAAAACTGGGGATAGTTTGGGTTATCCCCATTTATAGTAAAAATTTTTGATTAAATAAATGATTTTTTGCTTTTTTTATTATACAATGTATTCATTACTAAGTTTATTTCTATTTTAATTAAAAAAAATTCTTACTTTTGCTGTGTTTTTATTCAAAAAATCTTGATAAAATAAAAAAATAAAATATTATAAAAATTTTTAAATTAATAGAAAGGAGGATAAAATGGCTACAATCAGAGAAGTTGCAAAAAAAGCAGGAGTTTCAATAATAACAGTTTCCAGAATATTAAACAATGACGACAGTTTTAATGTGAGTAAAATTACAAAAGAAAAAGTTTTAAAAGTTATAAAACAATTAAATTATGAAAGAAAGAAAAATAAAAATAGAATATCACAGTCAAATATTTCAGTAATAAAGTGTTTTGATGAAAAAATTGAAAACGAAGATCCTTATTTTGTCTCTTTGAAAATAAATTTGGAAAATATGCTAAAGAAAAAAGTTTCAAAAGTGAAATTTTTTGATCTGGAAGAAATTGAAAAATTGATAAAGTACAATGAAATATCAAATTTTTCTTTGACAGATGCCGTTATTTTCATCGGAGAAACGAGTAAGGAAAAATTGAAATTTTTTAAAAGTTTAAATGAAAATATTATTTGCGTAGATGTATATGACACAGATAATATCACAGATTATATCAAGTTTGATATGAGAAATTCTGTTGAAATAGTTTTAAATTATATTTTTAAATTAAATCATAAAAAAATTGGACTATTGGTAGGAAGAAATAAAGTTGTAAAAAATTTAGTGGATTTTCGTGAGAAATATTTTAAGGAAATAATGGTAAAAAATGGATTGTATAGAGAGGAATATCTGCAAATTGGGGATTTTTCGATGGAAAGTGGCTATATTATGATGAAAGAAATTTTAAAATTGGAAGATAGACCAACGGCAGTTTTTTGTGGAAATGATTCAATTGCAATGGGAGCATATAAGGCAATTAGAGAAAATAAGTTAAAAATCCCCGAAGACATATCAATAATAGGATTTAACGATTTGAAATTATCACAATATTCTATTCCGCCTTTGACAACAATAAAAATTGACACAAAATTAATCGCTCAAGAAACGGTAAATTCTTTAATTGAATTGTTAGAAGGAAAAAGGGATTATCATAAAAAAGTTTTTCTGCCTATTGAATTAATTGAGCGGGAAAGCTGCCAAAGAATATAAATAATGTAAAAATAAAAATATTTTTTTATTTTATTTAATAAATAGGTAATCAAATTTTTATCAGATTACCTATTTTGTATTAATTTCTAAAGTTCTGTTTCACAAATCCTCCTACCTTAACCACCGCCAATAAAATCGTAAGCAATACAATAATCGAAGGGCCTGACGGAATATTCAGCGTATAGGAAAAATATAATCCTGATAGTATTCCGATGAATGAGAAAATTATG
>ERZ773069.1630-NODE-1630-length-12722-cov-4.326202_pt1 | contig 12722 bp, 12 predicted proteins | sample MGYA00580619_ERZ773069 | MGnify/ENA primary metagenome ERZ773069 (study PRJEB29015, sample SAMEA2738007) | human oral metagenome | biome: human oral; feature: human-associated habitat; material: dental | place: China | collected 2108 ...
CTCACCCGATTTCTACTCCTGGGCAGCTCTCGCTTTTTGCTAAGATGCTCGCGAATCTTTCAAAAACTGGCTTTTCTGCACCTTTGGATATGCTTGGAATTGCAACCGCTGTTACGGTATATACCACGGGTTTTTCTGCTTCGGAAGCTGTACCTCCTGTGGGAAGCACCTCCGAAGAAGATGCTCCTAGTCTCTCTGAAGCAATTGAATCTCTGCCGGCTGATGAGCTTGATTCACTCAGTATGCTCATTGGAGATATAATGGAGGGCAAATGGAACTTCAGTACGCAATTTGAAAGAGGGCTTGACGCCCTTCTCCAAGGGTGGAAGTAGCAGCATTTTCTCTAAAGCTTACAACGTCTTATCAATCCTTTCACATAAGTCGTACGACTTTTGTGAAAGTCACGCACATTTCTCGTACAACTTTTGTGTGTATAGGATTCTCATGCTCATTAACACTTAGCTTAACTAGAACTATATTACGAGCTTCTCGCTTCTCATATATTTAGTAGTCGCTGCCCATTAAAATCGACTCTTTATGCACAGCGCCCCCTGACTAAATCACTATTCAGCCTTCGGGAACCACGGAATGCAACGATTGACTCGCTTGCAGTAATCTCTATATTCATCACCAAATTGCTCTAGCAACCATTTTTCTTCCGTTGCTCGCATCATTATGGTCAGTAAAGCCCAATACACAAAAGGCAGCAGAAGCAAATAGAGATTGCCATAAATCAGCAAAACACCAGTAAGAACAAAGGCGAATGCAGAGTAAATGGGATTGCGCACCACTGAATATACACCCGTAGTTATCAACTTGTTCTCAATAATATTGTCTTGGAGCTTTTCTTTAATTGCAGCCGAAACCCACAGCCAAATACCCACCGCAAAAAAGATCGTTCCTGCTGTATGAAACATTGCGATGGTCGCCCGGATACGAAGGTAAGGCAAAACTCCTATCTGAGATAATACAATGCAAGTCATGGTCAGAACCACGATGGTAATCACATATGCGGGTCCGGCTCCAAATACTGGGAGATGCTCCTTCTCGTCTTTTTGAGGTGTCATGGCCTCAACTCCACTCAAGTTTCCATCAACAAAAGGATGATTTTGGATGATTCCAAAAGCGCCTCTGCATACCTTGTCTATAATTTCAGGATGCAAACCCTGACCTTCAAAAGTTTGGAACGGTTGAGCAAGTACCGATTCTAAAAGATTCTCATCACGCAGTCCGCCAAGACCACCAAACTTAGAAATAGTAGCATCATGAACTACGAGAATCATATCTTTTGAAAATACAAGCATATTCATTTGGCAAGTTCTTCAAACACATCTGCATATTCGTCCATGAAGTCAACTGCAACATCGAGAGCTTCTGTAGCTCTTTGAACTGGCTGAATGACAACCCAGGGTTTATTATTTTTCAATATTGTGACAGGTCTTCCCGTTTTATTAACCTCTGTCGTAACACGGGAGAAATTGTTCTTTGCCTCCGCGAGTCCCATAGTTAGTACAGACACTATAATCTCCTCTCAATATTAGCTAGAATTATGGCTAGATATAGGAATATTGTCAATAATTTTCGCCGTTTATGACAAACATAAAAAGTAATAATTCTGCATTAGTTGATTTGAACAGAATGGAAGCCAAACATGCTTCTTTCTATCTCTAAACCCTTTAGGACATAGTAGTTTGGAGCTACCGTACCACAAATAGAACAGCAGCTATATCAGTCTTCACTCAACTTATCATCTCAGTAAGCGCTATACGCTACCGGTTAAAACCACCGGAACAATCCCCCCATATTAAAAAAGGAAAGAAACTGACAAATTCTTGTGCCTATCAATTCTTGATATATTGTAAATCAAGCTTATATGTCTTCAAAATTTCTTCACCAAATTATTATTATCTGATATATTGACATAAACTTGATTTTATATAAAATATATTACAATAGTCGATTGAACGAGACAGGAGATGCCATGAACGCGACCGATCAAGAACTCATTAAACGGCTACAAGAGCATCTGTCAACCATTCGCAAAGCAGCAGGTTGGAATGGAGAACGCCTTGCTGACGAGCTTGGAGTAACTAAGCAAACCATCAGCAGTCTTGAAACTGGTAAAACTCAGATGACGAAGATGCACTATCTTGCTATCAGAGCAGTCTTCAACAATGAAATCGCTGTCAGAGGAAACGAAGATCTTGCAAAAATCATCCAGCTTTTCATCGACCAACCCGTTGCATCGAAGCTAGAGAACCTTCAGAGGACATGTGAACAAGAAGCGCCAAAAGCAAAGTCCAACGTCACCACGAAACAGAGTGCGATAGTTGGTGCTACAGCGTTGACCGCTGCCCTCATTCCAGCGTCAACGACACTTGTTCCCTCATTAAGTGCACTTGCGAGCGAACTCATGAAGTCAATCAAAAAGTAGAGAGGACGGTATAATGGAATTAGAGATTAAACAACTGAGTAAAAAAGAGAAAGCACTGTATTGGATAAAGGACCATAAGACTCAAATTGGTCTTGCGATTACAGGTGCAACTATCGTATCTCTTGGCGTATACGTCGGTATTAAAACAGGTTATATATCATATCTCAAAACCAGCCGTATTCAGTCAAGCAAAATAGATATAGGAAAGATGCATAAAGTTGTTAAAAAAACTTCCCTTCCCAAAGGTAACTTAACAGGTATCAAAAAGACGGCAACTGGACTTGGAAAAGAACTCCTACTCTCGCCACAAGATGTCAACAAGCGCTTTATTACAAGGGATATGATAACCAAACTACCAAACGGTGAGTATGCGCTAACTGACCTTGGAAAATTATTCGGAAAAGAGACTACCAAAACGACTCGAGCAGGCCATACGTTTTCAAACATCGAATGGGATACGTCAGTTGTCTCGGAAATCTTCTCGCCAGAAGAACTTATGACTATAGCAGAACATAAGGCAAAGTTGGACCATATTTTGAATAGTTTGGCTACAAGCTAAATACAACAAAACGAAAGGAATTCGAATGGTCATTTACAGAACACATGAGTGGTCTGGTTACAGCAAGCAGAACTACTACTGGAATGAGTATCGCCGAGAGGGCGATATGGTAGTCAAGTACAAGTGTAATCGCCATAAATTCTTCGATGGTGACGAGAATAATTGGGAAGAAAGCGAATATGAAGAAGATTCATGGGCAATCGATGATCCCAGTATGCCGAATTGGTTGCATGATTACCTTTAAATCTTGAAAGCATTATCTACAGAAAGTATCAGATTCAAAGTAAGCAGTCTTCCGTTTCCCGAACACAAGAAAAGGAGATATTTCCAAAGACAACAATTCAGCAATAACGTTAAAATTTTATTCAGAGCATTTATGGATGAACTGGGACTTTCATTCATCCATAAATTTTGATTAAAGTATACTTTTATATGTTCGTTGCTTTCTTTGAGTCTCTTATTCTCCCGTAAAAGGTTCTCAGGTGATATCCAATCCGCTCCTCCATCCAACCCTGCTTATATCAACATTTCAATGTGATTTGACTACTTCAAAAAGACCTCCTTTTGATACCTCACTTGAGTGAAAGTAGCCGTTCTAATAGATAAGCATCTTTATCTGAGTTTTTCGCCTCCAAATGACTAAGCACAGCTCTCTCTGTTTCTGGACTCCAATATATTTTCAATTTACTTTTTGCTCGAGTAATTGCTGTATAGAAAATATTGTGAGTAATTTGTTCTTCAACTTCATTTGTAATAATAATCTTTACAGAATCGTATTCTAAACCTTGTGCTTTATGCATAGAAACGGCATAAGCAACTTGGAATGGTACTACCGCGGAATCATCATCACCTTCATCTTCATCAGTACTTCGATACCTATTAATCTTGAATGAAATAATCGAATTACCTCTTCTTGATTCTCCAATAAGTTTAAAGTCATAGTTCATAGCGTCAATCTCATTTATAGAATCTTCTAATTCAATATCAAATTGTATTTTTTGCTTATAAGGACGGATTTTTGCAATTCGGCCTTTTGAATTGTTATGAATCAATGGGGAAAAAATATTTGACTCATTAAAAAGAATTGGATCTCCGACCTTATAGGTATTAACTCCCCATATAACACTTTTATTCGGATTATTTTCTTGCAAAAACCGATTGATATTATTAATTCCATATAAACCATCATAGTTCAAACAAAGAATGACCTCATCATTATTACTATGCTCAAAAATGGATTCGTCTAGTTTTGCCACATAATCATTCTTTACCAAAGATTCAAGAATCGCATTATCAAGCTTACGTACCCGATTCCATACTGTGATCAAATCATTATTAGTTGTCCTATACGGACGTGTGAGTTCAAAAACAGATTCCTTTGGGACAAATTTCGGTGCTATGCTGAACCAATTTCCGAAAGATATCGACTCAATCTGATATACATCACCAACCAAAACGAGGAGTTTGAAACTAGCCTTAGTCAAAATTTGCTGCATGTCATTATTGCTTACAGTACTGCATTCATCAATAAACAAAATATCACAATTGGTTTCAATATTCTCTCCTAAAAGAAACTTTGCAATTGTAGCGTATTTACTATTACTAACAGTCACTTTCCGTCGCATATTTTCAACGGCAGGATGTGTATTTGCTAAAAAAAGTTTATCTTTATCTGACCAGAAATTAGCCACGTATTTGATTAAAGTTGATTTACCGGTTCCTGCAGAACCATATATTAAGGTGACACGAGAATTTGCAAACATTTTAGAAAGAATCTCTTTCTTATTATTGTCATCAATAATATCAGGTTCTCGGAAAATCCACGACTTGACTGAGGCTGTATATTGAGAAATCCCAGATGAAGCAAGTTCTTGCAGTCCTTTGATTATTTCAACACAGTCTTTTGCATATCCGTCGATATAAATATGTTTTTTAAATTCTTTTAGTTCGCGGTGTTTATGCTTGGGACGATAAAGAGAGCCGTTGTACTTTTGCATCAAACTATCAATGTCACTAAACCCTTCTATGTCGTTTCTAGGTGAAAAAAGATGCCCTTTAATTTCCGTGTTATTTTTAATATACCTTGCGAATAATTCATGTTCACGTCCAGATTCCGGGATGGATTCAAACAGGTCGAATATTCTTGGATTATGCTGACACAGTGAGGTACAGTAAGGCATTTTATCAAAAGGGATGCACCCGTACTTTAGATAAAGATTAGACAATTTCTCGCACTGCTCATAGCAATACTGTGACTTAATAACGCGGTTATTCATTTTATGAAGCAGATAGCGCAAAACGTTAGCACCAGGCTTATCCTTAATGATTATCTCGCGGCATGAATCTAATAGCTTGTAAATTTTTCTAGAACTAGAACGTTGGGTAATCTGACTCTTTATAAAATCATAATATTCCCGATCGGTGTTTACTAGTTCTGCTAAAGACATTTTGGAAGTCGAGAGAAACTTCATCAGCTCTTTATACTCACTAGATTTTGTGCTGTACTTAATCCGTAATCCGAAAATCCTTGATAGGTTCTCCCACTCACAAGGACGGATAGATATTTCACAGTTATCGATTACGAAAATGGACATATCTTTTCCTAGAATGCGAATTATATCATTGTGAATTGAAAATTTCATTGCATAGTTATCTGTAATTTCACACTGAGTAAAAGCAATCACTCGATTAAACTTACTCGCATTTGCTATTGCAGCAGTGAATGTTACTTCATAATAAATTTTTTGATCTACAAAGAAAGGCTTTACTTTTCGAATATAGTAACGCTCATTATAATCTAGAGGGGAACTGAACTCACTTGGCACTTCAATTCTCTCAGCAATTTTCTTGTAATAATCTGATACATCAGTATCAGTGTTCAAAGGAAAATCCTGTATATTTTCCAACACATCCATGTTATAAATCTGCTTCAGGTAGGACTTAATTTTAAGGAGATATTCATAATATTTGAGCATTAGCCGTTCTGATACGTCTTTATCAAACGTGTAGTGCGAAACAGACTTTTGGAGCATACTATGAAATCTCCATAAAAATTTGAGGTCCCCGTGTTTTTTCATATCTTTAATAGCGACGACTCTATAGTTATAATCACTATTAGGGTTAATACTATCATCTTTTGCATATATTTTAATAGCTACATATTCTACGAAATTACGTAGCTGACTCAGTATGTTTTTACTTAAGAGACCACGATTACCCACACTAAAGTATGAAATATTATCACAAATTGTATCATTTGTCTCATAAATAGATTCATCGATTTTTGACATAAACACCTCTATAAATACAAAGATATTATACCTTTTTCTACTATATATAATATATTAGATTTATTCTACAAAACATCATAGTTCCACAGTTTAGTTTCTAATAATTCTCTCGTTAACCCTACTCGAATAGATACTTTTCCAAAAGTATCCAAAGCATTGTCTGGACAGTTGATTGGTAACACAATACACCTTACATAGAAAGGAGGCTCCTATGACGATTACGCCCAAGTACTACGTAGCTCAATACGAAAGTTCTCCATACAGCAAGCTTATCGAAGCAAGAAAAGAACTCATCGCAGAACTCGATGCCTCAAAAACTACTTTGAGAATCCTCAACTAACGATGACAAAATTTGTCAACCCTAATGAAGATGTTCAATACAAGATATGCTTTGAGTATCTCTGGTCGCTTATCTCTATCATAATCAGACGAGCTCCTGAGTTCACGGGAGAACCGTACATTGATTTTCCAGATAAAGACGAGAATGCGGAGTATGGAGACGACCTATAAAGGTGGACCATCAAAAATCCCACCACGGCCTTTATCTCCCATTTTTTCAACCTATCTTTAAGCTTAGTTAGGTAACATAATGTCAAAGGCGGTGATATCATGCGGATCCTTCTAGCTGAAGACGAAAAAAGAATGGCTGCAGCCATTGTGGCTCTCTTAAAGCAGGAAAAATACGACGTCGATCACATGGCGGACGGCGTATCCGCACTTCTCGCCCTAGAAAGCAATATGTACGACATCGCAATCCTTGATGTCATGATGCCTAAAATGAATGGCTTTGAAGTCTCTCGTAAAGCACGGAGTAAAGGAATCACCATCCCTATTTTGATGCTGACGGCAAAAAGTCAGCTTGACGATAAGGTCGAGGGTCTTGATAACGGTGCCGATGACTACCTGACAAAACCATTCCATACCACAGAACTTCTCGCCCGCTTACGCGCCTTGGGACGGAGAAGCTCCAGTTTCCAAGATAGTGTTCTGCACTTTGGAGACCTCTCACTTGATACTTCAACCGCAACGCTTACCTGCAATTCTTCGGGACAGAGCGTTCGCTTGAGCGAGAAAGAATTGCGCATCCTGGAGTATATGATTGGAAGCCACGGTCGGATTATGACGCGCGACCAGCTTGCCATTAAGATCTGGGGTTTTGAAAGCGACGCTGAATACAACAACGTGGAGGTGTATATGTCTTTCACGCGTAAAAAGCTGGCATTTGTCGGCTCAAAGGTAGAAATCAAAGCCGTTCGCGGTTTGGGATATGAATTGAGGGAACAAACTGTTTAGGAAATCCAAAAGAAAAATCATTCTCTCCATTATGGTGTCGCTTGTCCTGTTGTTCGTGGTGACACTGTCCGTCATCCTGTTTGCCAGTTCTCGGGAAATCAGACAGAAAAACATGGACATGCTCAACCGTTATGCCGATCAGTATTCAATGCAGCAGAAATCGGAGACCGCTGGTCAGTCTCGCGCTGACAGCAAACCGGAGAACCAAACAGGAAATCAACCGAACAACCAACCGCAAAACAAGCCTGAGAATCAGCCTCCGGAAGACAAGCCAGACTACGAACTTTCCACGTTCTACTCTGTTACCTTTTCATCTGACGGAAACGTTCTCTCTGTTTTTGATGGAGAAAAAACAATCTATTCAAATGATGAGCTGGCAACGCTTGCACGACAAATTTTGGACGAAGGCCACCCTTCCGGAAGAAAAGACAATCTCTCTTATGTGACACGTCAGAAAGACGGCTATACCCTTGTAGCATTTATGGACAACACGGTATCGGAAGGCGGCCTCAGAACGATGATACGCAATGTTCTCATCGTAGGAGGAGCTTCCATTGTTGTACTGTTTTTCATTTCCGTGTTCCTGGCAGGACGAATCATCGGCCCTCTGGAAGAAAACGATACGAAACAAAAACAGTTTATCTCGAATGCAAGCCATGAGCTCAAGACCCCAATTTCAGTAATTGGTGTTAACGCCGAAATATTGTCCCGGGAACTTGGCAAAAACGAATGGCTCTCTAATATCCAGTATGAGAATAATCGCATGGGCGAGCTGGTCGAGCAACTCCTTGAGCTGTCGAGCGCAGAAAATAAAGAAGTGTCCATGGAAAAACTTGACTTCTCCCATGTTGTTACAGGAGAGGTTCTCGTCTTTGAAACACTTGCGTTTGAGAGAGGGAAAACACTTCAGAGCACTATTGAAGAGGAAATCTCTCTTACCGGCAATCAGAATCAGCTTACGCAGGTTGTGGCCGTATTGTTGGACAACGCCTTGAGACATACAACAGGAAATCAAATTGACCTGATCCTGCAGAGGCAAGCGCATAACGCCGTTCTCAGCGTTACCAATGACGGTAAAGAGATTCCACCTGAAAAATTGGAGCATCTCTTTGACCGTTTTTATCGCGTTGATGAAGCACGGAATAGTGAGGATCATCACTACGGACTGGGCCTCTCGATTGCAAAAGCGATTGTCGAGAAGCACGGTGGAAGCATCGGAGTTTCCTGCTCTGAAGGCAAGGTAACCTTTACCGTTTTGCTTCCAATCAAGCTTGTAAAGCATCATTTTTAAAAACTTTGCAAATTCAATCTTTGTTCAATCTTCGTTTTTTACTATGTCCTCGTCAGATGCAAGGAAGTAACAAACTTACTTCCTTGCATACATCAAATGAGACGCAAAGGAGGCGCTCATTATGAAATGGACGAGAAGAGACGTTGTACTTGGTCTGCCTACCTTGATGGCTTTCAACCTCATCGGCTGTACGGCAAAGACCAATGCCACCACGAACGATGAAACTGCAACTACCACAGAAACTGATAAAAAAGCATCAGGTGCCACACAGATTACTGCTGCCGAAATTCTGGATGGCTATGCATTCACCAGCACTGCTGCTGATGAAAATGCAATTCTTGCAAACACGGCGGATGAGGTGACTATAAGCAATTCAACTGTCGACAAGACCGGTGATTCCGATGGCGGAGACGACTCCAACTTCTACGGTAAAAACGCCGCGATCCTCGTTGAGGGAGGTTCAACAACCACGCTCACAAACCTCACCGTTACTTCAGATGCAAAGGGTGCCAACGGCATCTTCAGCTACGGCGGTAACGGAGGTCACAACGGCGATGCTGGTGACGGTACCAAAGTTATCATTAAAGATTCCGTTATCACGACAACCGGCGACGGCTCTGGCGGCACTATGACAACCGGTGGTGGCATCACCAATGCCACCAATCTGACGGTTACCACCAACGGTCAATCTTCTGCAGCTATCCGTACTGACAGAGGTGGCGGAACGGTCTACGTAGATGGCGGCACTTATACTTCCAACGGTCTGGGATCACCGGCTATCTATTCCACGGCAGAGATTCACGTTGCTAACGCTGCGCTTGTCTCTAACCTCTCCGAGGGAGTTTGTATTGAGGGTCTGAACTCCATTGAGCTCACCGATTGTGACCTTACGGCAAACAACACCAAGTGCAACGGCAACGCAACCTTCATGGATACCATCATGATCTACCAGTCCATGTCCGGAGATGCGGCAAGCGGAAATTCTACCTTTGCTATGACCGGCGGATCGCTTACCAGCAAGAATGGTCACATGTTCCACGTTACTAATACGAACGCTGACATTGAGCTCAACGGCGTTAAGCCCACCAACGAAGACGCTGCTAATGTTCTCATTTCTGTCTGCGATGACGGTTGGAATGGCGGTAACAATCAGGCCACCTTTAACGCTAAGGCACAGGATCTGGTAGGAGCAGTGCTTGTTGGTAATAACTCCACGCTTGCTCTGAACCTTACCGAGGGATCCACGCTTGAAGGTTATGTTGACGGCAACATTGTTAACGCCACTAACCAGACTGTTTCCACCGAGGTTGGCACCGTTACCGTAACACTGGACAACAACAGCACTTGGACTTTGACAGCAGACAGCCACGTCAGCGAGTTTACCGGTACTGCGGCAAACGTTATTGCTAACGGTCACACACTGTACGTAAACGGCACGGCACTCACCGGAACTAACTAAGGGAGCGCACAAGATAAAAGAAGCATCGAGAAGATCAAACAAATAGCCTACTTATTTTCAAACGAGTTTCTCGACTCAATGTTTCTTCAATCTACCTCCCTTACGATGTATTCCACAAACGTAAGGGAGGTATTTTATGGCAACCAACTTTAGGCACGAATGGAAGCACGTGCTCAACTACGCAGATCTTTTAACACTGCGACACAGGCTCGGTGCCGTCATGGAACGCGATCCGCATGTCATTGACGGAAAGTATCACATCCGCAGTTTGTACTTTGACAATCCAGATGACAAAGCACTTCGCGAGAAAATCGATGGAGTGAATGTCAGAGAGAAGTTTCGTATCCGTTTGTATAACTGGGACACCTCATTGATTAAGTTAGAAAAGAAGAGTAAGAGAAACGGTCTCGGTACTAAGTATTCAGCCAATCTAACGGCAGAAGAGGCACAAAAGATTGTAGATGGAGACCTGGGTTGGATGATGACTTCAGATAAGCCGCTGGCAAAAGAGTTATATTGCAAGATGCGCTTCCAGCTGCTGGAGCCTAAGACCATTGTTGATTACACTAGGGAGCCTTTTATTTTTAGACCAGGAAATGTCCGCGTCACGCTTGATTACGACATTCGCACTGGTCAGGAGCGCACCTATTTTCTCGACCCTGAGGTAGTAACTATTCCCGCGGGAGATGCACCCATTTTGGTTGAAGTGAAGTGGGACGAGTTTCTCCCCACCATTATCAAAGATGCGGTTACTCTTCCAGACCGCCGCGTTGGATCGTTCTCTAAGTACGCACAATGTCGTGTTTACGGCTAATTGAAGGGAGTTTGAGATGACTTTCGCAGATATCTTCAAGTCCAGTTTTCTTCAGAACGTTACGAGTGTCAGCATTTTAGACATGGTACTTGCACTGGTACTTGCATTTGGCGTTGGCCTGTTTATCTTCTTTGTGTATAAGAAGACCTACGCAGGAGTTATGTATTCGTCCTCTTTTGGTGTCACCTTAGTTGCACTGACGATGATTACTACCCTTGTCATCCTAGCCGTTACCAGCAACATTGTGCTGTCCCTTGGTATGGTTGGCGCACTGTCCATCGTCAGGTTCCGTACAGCAATTAAGGAGCCAATGGATATTGCATTTCTGTTCTGGTCCATCGCGGTAGGTATTGTTCTAGCTGCAGGTCTTATTCCTTTAGCAGTTTTTGGCACGGTAATTATCGGCATCATTTTGCTGGTATTTGCTAACCAGAAGGACAACACCAATCCATATATTGTTGTTCTTGCTCTTGACGGTAACGATGCTGAGAAGGCAGCAACAGAGTTTTTGGCACAGAACACCAAGAAATACGTTGTAAAGAGTAAAACCGCTCGTAAGGGTAACGTAGAGGTCAACCTGGAGGTACGCCTTAATAACGACAACACCGACTTCATCAATACTCTGGCTACCATGCCTGGCGTTCAGAATGCGGTTCTTGTCAGCTACAACGGAGACTATATGGGTTAAGGAGGAGATAACGTGGCCACGGATAAAAATATTAATAAGATTTGTATGGTTGTTCTCGTGTTCACGCTTCTTCTAACCATCGCCTTCATGAATGGCGAAAAGCTGGGAATTACATCTGTAGCAGATCAGGATGCGGAGAATTACACCGCAAACGCCTACTTTACGGACAACGATCAAGACGGGGATTGGGCAGACAACGCTTATACCACCCACATTACACTTAACGGCACGGATGGAACTATTAGCGGTAACGGCGCTTACTTCCAGGACGGCAATCTGGTGATTGCAAACGGTGGCTGGTATGAGATAACGGGCACCCTGGATAACGGTAGCATTATTGTTAAGGCAGACAAGTCTTCCAAGGTTTGGATTCGCCTTAACGGAGTTTCTGTTACCTGCACTGATGACGCCTGTATTAGAATTGATCAAGCCGAGAAGGTCTTTCTCACTCTTGCAGAGGGTACGGATAATACCCTTACCAGCGGTGATACGTATTCCGAGGAGGCATTGGCAGACAATACCGGTGGTGCAATTTATGCACACGACGACCTAACCATCAATGGTACGGGCAACCTTACTATTACTGCTGGTTACAAGCACGGTATTGATGCTAACGATTCTCTTGTCATCACAGGCGGCAACATTAGCATCACAGCACCTCAAGATGGTATTCACGTCAACGATGGCTTCAGCTTTACGTCGGCTAACCTCACCATTGATGCCGGCGATGACGGTATCCACAGCGACACGTTCATCTACACAGAGGGTGGCACCATTTTGGTCAACTCCTGCTATGAGGGACTTGAAGCAAAGACCATCGACATTGCAGGTGGAGACATCACCATCTATCCAACTGACGATGGCATTAATGCTAACGGCGGTGCTACTACAAAC
>ERZ773069.1638-NODE-1638-length-12671-cov-29.979550_pt1 | contig 12671 bp, 15 predicted proteins | sample MGYA00580619_ERZ773069 | MGnify/ENA primary metagenome ERZ773069 (study PRJEB29015, sample SAMEA2738007) | human oral metagenome | biome: human oral; feature: human-associated habitat; material: dental | place: China | collected 2108 ...
AATAATTTCATTCTAAACACTTCTTTCTTTTGATAATCTTATTCTACCGAATTTGCACTCGGCTTTCCATAACCTAACCTTACAATCCAGAAAGGAATCTTACACTTTTGTAAGATGGAATAAATCTTATTTTACCCAAAAGGCTATCAAAGCAATCAACCACAGATGGGCTGGATAGAAAATGTAGAAGAAATATTTGCTCCACTTACTGGTATAACCGCGCTCGCCATTGTAGAGATAAAGAAAAGGTAAGACAGTGATAAAGAGCCAGTCCGAATTATAGAGCATCATCGAAAGGGTTTCTGACAAGCTTGGATAAACTTCGATACTCATGACAAACAACAGAAAAGCTAGAGCAAGGTAAAGTAGATTACGTAAAACTTTGTTCTTTCTGCACCCATAGGTGATAAGCATAAAGGGGATCATGACCATGCCACCTTCCGTCAAGAAAGCAGCTACTAGAAAGACTACTGCGCCTAAGCCATAACGGATCCATTTATCACGCCCATTAAGTTCAAGTTTCTCTTTAGAAAATCCAAAGAAAATCCCCAAACTCAAAACGCCACAAGCTAGTGTTAAAAAGATATTATTGGAGTTGTGTATTTCTTTTGACTGTAAAAGAAAATTTAAAATGACATTTCCAAAGAACATAAGCCCCGCCCAGAAAAAGAGACGAAGATTATATGTAATGCGGTTGCGCGTGTGAATAAAACCCTCTACTGCCGCAAAGGCAAACCAAACTCCTACACAGCGGGTCACTGCATGAAAAATACCATCCCATCCAGCTGGTAGCAAGCCAGGAATCTTATCAACGTGATCCAAAACCATTAAAAGTGCCATGATTAGTTTTATTTGAAAGCCATTGAGGCCATTCCCTTTTTTCATTTTCTTTCTCCTTTTTCTTTTATAGTCTTATCTTATAAAAATTAAAGAACACCTGCCATAACATAACCTTTCAATTCAAAAGAAAAACCTTACAAATTTGTAAGGTTAGGTGAGAATTATAATACAAATGAAGGTTTAAAAAACCATGAATTTTAACTGTTTCAGAACCACGATAAGTTCAGATTTCCCATTTCCTAGAATACAAAAAGAGAAGAACAAGATCAGTCATCTCTCAATATTATACGAACTTTTGGAAATGTGGCTATGATTGACACAAGGATAAAAATCCTGTAATCATTCAATCATTTGCAAATTCCAGATAGTCTCTTTCGTTCTTTATGAGTCAGGATATCCGCATATCTGGTTGTGACAGGTAAATGACTCTCTTTTGTAACAAATTCCAAAACGAACTTCTGACTTGTTTCTATATCAATCCAATTTCCACATGAGATAAAAATTGGCTTGACATCCTGATGTGTCTGCAATACTTGCCCATAAATCTCACCGTTTTTGACTATTTCTGTACAGGCTCCTTCGTAATTGTCAGGAAGTACAAATTCTGCCCCTTCAATATGGTAGTAATTTTTGGCAACTCCGATAGTTGGTTTTCCTGAGAAAAAGGAGGTATTGGTCGCGATTCCCATATGGCGCGGATGCAGTTAAGCATTCCCATCAAATTTTTGAATTGATTCTGTTCTACTTCAAATTCATGTCTAAAGTCGATAAATCAACACCCCACTTTTTTGCTCTCTTAAAATCATCTTCGGTAGGCTCTGTTTTTTCTTCAATAATTTTACCAGTCTCATCATATTTTTTATAGAGAATTTCTCCTCCTGCAATACAATAAGAAACCGACTCAATATCGCCATTTTCAAAATATTCTTTTTGAATTCCTTCGGCTGCACCCCTGTCTTGATTGTTAATCCTTTTAATTTTTCCATTAGAATAAAAGTAGACAGCTAGACCATGCCTATATCCATTATCTATATATCCATAAAACTCTAACTGACCATCTGGATATAAATCATAGGCTAAACCAGTATAAGGAACCTCTTCTCCTGATTCATTTTCATAGACAATTTGTTCATAGTATTCTCCGCCCCAGTCTAGTTCATCTTCAAAACAAACACCGTCACGGAGAACTTCTTCTTTTGTTAAAATTTTATCTTCTGTCATTTTCCAACCTCTGAAATCATATTGAAACCATTCAGCATATCTGGGAGTTCTTTAATCTTAAAAAGCAATTTCTCTGTTTTTGCACTTTTTAAACAATTCACTGATCTTTTTTGAATTCTGTGTTATTCATTTTAATAATCCTCTCATATTCACCTGAAACATTTACCGAATAAGTCATTAAAAAACACCCAAAATAACTTAACTCTCTTCTGTCGGAAGATGATCTAAATTTATTGGTTTAGGATTTAAACGTTTCAATACTAATTTATAAAAAAAATTATTATTTAACCTATCAGGTGAACTTAAAGTAAAGTTATTCATAATTAATAAGGGAATAAATTCCGAACCAATTGTATTATAACCCGTCAAATACTCTAATCCATAATTTAAGTTTTTAGGATTCTCAGTGCCAACTGTCCAATAGGCTCCTTTGGCTTGTAAACGAAAAACCTCACCGAGATAAACCCAGCTATTAAAGAAATCGTCAATATTTTCAGGATCATTTTTGACATCATTCTCTCGAACGAATTGCGCCAAATCCTTCAAGCTTTCTAAACTCATATCCAGATGAAAACCCTGCTTACCAGCTTTTTGCTTTATTGTATCCAAGGTATCATCAATATAAAACATAAATTCCTCAAAATTTTCCTGTATTTTTTCTTTATTTAATGCCATGTGGCCTACCTTTTTTACTTTCGTTTAATTTTGAGATAGCGAATAACTTTATCAAAAAGAATGTTATTTGAAGTAGCAAAATCGCTCCAAACATTCTTATTTCCTCTGAATATCTTCCAGCAAGGGAAGTAATTCTGCTCTCCAAGGAAAAAATTTTGTTAACTCTAAACAAGAAGGTACACCAGAGCGTTCATCTACATATGCTCCAGCGTTTAAAAGAGCTTTGTACACAGGAAGTAAATCTTCAGTGGAGGCTTTTAATGTCGCAATTGCATATGATAGAGGCGTTCCACCATGAGAATCCTTCAAATTCACATCTGCCCCATTCTTTATAAGCAATTCTGCTTCCTCGAAGAGATATTGGGGATCATCAGACCAATTTGCTTTTGCAGAACCTAATAGTAAGTGAAGAGCTGTGCTCATTCCTTCCGATTGATGATTCACATCAATTCCTTGATGAATCAGATATCTCGCAATTTGCATTCTATCATTACAATTACTAGATTCCGTAAATAGCAGCTCTAACATGGAAAGATTATCATTTGTAAATTCTTGATGAATCTCTCCAGTATAGTATTTCTGAAACGATTTTAAATCTGCATTTCTAATAGACGACTCTAAATCATAAACTCTCATTATTCCTACCTTTTTCATAGCCTTTGATAATATCAAGTAGACCACTTCTCCAAGAATATTCTTCCGCATAGTCTAGACACGATTTACCAGATTTATTTTTTAACTTATAATCCGAACCGGCCTCTAGTAAAAGCTTATATAGAGGTTCTAACTCTTCCGTTGCTAATTTTAATAACGTCACTGAGTAAGTCATCGGAATAGAACCAAATTTATCAACTGCATTTACATCAATTCCTGCCTCAACGAGTAATTTTACCACCTCGTATGCATATGCTATTTTAGGCCGCCAATTGGCTTGAAAGAAATAATGAAGAGCATTTCTGTTTTCTTTTTTTGACAAAAAATTGACCTCTACCTCCTCAGACAGCAGATATTTAATAATTTTCAATTTCTCTTCTGGTAATTCATCGTTAAGCATTGCCGTGCATAACAAATTAAGGTTTGTATATTTATCAATTTGTGTTATGTCACCATTGTAACTCTCTATAAAATCATTATATGTCCCATTTTGGACAATATCGAAAATATCCATCTTACTTATCTCCTATTCAAACTTAATATAAGTCCTAGTGTCGCCACTACAAAAGATAGTATAGGATTGTTCCTTAAAACATTTACTATTTTTTTATAGCATGAACTCATTTGTTAATTTTACTACTGTTCCAACTGGTAATTGTTGTCTTTTTATACTTCAACATTTTATAATTTCTCCAATAATTTTTTCGACTCTCTTACAATGAAAATATCAGCTTTTTCACTAGATATAGTATTTAATATTTTTTTGTTTCGAGAGTGTTTCCTTTTAACTGCTCATTCAGAGCATCAAAATACATTGACTCCAATCTATCAAATCTAAATTCGCTTTCTATAGTTTTGAAATAATCATTTGCTTTCTTTTTTATAACAATATCAAAGATTGCCACTGCTTTTTTACTTATTAGGTTTATTTCTGGTTCATTCAAAAATAATTTCTCAATTGATTCTTCAAGTTCCTCCATCGAATTAATCTTATTAGATAGTATTTCTGAATTAATTTGATAGACATTCAATGCTTTTCTTTCTAAATCGTTTAACCAACCTGTGTGTCTTAATTGATCAATCTCATTCACCAGATGCATAAATTCCCCTTGCATATAGTGATAAATAATCTCATAAATTTTCGAAATTTTTCTGGCTCTTTTTAATCTAGCCATACTATTTATCTGAATATACTGCTTCCAAGACTCTATATCTAGATCAAAAAATAGAAGTTTATTTAATAATTTTAAATACCATTGATTAATACATTTAAGAGCAAAATACATTACACCAATATATACGAATGTGATAAGTGGAATAAAGTTAGATATTTTTATATCACTCAAACTATAAATAAAAGGCAATGATACTACCCAAATAATCAATCTACTATATAAATTATACCTTCTTCTTAGCTCTTTATAATCTTTCATTGCTCCACCTTTAGCCCTCCCTGAAACTGCATAATTCACTAGAATCCTCTCATATTTAAATTTGACTTAATCCAACTATATAATCTTCATCTTAAGAAAATCATCTAATTTCTTGAATACCTTCAAATATTAGATTTCCCATTTTAGCTCCCAAAAGAACTGGAACTTTACCAAATTCGAAGGTCAATAGAACAGCCGTAAGCATGCAACCTATCACCAAAAAGATCCCTTCTTTTCCATCGTTGGTGAATAAATAAATGGATAAACAGGCCAGTAAGACAACATTCAATAGATGAGCATCAAAAATTCGCTTTCTTTTCGGTATCGGCTTGAAAGTTATCCTATGTCTCTTAGTTTCTGTATGTAAAAATGCGCATCCCGCATTTTCCGAATTCAGATTATCCAAAAAAGAAGAGGAGTAAATTAGTCCTCTCCTAGACATGAATTCTTGTTAACTTGCTACAGTTAATATAGAGAAAAACTAATTAATTAGTTATTTTCACCTGACCTTTTTCATATCCCGAATACCAACTACTTTCAGGACTGACATATTCGGGCAATTCCTTTTGTGGCTGATCTCCTGAAAGAGTTAAAAGTCCATCATATATCATACAAGAATACTTCTCTGAATCTCTTGTAAATTCTTCATTTTCAGGATCATATGAGTAAGTATGCTCTGAACTACCTTCCTTTATGGTGATCTGCTCTCCGTCTATTTTTATCCATGATGTTTTATCTAGGGAGGCCGTTTTAGTAGATTCATTTTTTACCGTCAGATAGTATATTCCATCTTTTGATTTCATCTCATCAAGGTTAATCCTGATAATCCCTAAAATCATCAGTGCAGGGATTATCAACAGAAACCATTTCCATTTTTTTGATTTATTTTTCATCAGTATCAGTTACCTCCATTATCGATAATTTTTTGAATTTTGTTTTATTCACCATTTACCTCTTTATTAGTAAGTCTCTATTTATTTGCTCTATTGATTAATTCTAAAAATTCCTTCAACCTACCAATGAATTTGAGTCTGATGGGAAATAAGAATCAGATTTATAAATCAGTTATTCTTTAATAATTCTTTATTCTTCTTTAAATATTTTTTTCCATACCATTCTTCCACTGATTTTCCTTCCCACTCACGATACTCTTCAGAATATTTCCATTTGTAGTAGCCTTCTAAAAAGAAAGGAAACTCCATAAATACAATCATGGCGATTATACCAATATTTAATAGAATCCAAAATATAAAGAGACCTAAAACAGTTACGGAATGTGAAAAATTAATAGAAAAAGCTTTGAAAATATAATTAACAATCACAGCTAAGCCCAATATACCTGCTCCATAAATAGCAATACCTTTAGCAATTTTATCTTGTAAGGTAGGTGACTTAACTTCTCCATACATTCGTTTTTTCAAACTTCTAAGCTCTGTTCTTAACATTACATACGTCAACAATACTTGAAGCCCCAAAAGTACTAAGATCCCCCATATTGATAATATAGGTAAAGAGATAGTTGTTGCCAGCAAATTAAATTCAAACACAAACCATATCATAAAAGTTATAATATGAAATCGATAACGATAAGGGAGAATAAACGTCCGTTTAAAGAATTTACCCATTAATACCAATAACAACCAAATTAAATAAAGCTCAACTGTTAGTAAAGGATACTGAGAAACTGGTAACGTTAAATCTTTAGGATCAGAATTTTGTAATGATAGGGTAACAGCAAGGAGCATGAAATTTGCACCTATCGGAAACAACAGACTAAGAATAAAAGTTTTAATACCAAACCAAAAGGAAGGTTTCCCTTTCTTAAAGGCTTTCCCAAGTTTATTATAATAATCTCGTTTCTGATACTGCAAAAAACCATCATCCTCCAAATTTAAACTCTCTTCAAAACTAGCTTTAAAAACTGATTTCATCATACTTTTTCCCGAATTTCAATGCCTCACCGATTCCTTACAAAATTTTATTCCTACTGATTTAATCTTATTGTTGACCTCTTTTACTGTACTTTTTCTTCCATTTACTCAAGTCCTTCCCTAACTTTATGTATCAAAAGATATTTCGCGTGCCATAGAACTGTCCCTTCTTGAGGCTACTTGATTCATAACCAATTATCAGATTACTCATGCTATTATAAAGACCAATAATTCTACCAATTCCTTTGTATTTTATTGATTATAAAAATAAGCTTTCCTCTCCTCTGTTTGAAGATAACCTTGATTTATCTATAAAAGAATTTAAAGTCTCGATACAAAATCATAGAAGAAATCATTCGTTAATCTATTCAGTGATATTAAGGCAATCTTATTCAATTTTCCCCGCACAATTCCCGTATGAATTATTCCTATCTCTTAATGCTATCCAACACTATCAAAATGATACTCCAGATAATTATTATCTTTACCAATAAAATCAGGCGAATATCTTAATTCAACCCTTGAATCAGTATTTTTATGATTCTTTTTCATTCTCCCACAAGTAATTGCATGATCTCTGGCCATTTTCTAAATTGATAGTCAAATCTACTCATGAAGATTATTAATAGACAGAGGAAGCAAAAAATCACTGCCTTGACTTCTTTCTCTATAATAAATAAAGCTACGGAAAATGGAGTTGTGATGATGAAAAAAGATAGCATAAGTTGCAAAAAAACTTTTCGTCTTTTTAATCCCTTAATAAATGCTTCTTTTTGAGCACCTTCTAACTCTGATCTTTTTAATTTTAGACTAGAATGATAATAGCGGATTATTAACTTTGCTGAAAAATAAGCTGGTAGACTCAGGAAAACGACCAAAAATACCCTGATCCACATATTTTCCAATAAACCAATTTGAGTGATTAGAGCAGAAATTTTATCTATAAGGAATAAAGTGATGGGGACCCAGACGTAATACCAGTTACTTGGAGTAGAAGTCTCCTCCATTAGGATCTTATTTTCCCAATCAAAATGGTATTTTTTATTGTTCCATATTCCTAAATTAATGATTGATTTCACATTTTCACTTACCTTTCAGTTGAAACTTTCTCCTAACCTTCACCTCAATCAATCGCCAAGCGTTTTTCAGCTAGTCCGATTTTTACTGTAGTGCCTTGACCTACTTGGGATTCTAATGACAAGGAATTACCCAGTTGATCGGAGATTTTTTTCGATAAATAGAGGCCTAAACCAGATGATTGATGAGTCAGGCGACCATTATAGCCTGAAAAACCTCTTTCAAAGACACGTAAAATATCACTGTCCTTAATTCCCAAACCAGTATCTTTCAAATAGAGGAAATCATCTTGGCAGAAGATTTCAATTCCACCTTCCTTGGTATACTTGAGACTATTAGACAGGACCTGCTCCAAGATAATCATAAACCATTTTTTGTCTGTCACAATGGTTCGATCCAAATCGTGTAGGTTCAGTGTCAAACCTTTCTGGATAAAGAAAAGAGCATATTTTTTGACCACTTCCTTGACCAAATCCTCCAGATTTTCCTTCTTCAAGACGAGGTCGTCATGAAAACTTTCCAAGCGTAGATATTGAAGGACTAGGTTGACATAAGATTCGATTTTGAAAAACTCTTGACCCAGTTGCTTCTTGGCATCTGGATCTGTCAAGTCCTGCACCAATAACGATCCTGCCGCAATAGGCGTCTTAATCTGGTGGGCCCAGAGGGTATAGTAGTCCATCAAGTCGTTGTAACGCTCTCGTTCTAGGACTGATTGACTCTTTTTTTCAGCTTCCATTTTTTGAATCTTTTCAAATAGCAGAGCTTCTACAGCTGTTTGGGTCTGTCCCTGTCCATAAAGTAGCTGATTGTGATAGTTCTTATAGGCTATCAAACTATCTATAGAAAGAGTCAGAATCCCCAAAACCAGTAAAAGAGTAAAAATATACTGAAGAACTACACGACTATCTTCAAATATAAAACTAAAAAATAGTAACAAACCAAAAAACAGCAAGAACTGCAATAAAAAATAGCGTCTTGAGTAAATATAATATTTGATAAAGAAAAACTTATTCCGTGTGTCCATTTGTCAGACCGTATCCAATCCCTTTTTTCGTCTCAATAAAGTTCTTGAGACCCGTTTCTTCCAGTTTTTTCCGGAGCCTAGCAACATTGACCGATAGGGTATTATCATCAATAAAGAAATCGCTGTTCCATAGCTCTTTCATCAAATCTTCCCTCTCAACTATGCTGCCTGCTCGCTCAAATAAAACACGTAAAATCTGGAATTCATTCTTAGTCAGTGTAATGACCTGACCATTATACATCAAGTCCATAGACTTGAGATTTAAAATCACGCCTCTGTGTTCTAGGAGATTTTGATCTGTACCAAACTCATAAGAGCGACGCAACAGTCCTTGCACCTTGGCCAGAAAAACATTGTTATCAAAAGGCTTGGTCACGTAGTCATCACCACCCATATTGATAGCCATGACGATATCCATAGCCTGATCTCGTGAAGATAAAAACATGATTGGAACCGTTGAAATCTTGCGAATCTCCTGGCACCAATGATAGCCATTAAAGAGGGGCAGACCAATATCCATCAAGACCAGCTGAGGTTCCTCCTTAACAAAAAGAGTTAAAACCTCCATAAAATCTTCAACCGCAAAAACTTGATAGCCCCATTGTTCCAACATCTTTTTAATCATTTGACGGATGACTGGATCATCCTCTACTAACATAATCTTATGCATTTTCGCCTCGCTCAAAATTATTTATAGCTATTATACCAAATTCTTTAGCAATTCACAGAAGTTCTCTTGATGAGACAAAAATCAGACGTTTTTCATGAGATTTCAAGTATTTTCCGAAAATTTGTTGACATTTTCTTTGTAAATTGATAGAATAACAGAACATTCGGAATTATCTGAAAATTCATTCTTTGTACGAAAAGGAGATTATTATGATTGAACAAACTCAAACATCTACCTGGCAGTCAAAAATAAAAGCCTTAGGACCAGGGATCCTTATGGCTTCTGCTGCGGTTGGTGGCTCTCATATCGTTTCATCTGCTCAAGCAGGTGCCATGTATGGCTGGTCCCTTCTCTTGCTCGTCATTCTTGCCAACCTTTTTAAGTATCCATTTTTCCGGTTTGGTGCTGAGTATACACTAGAAACAGGAAAAAACTTGGTAGAAGGCTACGCTGAAAAAGGAAAGATCTACTTGGGTATTTTCTTTATCCTCAATGTTTTCTCTGCCTTAGTCAACACTGCTGCTGTTGGGATTTTGTGTGCTGCTATCGTAGCAAGTGCCTTTCCTAATGCTCTAGGCCTCAGCATCACCCAATGGTCCCTAATTTTGATCGTTATCATTTGGGCTATGCTTCTCTTTGGAGGCTACAAATTCCTTGACGGACTGGCCAAATGGATTATGTCTGCTTTGACTCTCGCTACAGTCCTAGCTGTCATCGTTGCAATCATTGAGCATCCTGAATATGGTGCTGATTTTGTTGAAAAAACTCCTTGGCAAATGACTGCTTTACCATTTATCGTATCTCTTATGGGTTGGATGCCAGCTCCAATTGAAATCTCTGCCATCAATTCCCTCTGGACTGCCGAAAAAGGAAAAACAGTTGACATCTCTATCAAGGATGGTCTCTTTGACTTCAACGTTGGTTTCATCGGGACTGCTATTTTAGCTGTTTTCTTCGTCGCCATGGGCGCTTTAATCCAATACCCAACTGGGCAGGAAGTCCAAGCAGCTGGAGCAGCCTACATCCAACAATTCGTGGGAATGTATGCTTCTGTTCTTGGGGATTGGTCACGCTTCTTGATTACCTTTATCGCTTTTCTGTGTATATTTGGAACTGTAATCACAGTCATCGACGGCTACTCTCGCGTCAATGCTGAGTCTCTTCGCCTTCTTTTCAAGAAAAAAGAAATCTCACAAAAAGAGCTGAATATTTGGATGACTGCTACTTCTATCATCGGTGGTATCATCATTTATTTCTTCCAAGGAAGCGTTGCACCTATGCTAAGATTTGCTATGATTGCATCCTTCTTAACTACTCCATTTTTTGCCCTATTGAACTACCTTCTAGTTACAGGTGAAAATAAAAACCTAGCAAAATGGTTGAAAGCACTCTCTATCCTCGGTCTTATTTTCCTCTTTGGTTTTGCTTTCTTCTTTATCTATGCATTAGTGATTGGTAAGGCCTACTAAATAAAAGAAAGAGCAGATGGCTCAAAAGTTAAGCTTTTGTCCTCTGTTCTTTTTTGTCTCCTTCCACCAAACCCTTCTAGCTTATGATATACTATCTATATATGGATTCCTAGGAGATAGACAAATGGAAAATATTTTTAAGTACCTAGATGATACGCAGTATGATAATATCTATGACCGTCCCTTTAATGAACTTGACCTGCTCATCCTAACAGAATTAGCCTACCTTTCTTTTGACGGACTTGTCGCAAGCGATCTGGATCTAGATAAAAGCAAGCGGCTACAAGACATTGCTGAAAATTACCCTCAAGAACAATCTATGATGCATACCCGCAACCGTCTTAAACTACTTGAAAAAGCCTCCCAAACTAAACGTTTTAAGAATATTAAACTAATGGGCTTTATAAACGACATTGACTTGGAGATTGAAAAACAATTTGCTGCCCTAGTATACTGTATTCAGTCTAAACCTGCCACTTACGTCCTAGCCTACAGAGGAACCGATGACTCTATCATTGGTTGGAAAGAAGACTTCCATATGACCTATATGGATCGGGTTCCAGCCCAAAAAAATGCCAAGAAATACTTAAAAGAAGTTCTCAGAGAGCTTGATGGAGACTTCATCTTGACTGGGCACTCCAAGGGAGGGAACTTGGCTGCTTACGCTGCTAGTCAAGTTAATCCTCTCTTGCAGGAGCGTATTAAAAAGATCTATAGTTATGATGCTCCTGGCCTTAACAAAGCCATCATTGAAAGCGATGGTTATAAGGCAATTGCCAATAAAATCCAGCATTACATTCCACAAGGTTCTATTGTGGGCATGATGTTAGAAATTCCTAAACAGATGGCAATTGTCAAAAGCACTGCCCTAGGAGGTCTAGCTCAACACGATACTTTTTCATGGCAGATTGAGGGAGACAGCTTTGTCCTCCTAGACAGCTTAAATCCAGATAGCCTCCAGACGGATAAAACATTGAAGAATTGGGTAAGAAGTACATCTGATGAAGAATTAAAAGATTTCTTTGATTTGTTCTTCGGACTTGTACTAGATGCCGGTATCACTTCTATTGATGATTTCTCTAAGATTTCAAACGTTAGAAAAGTTTTAGAGATTTTTAAAAACGCCAACGCATTATCGGATGAGGAAAGAGAAATGCTGACACGACTCACTAGTCTTTTAGTAGATATGCGAGTCCAAAGCTGGAAGGACGATATTAGCCTACCTAACCTTTCTGAAATTGGCAAAGATATCCGAGAAAATCTATCACGCTGGAGTAAGCAGCTTCCTTTCGGCCAGTCTGATACTGACAAAACGGAAGACACCACCTCAGATGTTCAAGAGTAACATCGCAAAAGTGCTCTCTATCTTATCTAACAATAGACTTGACCTATCCATCCTAAAAACGAAACAAGCTTGTCCTTGACAGCTTGTTTTTTCTTTGTTAAAATGTAACAAAATACATTACAACTAATTAGTGATATTTTTAGAAAGGACACAAACTATGAAATCTATCAAAGGACTTGCCCTTATTACTGTCAGCATACTCTTGACTATCTATGCTTGGGCTTCAGCTGGGATGACCAACTTTATCGTACCCGGTCTGGCCTTAACTACCCTTTCGCTGACCTTTTTACTTGCGACTCGGAACGCCCTTTTGGAAAAATGGTTCCATG
>ERZ773069.1639-NODE-1639-length-12665-cov-22.954956_pt1 | contig 12665 bp, 9 predicted proteins | sample MGYA00580619_ERZ773069 | MGnify/ENA primary metagenome ERZ773069 (study PRJEB29015, sample SAMEA2738007) | human oral metagenome | biome: human oral; feature: human-associated habitat; material: dental | place: China | collected 2108 ...
CGGCGAACTGGACACCAGCTTCCCCGACCTGAAGGCCGACCTGGAGCGCGTGAAGCAAGGCGAGCCAGGCCAGACGCTGTACGGCGCCCTCATCACGCTGCTGCGCGCCCGCAAGAGGGCCGGTGGCGGTCCCATCACGCTGCAGAACTGCGACAACCTGCGCCACAACGGCGACCGGGTGCGTGGCGGACTGCGCGACTTCGCCCAGAAGATCGGTGACACCGACATCCTGAGCTGGATCGACGCCAACGTGCGCTTCCCCAACGCCATGGTCGACCGCATCACGCCGCGCCCGCCGGCGGAGCTGAAGGCACGCGTCAAGGCCGCCACCGGACGCGACGACAATGCCGCCCTGGGCTCCGAGAGCTATCTGCAATGGGTCATCGAGGACAATTTCGCGGCTGGCCGCCCCGCCTGGGAAAAGGTCGGTGCCGAACTGGTGGCCTCAGTCGATCCCTACGAAGAAGCGAAGATCCGCCTGCTCAATGCCACCCACAGCTGCATTGCCTGGGGCGGCACACTGCGCGGACACGAGTACATCCATGAAGGCGCGCGTGATGCCGTGGTGCGCAAGCTGGCCTTCGACTACGCCACCGACGACGTGATCCCCTGCCTGTCGGGCCCCAACAATCCCGTGGACCTGCCCGCCTACCGCGACATGGTGCTGGAGCGCTTCGGCAACGACGCCATCCGCGACACCAACCAGCGCGTCACCGCCGACAGCTTCTCGAAGATCCCGGGCTTCATCCTGCCCACCATCCGCGACCGTCTGGCCCGCAACGAGAGCATCGATTCGGTGGCCGTGCTGCCCGCCCTCTTCCTGGAATTCCTCAAGCGCTGGCATGCAGAAAAGCTTCCCTTCCAGTACCACGACCAAAGCATGGATCCGAAGGCGGCTCACGCCATCGTGCAGGCTGACGATCCAGTGAAGGCCCTGTGCGCCGACCGCATGCTGTGGCAGGAACTGGCCGGCGACGCCCGCCTGGAAACTGCCGTGCGCAAGGCACTGGCACGTGTCCGGAAGGATGTGATTCCGGGCTGAGACACAAGCAGCGAGCCATATCCGGACAGGGCTGATTCTGGCGACAGGATCAGCCCTTTTCCGTTTGGCGGGACACAATCTGCCCGACGCCCTCTGTCAGGCCTTCACGCTTGCCTGACGCGCTGCGACCATGAAAGACTCCTTGCTATCAGGAAAGCACGACCAGCCTTCTGAGCAGGCCAGTCTCTTCAAGCTCCAGCCCCAAATTTGCTCCCATCGCTCATGCAGCAATGACATCGCCACGAGCCTTCAGGCATACGGATGCAATTCTTTGCAATCGTCGTTGCAAAGCATGACCAACAATCTGCCGTCCGCCAGACAGACATCATGCAGGATCTCGCCCATGTGAAATACATTCAGACCCTTTCGTGCAAGCGTACTCACGGAGCGTATGCATACACACACGCCTGAATGGAAACGTTGTCCGATAAATACATTCAACCATTCCAAGTTCTGAAAAGCATCCTGACACAACGCTCTACAGTGCCCTTGGCGCTGGCGACCATCCGCCACGCTGTCTATCGCTAACTCTGTCAACAGCCGCCAAGGATCACTCATGTCCATACGCACCCACCTTCCATCTTCATCCAGCGCTGCTTCTCCCAGTACGCCCCATACACGCGTTGAGAAGCCCCTTACATCAGCTGCACGCCGTCACCCCGGTCGCCCGCTGGCGCTGCTGATGATGCTGTCCCTGGCGGCCTGCGGTGGCAGCGGATCGGATGATGCCGGACAGTCTGCCCAGCTGACACAGAAAGCTGAAACGCCCGTCCTGTCCAGCAGCCCCTCCAGCACGACATCAGGCACCGAAAACACCACCCCGAACGCTTCGGCTGCCGGCAACACCACACCCGCCTCGGATGCCTCAACCGCCAGCACGCCGTCTACCAGCACCTCCACGACAGAGGCTTCTGCTGCCACCACACCTGCTGCCACACCCGCAGCCACAGCTGACGCTGCACTCGCCGCTGTACCCAGTGAACTGGTCGATGACAAGGAGATTCGTTCGGACGTGGTCATGGCAGCCCTGGTCGGACATGCAACAGAGGCAGCCCAGGGCAATGCCCAGGATGCGACCCGCAATCTGATTCCCACGGAAAAGGGTGGCATTGAACTCACGAAACCCAAACTGGCCGGCGAGGCCCCTCAGCCCCTGCTGAAGCTGGATGTGGGCATTCAGCCGTCGACCGACAGTGCATTTCAGCAGCCGTACACCTATCGTGCACATGCTGAAGCCCAGCCTGGCCAGACCGGCAAGGCCGCTTTCAACGCTGTGACCTGGGAGCTGGGCCTGTCCAGTGACCAGGCTGCCGCCGGCCAGGCACTGACAATCGGCAATATCCTGCGATTCACGCAGGCGGGTCTCAACGAGGGGAAACCCCTCGTGTTCCGTGCCGTGAGCCCTGGGGGTCAACCGGACAACTCCGCCACGCAGCTGTCGGCAGAGAAGCGGATCTACCGCGACGGAAGTTTCAAGACATGGGAGACCGAAGACCGGGCGTATGTCGCCGAACTGGACATGAGTCTTCTTGATGGGCCGAACACCTTCCTGCTGACGCTGAATGTCTTCAAGGCAGGCGGTTCGGAATCCATGGAGATCCGCAGCGCGTGGCGCATTCCGGCAAACTGGAAACTTGGCGATGCGCTCGTCAAGCTGGGCGAGCAGGTGGTTCATGAAACACGCTCTCCGGCATACAACGGCGATGGCGTCCTGTCAAAACAGCCAGGCCGATAATTTCGGTCCCCGTCCCGCCGCCGACAACTATGTCCCCGCAGAAGGAACCTATTATCACGAACTGAAAGCAGGCGTTGGTAACTGGTACAACGCGACACCCTCATTCGAGCACCTGGAGATGTCGCTGAAGCTACGTGCCGGCACGCAAAGCGGCAAGCAGGTGATCTTCCTGCCCAACGAACTGAAGACGTACATCGATGTCCCGCCCGCTGAAAAGCCCGACGACCACAGCCCCAGCAATCGCATCGAGGGCTTGCTGGCATCGGTTGATGGTCAGAAGGGCTTCCACCATGACTCGCTGGTTCCCTTCGGGACGTTGATGACCTGGAAGGGCCAGAAGGATGGCAAACCGCTGACCGTGAAGATGTCCCTGAAACCCGGTCCCGAGGCCAATCAGGTGACTCGTTGCTGGACGGCAGCCCTGCCCAGCCGGACCCGTGACCTGAACCGCGATATCTGCTCGACTTTCGTGGTGCCTTCCGGATGGCAGCATGGCCAGGCGCTGGAACGCGTGAGTTCCTACGTGACGGATACGCGCCCCGGAAACAACGGCCAGCCGGTGACACGCACCTGGCGCAGCAATCCGGCCGCGAAGTAAGTGATTTACATCCGGCAAAAACGCCGGCCATGGGGGTGGGCCTTTAGCCGCTGGCCCCCCCACCAGGTCGCCTCCTTGCTGCACTCCCCCACGTCATCAACTTGGCATGCAGCGCTGCCTTCACCAAACAGGCTGTAACCCATGCGCACGACACGACAGCGGTGCAGACTGGAATTCTCCGATCAGTCATCGTAAGCATTCGGCCGCGCGGAGGCGGCGGCCTGGGCCGACGTGTTCTTTTGCATAGGCACGGCGCCATTCACATCCGGATCGGACCGATAGACATCGTACTGGGCACTGTCCACAGTCGGCGACTGCGTCTTCATGACAGCACCGCCGGCCTGGCGATAGGCAGCAGCGTCACCCCCATCACCCGCCTCGCCACATCCCGCGAGCACGCCCACCAGCAGTAAGACTCCCATCGTCCACGCACAAGCTTCATTCCTGCAACACCCGGTCATCGCCTTCCTCTTTGCGAAAAGACAAGAAAAGCATCTCTATTTGTAATAGATACCAAACTATTCAAATAATGTAATTCAGATGCCCGGAAACATGCCTACGATTTTTTGTAGCTATTGTTCGATGAAAGCCAGACGCCGATGACGACGCAGTGCCTGGCGCACAGGTGACACCATCTTTCCCACGGCATCTTCCATCATCGGGCACGCCGATTCCTTATCGACAGGGTCCATTCGGTTGAGTACAGATAGCCTGTTTATTCAAGAAATAGTCTGCTTTTGACACCTACCGCAATGGAGCATCCTCTGCCTTCAGGCGATGTCGGCGACACTTCTACGACCATCCGTTCCGGCCCGCCCATTCGCACCCAGTGCTGCGCCCAGGACCGAAAACACATTTTCTGGTAGCAACTGGCCGTATGTTTCTTTTGTACGCTATAAATTACTATCAATGACTTGATACATTTCTAACATGTTCAAGGTGGCAATCATGAATGCGATTCCGGCGATCCGACTGGCCCTGGGCTCCCTCTTCCTGCTGATGATTTCGGCCTGCGGCAGCGCCGACGACAGCACGACAGCCACCACGACAACGACCAAGGCGGTATCAACAGAGGGCACCACCGACGGCCCGTCCGCATCCACATCGGTCGACGCAGCCGATGCCTCCCAAGCAAACACAGACGGCAGCACGGCACGGAGCACCGAGCGCGTTGATAATACCGTCACGACCCGTTCATCGTCGACGGAGACTGCCAACAGCAGCGTTCAGGCTAACGACGCCCCTCTCTCCGAGGACAGCCTGCGCGGCGACGTTCTGGCCAAGGCATTGCAGACCTCGACCAACCAGGCAGGGACGGACGCCCACGGCCGGCAACAGGAACATCCGACCTCAGCCGTGCTCTGGAACGCATCCTGGCCTAATGGAAAGAGGCAGGACAACCGCTGGTCCATTCCGGACATGGTGGTGGATCAGCGCATCATCCCGGAAGAGAGCAGCGCCGGATCGAGCCGGGCCATCTATCGGATCCGCTCCTATCCAGCCCGGCCCGTCAGCTACGGCCTGAAGTATGAAACGGTGGAACTGCAGCTGCACACCTCGGCGCAAGGGCTGCCTGACGATATCCGGAGCACGGCCGCCGACACCGAGCTTTTGCGACTGGATCGACACCTGCAGCTCACCGTCTTTCCGGCCACCGCAAACCAGGAAACGGAAAGCGCCGTCACCCAATCCATGCTCTCGCCGGCCGACTTCAGCATTCGCCGTAATGCCCGCCTGCGCTGGAATGAACCCCTGCATACCTGGACACTTGCGCAGACACCGGACCAAGGCAGGCCTTCGGTGCAGCTCAGCCTTGTCAGAGGAAAGACTTCCCGTGACTTCGCCATCTGCCTAACGGCCCGGCTCTTCAGACCGGACCTGCGCCGTACCTGCACACTGTGGCAGATACCCACGGACTGGACCCCCGCCGCCCCCCTCGTCTACCAGGGCCAGCACGTCGTGAACAGGATACGGATCCACACCCGCACCGAGAACAGCCGCCAGCCTGGCCATGGCTACCTCATCGATCACTGGCAGTCGAAGACCACCGGACAATAGATGCACGCTGCCCGGACACCCCATCAGCACACACACGAGTCACGGCTACTCCACACCTGGGCAGCCGGACCAGAGAAATGGGATACAGTGTCGGATCCCCTTGCTTACGCCTTCTCATGAAAGCCCTCGTCATCGGCGCTACTGGCGCAACCGGCCACGAGCTGCTGGCACGCTTGCTGGAAACCCAACAGTTCAGCGAAATCCATGCCTTCGGCCGCCGGACACCCGCCGAATCGCACCCCCGGCTGCATTCCCACGTCATCGACTTCACCAAGCCCGGGAAATGGGCCGCACAGATGCGGGGCGACGTGCTCTTTGCCTGCCTGGGCAGCACGCTGAAGGATGCCGGCAGCCAGGACGCCCAATGGCAGATCGACTACCAGGCCACGCTGGACGCCGCCATCGCCGCCCGGCGCAACGGCACGCACACGCTGGTCCTCATGTCGGCTGCCGGTGCCGACGCCAAATCACGCTTCTTCTATCCGCGCATGAAAGGTGCGCTGGAGCATGCCGTAACGGAACTGGATTTCCGGCACCTGCTGATCTTCCGCCCACCCCTGCTGCTGCGCCCGAACAGCAACCGGCCGGTGGAAATCTGGAGCGCCCGAATACTGCGCGGCCTGAACGCTCTAGGCCTGCTGCGCAGCCAGCAACCGCTGCCTGTGGGACAGCTGGCGCAGGCGATGCTGACCGCAACGCTGGATGCTGCTGCCCGTGACAAGCCCGTGCATCGCATCTTTGCGCCGAGTGACATCCGCGGGCTGCTGGGGTAGGAGACGGCAGAATGGAGGCGCCAGCTTTGGCGCGTTCGCTGTCACGATACGGTGGATCTCCTCGAAAAGCGTGCTGTCGGCGGGAATGTATTCGTCAATGGGATGGGAATGCATGGCAACGATCCAGCCTTGACGGGAAGACCTGGCCTGTCACGGCCATGGTGCTGACATGCACATGGCCGCGCTCAGGCTCAGGATGGATCACTTCAGGCTTGTTCTGAAGAACTGCTCAAACTTGTCGAAGGGGATCTTGCCGGACTGCTTGTCGTAGAGATCAACATGGGAGGCATCCTTGACGAGGAACAGCTCCTTGTTCTGGCTTCCCAGCGACTTGAAGGCGTCTTCGCTGAAGTAGCGAGAGTGTGCTTTCTCACCATGCACGATCAGGGCTGGTGCCTTGAGCTCACCCGCACGCTGCAGCATCGGCATGTTGATGAAGGCCAGCGGCGTAGTCCTGGACCAGCCGGTGTTGGAGTTCACCGACCGGGGATGGTAACCGCGCGGGGTCTTGTAGTAGTCGGCGTATTCACGCACAAACTTCGGCATCTGGGCATTGTGACTGGCAGGCGGTGGCAGGTGCTCATCGGCGGCCGTGTGGGCGGTCGTTCCACTTTCCGCATCCGCCCCACCGCTGCAAGTTCATGGCCTGTTTTGCCTTGTAGCGGCCTTCCGCATCCATCATCGGCGCCGTTCTGTCGTACTGGTCGTTGGGGTCCATCCTGATCTCATAGCCGTTGGCCATGACACGGGTCATGTCGTACATGGTGCTGGTAGCCACGGCCTTGACGCGGGTATCGGAGATGGCAGCATTGAGCGCAAAACCGCCCCAACCGCAGATGCCCAGGATACCGATCTCGTCACAGTTCACGAAGTTCTGCAGGCCCAGGAAATCAACGGCGGCGGAGAAGTCTTTGGTATTGATGTCAGGTGAAGCGATGTTGCGCGGCTCACCGCCGCTTTCCCCCGAAAAAGAGCCATCGAAGGCCAGGGTCACGAACCCCCGCTCGGCCAGCTCCTGAGCGTACAGGCCGCTGGACTGCTCCTTCACGGCACCAAAGGCGCCTGCCACCGCGATGGCCGGCAGCTTCTGATCAGCCTTGATGTTCCTGGGTACGTACAGGTCGCCGGCCAACGTGATGCCGTAACGGTTCCTGAACGTAATCTTGTGGTGTTCCACCTTGTCGGATTTCGGGAAGGTCTTGTCCCATTCTTGGGGGGACCTCGAAAAACCCCTTCATCCGCTCGCCAGCCGCAGATCAGGCTAGACTGGTCGGCATGAAAGCACGGGGTGGCAGATGATGAAGAACCGGAAGAGCGCAGCGATAAAGACAGATCTGTTTGCGCATGAGGCACACCATCAGAAGCTGGATGAGCTGGGAGATCCGCTGCAGGAGATCGAGCGCCATGTCGATTTCGCAACGCTGGCCGCCAGGGTGGACGAAAGCGTACCGAGGCCAGACAGAACGAAAGGAGGCCGGCCGCCTTACCCGACGGAGACAATGGTGCGGATACTGGTTCTGAAGCGACTGTATAACCTGTCGGACGAGCAGATGGAGTATCAGTTGCTCGACAGGATGAGCTACAAGTGCTTCTGTGGTCTGGACGATGCGTTGAGGGTACCGGACAGGACCACGATCTGGCATTTCGAGAACCGGGTAGGTCAGGCAGGAGCGCAGGCGCTGTTTGGCGAGATGGCCGAGCAGCTGGCCCGCAAGGGGTTCATTGCCAGAGGCGGACAGATCATCGATGCGACCCTGGTGAAGGCGCCGGTACAGCGCAACAGCCGGCAGGAGAATGAACAGGTCCGGCAGGGGAATGTACCCGAGGACTGGAATGATGCCAAGCGTCGGCAGAAGGATGTGGATGCGAGCTGGACGAAGAAGAATGGCAAGACCCACTTCGGCTACAAGCTGTCGGTGAACGTGGACGGTCGGTACAAGCATGCGAAGGGGCTGCTCGATGAGCGAAACACGGCACGGGTGGTGTATGCTGACAAGGCGTACTCGTCGCAGGCGCTGCGTGCCGAGCTCAAAGACAGAGGGCTGCGCGATGGCATTCTGAAAAGGGCCGGCAAGAGCAAGGCGCTGACGCAGCGCGATGAACAACGCAACCGCAGGTTGTCGAGGATGCGATGCCGTGTTGAGCACGTGTTTGCTGGCATCGAGCAGATGGGAGGCAAGATAGTACGCACGATCGGTCGTACAAGGGCTGGGTTTGCGATGACGATGATGGCGCTCTGCTACAACATCAAGCGACTGGTGTGTCTGCAAAGGACTGAAACCTGGGCCTTCTGATGCCCGAAGGGGCGAAAACGCTCATTCTGGGCGACAACCGGCCGAGCTGCGTCCATCAAGCGAAGACACTGCTCATTGATTAGGCAAATCTCACGCTAGACAAAGCGGACCACACTGCGTGCTGGCCAGCTTTCAGAAGAAGATGGGAATTTCGAGGTGCCCTCATGTCCATACGCACCCGCCTTCCAGCTTCGCCCAGCGCTGCTTCTCACAACACGCCCCCTGCAAGCTCCCATGAACCCCTCGCATCAACTGCACGCCGTCACCCCGGCCGCCCGCTGGCGCTGCTGATGGTGCTGTCCCTGGCAGCCTGCGGTGGCAGCGGATCGGATGATGCCGGACAGTCTGCCCAGCTGACACAGAAAGCTGAAACGCCCGTCCTGTCCAGCAGCCCCTCCAGCACGACATCAGGCACCGAAAACACCACCCCGAACGCTTCGGCTGCCGGCAACACCACACCCGCCTCGGATGCCTCAACCGCCAGCACGCCGTCTACCAGCACCTCCACGACAGAGGCTTCTGCTGCCACCACACCTGCTGCCACACCCGCAGCCACAGCTGACGCTGCACTCGCCGCTGTACCCAGTGAACTGGTCGATGACAAGGAGATTCGTTCGGACGTGGTCATGGCAGCCCTGGTCGGACATGCAACAGAGGCAGCCCAGGGCAATGCCCAGGATGCGACCCGCAATCTGATTCCCACGGAAAAGGGTGGCATTGAACTCACGAAACCCAAACTGGCCGGCGAGGCCCCTCAGCCCCTGCTGAAGCTGGATGTGGGCATTCAGCCGTCGACCGACAGTGCATTTCAGCAGCCGTACACCTATCGTGCACATGCTGAAGCCCAGCCTGGCCAGACCGGCAAGGCCGCTTTCAACGCTGTGACCTGGGAGCTGGGCCTGTCCAGTGACCAGGCTGCCGCCGGCCAGGCACTGACAATCGGCAATATCCTGCGATTCACGCAGGCGGGTCTCAACGAGGGGAAACCCCTCGTGTTCCGTGCCGTGAGCCCTGGGGGTCAACCGGACAACTCCGCCACGCAGCTGTCGGCAGAGAAGCGGATCTACCGCGACGGAAGTTTCAAGACATGGGAGACCGAAGACCGGGCGTATGTCGCCGAACTGGACATGAGTCTTCTTGATGGGCCGAACACCTTCCTGCTGACGCTGAATGTCTTCAAGGCAGGCGGTTCGGAATCCATGGAGATCCGCAGCGCGTGGCGCATTCCGGCAAACTGGAAACTTGGCGATGCGCTCGTCAAGCTGGGCGAGCAGGTGGTTCATGAAACACGCTCTCCGGCATACAACGGCGATGGCGTCCTGTCAAAACAGCCAGGCCGATAATTTCGGTCCCCGTCCCGCCGCCGACAACTATGTCCCCGCAGAAGGAACCTATTATCACGAACTGAAAGCAGGCGTTGGTAACTGGTACAACGCGACACCCTCATTCGAGCACCTGGAGATGTCGCTGAAGCTACGTGCCGGCACGCAAAGCGGCAAGCAGGTGATCTTCCTGCCCAACGAACTGAAGACGTACATCGATGTCCCGCCCGCTGAAAAGCCCGACGACCACAGCCCCAGCAATCGCATCGAGGGCTTGCTGGCATCGGTTGATGGTCAGAAGGGCTTCCACCATGACTCGCTGGTTCCCTTCGGGACGTTGATGACCTGGAAGGGCCAGAAGGATGGCAAACCGCTGACCGTGAAGATGTCCCTGAAACCCGGTCCCGAGGCCAATCAGGTGACTCGTTGCTGGACGGCAGCCCTGCCCAGCCGGACCCGTGACCTGAACCGCGATATCTGCTCGACTTTCGTGGTGCCTTCCGGATGGCAGCATGGCCAGGCGCTGGAACGCGTGAGTTCCTACGTGACGGATACGCGCCCCGGAAACAACGGCCAGCCGGTGACACGCACCTGGCGCAGCAATCCGGCCGCACCGAAGTGATTCGTCAGCAAGGCTGATATGCGCATCATGGATGCCACGTGGCTACACGGCATCCATGGTGCACGTTGCACCCATGTGATCCGCCCGTGCACAGACCCGGGCCGGGGAGAATCAGCGGGCCTCTGAGATAGGTACAGAGTCCTCATCCCGTCGTGCATAGACCATTCTCGACTGGATGACGGATATACCGTGGGAGGCGTACGACCGTTGAAGCGACATCAGCCGCCTTCAGCTTCCGCTTCGAAACATCCGCCGCCAGACGCTGGGGCTGACGTGGAAACGCTGGCGGAACTGCACACGTAAATTTGTGGCACTACCAAAGCCCGCCTTTTCAGCCACATGCTCAATAGACATGTCACCATTTTCCAGCAGGTTCTGAGCCTGCCACAGGCGTTCTGTCTGCAGCCATTCTCCCAGCGCCATACCTGTGGCCCTGGAAAAATGCCGAGAGAACGTGCGACGTGACATATTCAGTCGCTTGGCCAGATCATCCAGCCGATGCGGACTACCCAGATCCTGTCGCAAAAAAACCAACAAGCTGTTTATCCGATCGTCCCGTGTGTGGCGTGTAGCCGGCTGACGGATGAACTGAGCCTGCCCACCTTCTCGATGCGGTGCGGTCACGAAGGTTCTAGCCACTTCGTTGGCCACCGTGACACCATGCATCCGTCGCAACAGGTGTAGACAGCAGTCCAGCCCTCCTGCAGCGCCAGCCGACGTGAGAATGTTGCCATCCTCAACATACAGCCGATTGTCATCAAGCATGATTTTCGGAAAACGCTGGCGAAAGTCGATCTCCGCCATCCAGTGCGTGGCTGCGTTCTTTCCATCCAGCAGGCCGGCATAGGCAACGGCATAGGCTCCATAGCACAGCGCAACAATCTGTGCTCCTCGTTTAGCCGCCTTCCTCAGGTGTCGATTGAACTCCGGTGATGGCACCTCGTCCACGTCACGCCATCCACTGATGACGATGACATCGGCACGATCCATGGACGAAAGCCCCCCATGCACCGGGATACGGGCTCCCAGGTGGGTGGCGACGTCCTGGCCATTGTCGGAAAACACCCGTAGCCTGAACAATGGACTACTTCGAAATGACGACTGAAACAGGCAGAAAGGGATATTGAAGACGAAGTCATTCATCCCGGGCTGAGCATACAGTGCGGCCGTCCTCAGTTTTGCTTCAGTCGTCATGTTGGCCCGATTCTTTCGGAGATTGGCAATGTTGCCCATTCTAGTCGGTCTGAAGCCTTCCTAGAATCCTTCCTCTCCGATCTCTTCAGGAACAGACCCATGAACTGCAAGTCTACGGACCAGTATCAGCACATCCGCAACGCCACGGCCAGGATCACGTATGCCAATCAGACCTTTCTGGTGGACCCCTTTCTGGCACCCAAAGAATCCATGGCAGGTTTTCCGGGCACCCACAACAGCCAGCAGCGCATGCCGCTAGTGGATCTTCCGATACCTGTCGAGAAGATCATGGAAGGCGTGGATGCCGTCATCGTGACCCATACACACGAAGATCACTGGGACAAAACCGCACAACAGGCAGTTCCCAAGAACCTTCCAATCTTTGTGCAACATGAGAGCGACGCCGGAAAGCTTCGCACGCAGGGATTCAAGGATGTACGCATCCTGCATGACAGCGTCACCTTCAATGGCGTGAGCTTGACCCGCACAGGTGGGGCTCATGGCACCGTGGAAATGTATGCACATCCGCAGATGGCACAGATTCTGGGTGATGCCATGGGTGTGGTGATGCAGAAAGAAGGCCACAGGACAATCTACATCATGGGCGACACGATCTGGACGGCTGACGTGAACAAGGCGCTGAACCGCTTCCAGCCGGACGTGCTGGTGATGAACACAGGCTATGCACGCATCCAGGGCCTATCCGACAGCATCATCATGGGCCCGGACGACGTACTCAAGGCCACCCAGGTCATGCCGAATGCACAGATCATCACCGTGCATATGGACACAGTCAACCACACCGCTGTTAGTCGTCAGGACATGCGTCGTTTTCTGGTTGGCGAAGGCATCATTCACCGTGTCGCGGTACCAGAAGATGGCGAGATCGTGACGATTAATGGAGCTTCAATCACTGCGACATCTCAGCTCTGATCTCCACGCATCCAGTGCTCTGCCAGAAAGTCTACAAACGCCCGGATTTTCGGGCTGACCGTGGTGTCACCGTAATAGACGGCGTGAAACGGTT
>ERZ773069.1646-NODE-1646-length-12640-cov-2.262296_pt1 | contig 12640 bp, 11 predicted proteins | sample MGYA00580619_ERZ773069 | MGnify/ENA primary metagenome ERZ773069 (study PRJEB29015, sample SAMEA2738007) | human oral metagenome | biome: human oral; feature: human-associated habitat; material: dental | place: China | collected 2108 ...
CCGACGATCTTCGCCGTGACAGGGCGACATGTTAACCGCTACACCACGAGGCCGTTTTACACTCTCCGGGCGACTGAATCGCCTCGAACAAGTGAGATTATATCATATTTTCTTGATCCTTGGCAATAGATTTACATAAAAAAACGAACATATGCAAAAAACAAGTTCTTACATATGTTCGTTTTACAAGAAATCAAGCCTTTTGCATCTCTGCCGCAACGGCACGTCCTTCCATCAATGCTTTGCCGATAGTGGCGGGTCCGACATTGGCATCACCGGCAATAAAGACATTTTCCAAAGTCGTCCGGTAATTCTCCGTTATTTTTAAGTCTTCGGCCAGTTCTGATAAATCTACCTTCTGCCCGATAGCCATGACAATAATATCCGCATCAATATTAAATTCCGATCCGGGCACGGACTGCGGCGACCGTCTCCCCGATGCATCAGGCTCACCCAGTTCCTGGCGAATCAATTGGGCACCCGTAACGGCGCCTGAATCATCACGCAGAACGCGTTTTACATTACAAAGGAAGTTGAATTTAACATTTTCATTACGTGCATCACGAATTTCGCTCTTATTAGCCGTAATTTCTTCTTCCGAGCGCCGGTAAACAACCGACACGTCATCAATAATACGAACAAGAGATCGAGCACAATCCATAGCGACATTACCGCCGCCCCAAACCATGGCCTTCTTATACTTTTTATAATACTCATGGTTGCCGCGAATATTCAGGTCATATAAAAGGGTCAACCCGGCATATAACCCGTTTCCGGGTTCAAAGCCGTATGTATTTTCAATCTGAGCTCCTGTGGCGACAAGAACTTTATCATAATTTTTCCTTAGACCCTCAAATCTTTCACAATCGATTTTCGTATTAAAGTGAAAAGTAATATTTTTATCTTCTTTCATAGACGCAAAAACTTTGTCCAAAAAGATCTTGGACATACGGTACTCGGGAATACCCGTGTAAATAGCCCCGCCAAGTCGATCCTCTTTGTCATAAATATCGACGGTATAACCGTTCTTCGACAATTCCTGCGCTGCCGTATATCCTGCCGGTCCGGCACCGATAACGGCTATTTTTTTACCACCAATACTCATTTCCAATACACTCTCCTCTATATGACGACGTCCGCATAGAACTTATATCCCATCGGTGTATTATTTATTACTCAGTGTATCATACTCTTTTATATATTCAAATAAACTTCCGATTCTTTTGAGCATTTTTTTCATTTTTCCGAGCCGTTACACCAAAAAAGCAAAAACACTATGTAATTCATATACATTAGAGTATAATAAGTGGCGTAATGCGGTGTTACCGGAGGAGGATTTATTTACATGCATCAATCATCAGACTCAGAATATATTCAAGAACCCCATAAGATATACACAAAGAAACGAATCTTATCCCTCATTGGGGTCTTCATCATTTTATATGCCTTATGTATTCAGTGGCAATTTATCGTGTCCCTCGGTTTGGGTCAGGATAATATAGACGCTATGCTGCGAGGCCTTATTCCCGCTGTCGGCGCTGTCGTAGTTGCTTTGGCCTTATACGTGCAAAATTTGTCGTTTCGCACCCTTGCCGCACCGGCTCTCGTGGGATTGTCATGGATAATCACGGGACCGTATCTGGCCTATATAACTCTAATTAACGGCAACACGGTCTACTTAAATAATATTTACGACATATATAACGGTCTCTTTCTCTTTGCCGTACTTTTTCTTTTATCCATGGCGGCCAAGCAATTCTTACCGCGCGTAATAAGCGCTTTAGTTATGACCGGCCTGCTGCTTCTTGTCGTAGCCGTCAACGTCATGCAATGGGCTTACTACAGTCTGTATCAGTCTTGTATTACCACATCCGGTTCTTTGATTATCTTCCAAACCGGTCCGGCAGAAACACTGGAATACCTGCATTCATTAGGTACGGGAATGATCATCGGTACGATGTTTCTACTATTCCTTATTATCGCATTCTTTTTCGGCACCCACTATATGATACCGTCTTTGCCGAAAACAACAGTATACAAAAAGATTTTACCCTTATTGTCTCTCCTCGTCATCGTTCCGTCCGTCTGGATATTATATGACGAACTCTTGCCTAATTCTTTTCCTGTACGAACTTTTTTAGACACCCACGATTATTTGGAACGGGCTAAATTATATGCGGAAAATCATGATGATAAATATGCCGCTTTACAGGCAGTACAACTCAATCCTCGCCTGGGACCCAATACGGTTATCGTCGTTATCGGCGAATCGGAAACACGAACACTCATGAATGCCTATAACCCGTCAGCACCGGACAATACGCCTTGGTTGAGTGCCGTAAAAGAAGATCCGCACTTTACCCTCTTTACTAATGTCTACAGCTGTGTATGGTATACGGTTCCCGTATTGGAACATGCCTTGACGGAGTCTAATTTCTACAATACAAAACAGTTTAATGAATCCATTTCTATCATCGATATGGCAAAAAAAGCCGGTTACAAGACGTATTGGTTTAGTAATCAAGGCTCCGTAGGCGTAGCCGATACACCTATTTCACTCATTGCCAAGACAGCAGATGTCTCGGAATGGGTCGACCAGGACTTGAAAGAATCAACCTTGGACGGAGCGCTTTTACAGTTCTTAACGAAGGTGAACCCGAATGAAAAGAACTTTGTCGTTCTCCACATTATGGGCAGCCACATAGAATATAGAAACCGCTATCCGGCAGAGTTCCAAAAATTTGATGACGGCAAGATAAATCAAGAGGCGGACTACGACAATACCATTTTATATACCGATTGGTTCTTGTCCCAAGTCTTCGACTACGCAAGAGATAATCTGCACTTAGATGCCATGCTCTATTTCTCCGACCACGGTTCGGACCCGAGCATTGCCCGTCAACCTGACGGAGCCAGCTTTAAGGTTTTGCGGATTCCCATGTTTACATGGCTTTCCGACGACTACATGCAACGTAATCCGGAAATTACGGCAACCTTAAAATCTCATGCACAGTCGTACTTCACTAATGACCTCGTATACGAACTGGTTTGCGGTATCCTCAATATGCAATCACCTGCTTATGACGACTCCATCAGTTTGGCTTCACCCAAATGGCATTGGGGAAAGAAGGACTTGGTAACCCGCTTCGGAAAAACACCTTTAACGGAAGATACGGAATACTAGATTCCATAGGCCGGACCTGCTCTTTAACGTGCAGGTCTGTTTTATTTCCACCCGCTTTGCCGTATAATAAACAGAGCTTCAATTCAGAAGGAGGATTATGAATATGAAAAATTTCGTAACATCCGATTTGCGGACGGATGAAAAGATGAATCACGCCGGCGGTCAAGGTCCTATGTATATTAAGCATTTATTGGGTAAGGAAGAACTGAACGACAAATGCGGACTTTATGCGGAAGTAACCATCCCTGCCGGTTCCGCTTTGGGCTACCACGAACACGTCGGCAACAGCGAAACCTACTATGTTCTCAAGGGGCATGCACTTTACAACGACAACGGTTCGATCCGGGAAATCGGTCCGGGCGAAGTCACCTTCACGCCTAACGGTTTTAAACACGGCGTAGACAACACAAAGGGAACGGAAGACTTCGTCTTCATGGCCCTTATTATTAATGACTGATCAGGTACGACGAAACAGCCTTCAACTCACTAATCGGTATGAGCTGAAGGCTGTTTTGTTCTACACTACTATATACCCGGGAGCACCGAGAAGTGCTAATCCATCGACGCCGACACTTATAATCTGATTTTTAAACCATTTAAATAATTATCATATTTACTTTATGATTTTAAATTTTATTGTCTAAATCCCGTTTACTTTTATGCATTCAGGTCTTCATATCTTGCATTAACCGTATGAATTCGCTCTTGACGCGCCCCTTTCCCATGTTATACTGTAGTCAAAATCAAGGAGATGAGGTGATTCCGTTGGACGCAGAACAACACAGTGAGCCTTCGCAATATAGCGGCTGTTCCTCTCACGGCCGGCGGACTCGCACCATCAGTAAGGCCCTGTAATCGACGACTCCTTCGGGCGGTACTTCTTGACTGCACCTCCACTTGGAAACAGAGTCGCGCATTACGTTGCAAGAAAAGATTTCTCTGTAAGAGAGGATTACGGATGGACGTATAGCATGACGACAATTTACCGTTTTACACATGACACTCTTAAGAAATAAATACGTATTTCAAAAGTATCTCTTCGATTACCTGTTGTGCGTGCTATGCCAAAGGATATTTTATGTAGGTCGTGTAAGAAAGTTTAAATGGAAGTAATCTGCTTGTATATTTTATAGACATACTAAGATAAGACTTTACGACAATTGAATATGGTTGAAAAACACCCCGTTTGCAGATGTCTCCTGCAGACGGGGTGTTCCTTTGGTCATTCCTATTCGGCGTACAAAAAAATCCGTCCATGACAAGAATACATGTCAAGGACGGATACGGTTCCGCGGTGCCACCTTGGTTCAGGAGAAACTCCCTGCTCTCGACGGAATACTAACATATTCCCGGCAACTGACGTATGCCTTACGTCGCAAAATACTCGGCTACTGCCTTTCCTTGCGCCCTCTGCGGCCCATTTGACGGTCTGCGTTCTGCCGGCTTTCACCGTTCCGGCTCGTTGTAAGTGCACGATAACGTCGTTACTCCCGCTTCTTCGGTTTTATGGACGGTATATAATCATGCCGTTCATCATATCGCCCTTATATCTTTATGTCAATACCCTATTTTCTCATCAATCTAAAAAGGTCTGTTCACAAACCTTATATTTTTCCTTTGTCTCATTTTTACTGCAAGAAAGTATTCAATGTGTTAAAAATACATAACCCTCCTCTTCCTTTTGCTGTTTACGGGCTGTTATGTGGTATAATAAAACTCGTAAGTGCAAAATATTTTTCTACCCGCTCGAAAGGGGATTTATTCATGAAAAAATCTATAAAATCATATATTCTTGCCGGTATTCTGGCAGTGTCTCTCAGTCCCGCCTCTTCAACCTTGCAAACAGCCGAAGCTATAGACTGGACAAGTTTCGCCGGTGCGGGCATACAATACTTCGCTCTTGAAAAAGAATTAAAACATCTCGATAACGGTGGCCGCAACGAATTTTTTGAACAAATGAAGAAAAAATACGGTGTCAACAACGATCCTCGTGCCAACGCCATGTTGGACCGTATTATGACGCGTTTATCCGCTTCCATTGCAAAAACGGATCCGTCTATTACGACAAAGCCGTACAATTACTTTGTTAATGACGACAAAAGCTTTAACGCCTTTTGTACTATCGGCCATAACCTAAGCGTTAATATAGGGGCCTTTGAACCTTTAAATTACAATGAAAACGAACTGGCCTTTGTTTTGGCTCATGAAATGGGACACGGCCAAAAAGGACACCCTATCCAAGGCATTCGTAAACAAATGCCTTTAGTCCTTGCCGGTGCGGCTATCGGCGGTGATACATCTACTCAGCTCATTACAGGTATCTTATCTCAAGTCGGCACGGCTAAATTAATTACGAAACCGATGGAAAAAGAAGCCGATGCTTTGGCATTCACATACGCCGTTAATGCAGGATACAACATCGGAGCCGGTGCTGCCGTATGGCAGCGAATTCTGGACAAGAACCCCGGCCAGTCTTCGGGCGGTATTAACGAACTCTTTAATGACCATCCGTCCACTATTTCCCGCCGTAACGTGTATAATGAAGATATTACAAAGTGGAGTGGCGGTGTCGTTAAGGTCAATGCCGATACAGGAATGATTTCTCTCCACGGAAAAGACTGGTACCAGCCGGAAACCATCTCCTCTATGAGCGGTAAAGAACGAGCCTACCTCATTGCCGGCAATTTGTCGGCCGTCTACCACGACGGTAAAAAACCGACTGCCACCGACGTTCACCGCGGTAGCGACAATCTCTTGTACGTGGGGGCACAACCGATTATGGATCTTTCGGCTGCGCAAAATTCGACAGACTTAACGAACCGCTTACAACAACTCATTTAATGACCATACAAAGGGGAGTAGGGAGACGATGAACCAAGAAATGAAATTGGCTGTCCTTATTGACGCCGAAAACATTTCCAACAAGTATATCGATGTCATCTTGTCTGAAGCCAACAACTTGGGAAATATTGTTTATAAACGCATTTACGGCAACTGGACAACACCTCAAATGGCTTCTTGGAAAAATATTATTCTCGATAATGCCATCCAGCCGATTCAACAATACAGCAACACTATTCGTAAAAATTCATCCGACTCGGCACTCATTATTGATACAATGGATCTTCTTTACCAAAGCGATTTGGATGCCTATTGTATTGTTTCATCGGATAGCGACTTCACTCGGTTGGCTTCTCGTTTAAGAGAATCACAAAAGTATGTTTTAGGCATGGGTGAAAGCAAAACACCTCGCTCATTTATTTCGGCTTGCAACAAGTTTCTCTACTTGGATGTCCTCTTTGAAGAAGCTTGCGAAGAACCGACCGAACCTGAAACTTCGGTACCGCACGACCGTGAAAAGGCCTCCCATCCTTCCGAATACCGTCATAACGGGCAAGACGCATTCGATAATACGTTAGGCAAAGACTTATCGACTATTAAATTGGCTCTTATCAAACTGACAGAAGAAAACTCGGATGAAGACGGCTGGATTTTCTCAGGCACCTTAGGGAATTTATTGAATAAACAATTCTCCGACTTTGATGTAAGAAACTTCGGCTTTAAAAAATTTGTTCCCTTTATCGAATCTCTCGACCTCTTCGACGTGTATACGACGACGGACGACAAAAATACGGCCATTAAGCACAACTATTTCCGCGTAAAAGCCGATAAGAAAGAACACCGCCACCGCAGCTTCACTAAAAAGTTAAAATAGTACGCATTATAAAACCCGCTTGTCCCCATAAGGACAAGCGGGTTTAGTCATGTAGATATCCTATTTCGCCAATTCTTCAATGCGGTCAATTACGCGTTGTGCATGTTCGTGAGCTGCCGACTCCATAGCCTTGCAAGCTTCCGCATCATCACGGTTCACATAGCCAAGGCCGCACGTATACACGGCACCTTCATAGTCCAAACTGCACAAATGAGACGTCATCATTTCCACAGGGTAGAGTTGAAAGCCTCCTTCACGACACATATCTTCCGGTGCACCGACAGTAAAGGAGACTGTACCAAAAAATGGGGAACTGAAGGAGAATAACATCGGCCCATACCAATTGTTCCTGTTCCTTTTTTACATCAATTTTAAAATTGGGGTACATGGCATCTAAATACTCGAAACGAGCTTCAGGCAAAGCCTTTTCCAAATCTGCCATAATAATCTTATTGTTAAACGAATCGTGCTGTAAATCCGTGTGTCCCTAAATAACCAATACGTTTTTCATATATGTTCTTTTCTAAATCGGCTACGGCAAAATCATATCGCCGACCCGTATACTCTTTTACAAAGCTTTAACCCTTACCGTCTTGAAAAGCCGGATACAAGGTCATGCCGCCGTCTACAAAAAGGGTGATTCCTGTTACGTATGACGCTTCATCGGAAGCAAGCCAAGCCACACAAGCTGCCACTTCTTCAGGCTTACCGATACGCTTCATAGGAACCATACTCATAGTTTCTTCATACTGAACGGGGTCGGAGAATTTTTTCGCATTAATAGGCGTATTAATAGCTCCGGGACCGACGGCATTTACACGAATTCCGTACTTGGCATACTCCATGGCCACAGTTTGCGTAAAGAGTTTAATACCGCCTTTGGATGCACAGTAATGTGCAAAGGTCGGCCAAGGAATCTGCTCATGAACGGATGACATATTTACAATACTTCCCTTTACATTATGCTCCATAAAATATGTCAAAGCTGCACGTGTACCGAGAAATACACCTGTTAAATTAACGTTAATAACTCGTTCCCAATCGCTTAAGGGCATTTCATGAGTCGCCACCTTGTTTTCTATGCCCGCATTGTTAATCCATACGTCGATACCTCCGTAGTTTTCTACAGCCGCATCGACCAGAGACTGCACGCCTTCTTCCGTACCGACATGAGCCTTGACAGCAACCGCCTCTCCGCCGGCACATCGAACCGCTTCTGCAGCCAACTCTGCACCGGCTGCATCGGAATTATAGTTAATGACAACCTTCATACCTTCTTGCCCGAAACGCTTGGCGACAGCCGTTCCGATTCCCTTGGATCCGCCTGTAATGACGGCTACCTTTCCTTTTAATTCACTATACATATAGAAATCCTTTCGTCCCCTAATTCTCAATAAATAAGATTATACTACTGCCGCCAATAACACAAGGTAACACGCTTGCAGTAAAAGTCTGTTCGCGTCGTGTCCTTATGCCTTTTAAAACAAAGAATCCACCAGACGTGCCTTCTGTTTTCTGAAGAATCAACGGCTGTATTTTTGCTCCTAAAGCAGTAACCAAAGCTATTATAATTTTCCTTAAGATTCGCTGCTCCATAAATGTGCTTCCTTACTTTCATTTCACGACTGTTTCAGTATACTATAGTCATATATATTATCAAGATTTTATTTAACAATAATTTTATTTCCCCTCAAAAACCGCAATTTATTTTACACATGCAAAAAGGGACTCGTAAGAGCCCCTTTTGCATGTTGCATAAAATCAGAAGGATATTACTTATATAGTGTTGCCGAAATAAACCAGCGTTGTTTCATATAATATGCCACATGGTCTTCCATCATATTGGCAAGAAGGAAGTTATCTTCCTTTTCAGCGCCTTCGCGAATTTTTAAAGCCGCCTTTGTCATCACTTCCAGGTCTTTCAACACAATATCCAAGGCTTCCGCCACGGGATATTCCTTCGCCGGGACTTCCTTAATTGTAGCCGCCTTCATATACTCTTCCGTAGATACGGAAGGCATTTGCCCTTGCATCTTAACCAGTTCCGCTACGGCATCATAATACTCGAAATAGGTATTATAGATACTTTCCAAGTATTCATGAACATTTTTAAAGCTCGATCCTACTACATTAAAATGAAGGTTATGTGTCTTAATGTTGAGAACGGCAAGATTCGCAATATATTGATTTACAGTCTTTAAGTTTTTCATGTAAAACTCCCCCTATCTGTTAATTGATTTTCTTTATTTTAACTTTATTGATTTTTATTTTCAACTAACAAAAAGGTTAGACCCATGATATACTATAAAGAACTATAAGGTTTTATGAAAGGACGGTGAATCTCTTATGGTCGAATTTAATAGCAAATTCCAAGATATACAAGATATTCTCAGGCTAAAATGGATTCCCGAAATACTGGCATCTATTGATTCCGGCAAAAACTCATTTTCCGTTATTTTGATAAATATTCCTTATATTAGCGAAACAGAATTGAATAGAAAGATTAAAGCGCTTCTTACCCGCCATTTAATTCAAAAAAATGAAAAAGGTCTTTATGAATTACTACCCTTGGGCAAAAGTATTTTATATACGTTAAACCACATACAAAGAGTCTATCAGAAATACGGAGACTGAAAAAAAGCCTTGCTTTACATTCCTGTAAAGCAAGGCTTTTTTATACTCCCTTAGCTTCTATGGTTCCCTTAGATATTTCAAATAAGTGAACGCTGTCCGTTTCTCCTGCCAACTCTTTTTGAACTTCAACGGCCAGACGCCGAGTTTCTTCAGAACAAGTAAACAAAAACACTTGCTCCGTTTTTCCCAGGTCGGCCAGAAATCTCAAGGCTTCTTTTTGCCGAACTTCATCAAATCGAACAAGGATATCATCCAAGATAAGCGGCATAGATTCTATCTGTCCGGCGAAAGCCATGGCCAGGGCCACACGAACGGCCAGATAAATCTGATCCCCCAATCCGCTACTCCACTCTTTTTCGGACGTACGTCTTTGCATACCGTCGACGGCAAAGAGACGCCGTCCGTCCGATGCAGACTGCAAAGTATACCGACCGCCTGTCATAAAATACAAATACTCACCTGCTTTTTTGATAACTGCCGGTTGTCGTACACGTTCATAGTATGACTGAGCTTCACGCAACATATGCTGAGCATATAACTCTGTAAGCCATTCATCCATCAGTTTATCAAGCTCGGCGCAGGTAGACTGCTTTTCCTGTAACAATTCTGAGTATACCTCGTTCTTAGCCATGGCACTCAAACGCTCTACGACGGTTCCTCTTTTTTCTGCTACAGCCGCCAGTTTTTTGTCACATTCGGCCAAGCGACTTTCATAATGAGCCTTCTCGTCTTCCCAGACCTTCAAGTCGTGAATGCTCAATTCTCGCTGTAATTCTGCATAAGTCTTCGCATCTTTAGCAATTAATCTTATATGAGATTCAGATTGTTCATAAACCTCTTTATACTGACAAAACCGTTCAAATTGTAAGGCCTTAGTACGAAACTCGCCCACACTACGGCATTCCGTCTGCTTCAACAATTCTTGTAATCGAGCTTCCCGCAGTCGTTTTTCCGCTTCCAATTCAGCAATATGGGCGTCCCCTTCGCGGCGTAGTCGCTCTTGTTCTTTAGCTACTTCAAGGTGAACTTGCACTGCTTGCCACTGTTTATATACTGCTTCCACTGCATCGGGCGTAACCTCTTTTTTTACAGACAGTTCCTTGAAGATCTGCTCTCCCCTATCGATCATACGACTTACACGCTGTTCCAGCTCGCTCCGTTCGCTCTCCCATTTAAGATTCGCTTCATACAAACGATGCCATGTTTCCCATAGATTATGAGCTTCGTTAAATCGGTTTAACGGCAAACGTGTAAATCCCGAATGACTCTGCCATGTGCGCCATGTCGATAAAGCTTCCTCCAACTGTTCCCGACGAGTTTTTCCTTCTTTTTGCCATTTATCATACAGAGCCAAATACATGTCCTGCTGTTCCCGTTCCCATGACTCACGGGTCGAGCGCGTCTGCCAATCCGTATATTCACGGCGTAAAGCGTCCAAAGCACCGGTCCACTCTTCAACACTTGCTGTTGAATCGAGATGGGGCGCATATTCTTCTGCAAAGGATTGCAGTCGACTCTGTGCCGCTTCCAAGTGAGCTTCCAACTCGCCAATTCTTTGAGGCCGATAGGATACGGCTTTATGACGTTTATGCCAAAGCACCGCACTGATACAGAAAAAAACAAGAGCCACTATATATAAATAGGATAAGTCTTCCGCGACGGCACCGCTCACCGCTGCAACGGTAACCGCTAGAGTGACAATCACGGAACCGGTCAATGCGCTGACGGACGGAGCCGGAGTCGCCTTAATCCATTCGAGCATTTCCGCAAGTCGGCGTTTCTCCGCTAAGGCATCGCGTGCAGCCCCCAGATTTTTTCCCAAGTCCTGCCACTGAATTTTTGTGCGGACAGGACCGGTGATTTTCCGTTCTTCCGTTCCGTCGACCGCTTTCGGCTTGGCAGCCTGCCATTTCTCCGTTTCTCGTTCCAGCCTTTCAGCTATCATAACGGCCTTCAAGCCCTCTTCCCAATCTACCCGGCGTGAAACCTCCCCGTCCGTCCATTCCCGCAAGGTACGTTCTATGCGATTGCAATCAAAACTGCGGTCCGTATGGGCATCGTCGTTTTCAGCCAACTTAGTCGCCATCTGTTTCCATTGGGCAATTTCTGCATGTAGACTTTCGATTTGAGGGGCCGCCGCCTTCCAACACTGTGCATCTTCAGGGACTTCATCCGTTTTTCCGTACGAGCGGCGGATGGACTCTATTTGTTCCGTAAAAGAAGCTATTTTCTCTTCCGTTTGAGCAAATTCCTTAGCTCCTTCGGGCGGAAATTGGGATACATCGGCCAATTCCTGCATATGATTCCACGCTTCACGACCGCGACGATATACCTGCCATGCGGAAATAGGCATAGAAATTCGTTCTAACTGCAACTTGATCTCTTCCGCTTCCAAGCGAATGCGCCGTTCTTCTTCGTGTGTTTTTTCCTCTTCCTTTTGCAAAGCGGCAAATTCTTCTTCATCATAAGCCAGACGATCAATACGCAAATCGTAATCTCGCTGTTGCGATAAAAGCTGATTAATCGGCTTTTTCCCTTGAACGGAAGCAACCAGTAAATCACTCATACGTCGTTGTAAATCACGACTCGTTGCCCCCAGGTTCATGCCGCTTTCAATGCTGAAAAAGCGACTGCGCACAGCTTCATTGGACAGGACCTTAAATCCTTGAAGATCTTCCAGCCCCATGGCAAAGATATTGTCATACGTTACACGTTCCAAGTCATGCCACCATAAACTGGCCGGCTCTTCATGAATAAGCATGTCTCCGTCAGCTATATAAGATTCCTTTTCGTTACGATAAATCCTATATTCCCGTCCGTTCTCCCGGCGAATATCCATGTGTCCGAAATAGCCTTTCCACTCACCTCTCAGGTAACCGAAAAACATGGAGCGAACGTATTTCATTAACGTCGTCTTACCGCTTTCATTACGACCGTGCATAACGATAAGCCCTTTTTCGGGAGGGTTCCACATGACATTATGATAAATGCCGAAGTCATCTAAATTCATTTGAATTATTTTCATTCGCTTACCCTCTACTTGTCTCCGTCAACTGCTGTACTCCGAACCATTTAGCCCGTTCAAAAGCAGCTATCAGACGCTCATC
>ERZ773069.1648-NODE-1648-length-12623-cov-25.489338_pt1 | contig 12623 bp, 7 predicted proteins | sample MGYA00580619_ERZ773069 | MGnify/ENA primary metagenome ERZ773069 (study PRJEB29015, sample SAMEA2738007) | human oral metagenome | biome: human oral; feature: human-associated habitat; material: dental | place: China | collected 2108 ...
CATAACTTTCATTATAACAAAAAACACCTACAATCTCAAAAGCCTGACTTTCCTAAAAATTCCCTTGTTTCTCATTTCCTTTAGCGTCGTTTTATGATACAATATGGGTATGATTTTAATGAAAATAGCAGCTATTTTATTATTGATATTAACCTTGGTGGTTTGCTTTATTGTCACCAAGCTTTTCGGACTTAGGAAATTAGGATTTAATTTCGCGGATTTAGCTTTTCCACTTTTAGTATTCGAGTACTACCTTATCACTGCTAAAGCCTTTACCCACAACTTTCTACCGCGACTTGGTGTCGCACTTTCTCTCCTAGCAATCCTCCTAGTTCTCTTTTTCCTCCTCAAAAAAAGAAGTTTTTACTACCCTAGATTTATCAAATTCTTCTGGAGAGCAGGTTTTCTCCTAACCTTAGTCCTCTATATCGCTATGATTGTAGAGTTAATCTTGCTGACATAATCCTCAAATCTCATCATCCTACTCCTCGTATAGCTACTAGAAAATCATTTCCCTAGTAGTTATGCGAGGAATTTTCGTATGTCCCAAAACAATAGTACCTGCTTTCTCATCCATTTATAAAGTCTTTCAAATAAAATAATCCTAAAAACCCTTCCCGTTTCTTCGAACAAAAAAGAGAGGACCATCATCCTCTCTAAAATCCATTTTTCAGCCAATATAAGGTATCTTACAATTAAAAGATAGCTCTATATTGCTCCAAACTAGCCTGATTAGCAGCCTGTTTCTGTCTAGCAAGTGCTGCTTCCATCTCTGATGAGTGGGCAAGGACACTTTGAATCTTATCCACCATGCCTGAAACATTTTCTGGCGAATAAATGTGACTATCTGCAATAAATCGATGGCTATGACAAGTGTTTGTGAAGCTGAGAATCAACATATTGTTCTCAAAGGCTGTGCGACAAGCATTAAGGATTTCATCGCTGATATTGATATCTAAATACAAATCACATTTCTCAAAAAGCTCAGCAACTCTAGCTGGGCGGATATTTGGATAAAGCGAAACATTTGCAAAACGATTTAGTCCCATTAAATGACTGGACATTTCTGTAATCGCTCCAATATGAAAATGAACATTTGGTAGCTTAGTCACAAGTTCTTCAATCTGCTCAAGCTGATCACTATTAGTCAAAATCAAGGCTTCCGGATTCATGTTATTAAGGCGTTGATAAGCATAGATATATCCAAGATTGTGGAAATAGTTTTTTTCTTCAGGAGCCACCAAGTTTTGAATTTTCTCATAAGCCTGCTTATCTTGGACAGCAATACGAACGTTTCGATTCGTTAGCTTCATAGCCGCTACCATATTACCTGGTAACTCTTCTCCAATAGGCTCTTGCCAGAAAAGAACATCTTCTGCACGACCATTTTTAGGAGGAAGCGAATAGACCACCAAGAAAGGAGTCGATAGCGAATTATAAATAATTCGATCTGTATCGTACCCACGGTATTGGAGGTAAAAGATAATAAATTCTTGTTTGGATTTAAAAATATGCCGTTTTCCTTCCCATGTAAGGATGATATCTCCCGTCAAATGATTTTCCATAATCACAACGATATTGCTTTGGTCAAAATAGCGAGTATGGGTCGGACGTTGTGTCTTATCATAAGTTATCTGCGCAAAAAGTCGTCCTTTACGATTGTAAATATCTGCTACTCGAACTTGCCCCTCTGAATCCAACCATTCGACAGCCCGAACGCGTCTTTCATGAGTTGGTTGACGATAAAAAATATTAGCACGTTTCTTACCCATGTCTAGAATTTCACCATTCACATTACTAGATCGAATTTCCCACAAGTGAGGTTTTGAAACTAGATTAAAATAAAGAGGTCGACTTTCTGGTGTCTCTAAATCTCCTGTGAAATAACTATAAGGAGACTCAACATCTGGAGCAAGATAACCATCGTCTTGGACAACAACAACGGGACAATCTAGCCCTGCTGTTTTTAGTGAACGTAACAAATCAAAACTTGCCTGATCATAGCGTTCAAACAAACAAATCATAGTTTTTATACCTTTCTTTCTGAACCCTACTTAGTTTGTCTGAGCAGATTGGACAAGATCAGACCAACGCTGAGCGATATGCTCATCAAGATAAGGTTTAGCTACCTCATAAGATACTCGAGACAAATCTTCTTGAGAGTGCTGAATAAATAGCTGAATAATCTTCTCTGCATACTCTGTCGTCATAGTCTCCAAGTCATCTGGACGAGCCTCAGGAATTAGATAACCATTTTCACCATCACGGATAAATGTTGGATTGCCATAACGTACATCAAATCCAATAATAGGCAGACCAGACCCTACTGCTTCTAGCAAGGTCAGGCCAAATCCTTCACTCGTGGATGCAGTCAAATAAGCTGAATAGTTCTTATAAACATCTGTTAGATGATGATGGCCCATCAGACGGATATAATCTCCTGCCTCCAATTCTTCAATCAAATCCCGAAGCATAGCCTCCTCACCGCCAGTACCATAGATGTCAAAAGTGAGCTCTGACAAATGTTCATGCGCCTTCACCACAGAGCGAATCAGCCAATCAATGTGTTTTTCACTTGCTAAGCGAGAAGCTGTTATCAAACCAAAAGGCTTCCGCTCCCCCTCTGGTCGACGTAGCTTATCCAAACTCCCTACAGGAATAGTCCATATTTCCTTTGGTTTAATATTTGTATACTGTGCAAACTGCTCTGTGAGAAGTCTTGTCTGAGCATCCGTCGAATTGATAATATAATCTACCTCGTCAGCATGTTCAAACTGATACTCGTAATAGTTATTCCACAAGATATAGTCTTTTTCTGCAGGATTTTCACTGAAGTGGTCAGCATGAACGATAACAGCTAATTTAGCCTTCCCTTTATTAGCAAAAATTGGCTGCCCAATATCTGTCTCCCTATCCAAAATCAATAAGTCTTTGTCAGTCAACTCTAAACTTCTCATGAAATGGGCAACAAATTCCTGCTTGGAGTAGAAAACATGATTTGGAAAACGATAGATTTGCGTCTCCTGCTTGCCGTTCACCTCATCGATAATCTCTTCATAAGCTACACTACCGTCTTCATTAAGCCAGGTTCGTTGGTAAAGTCGAGCACGACCATCTACAGGACTATAATACTCAACAAAGTTCTTGACGTAAGTATAATATTCCTTTTGAATTAGACAACCCCGTGAAACAATTTCTGCTCGCTCAATTAGCTCATTATCCATATCGCTAGCATAACAAGTCACAAAATCATTGTCTCCAAACATAACTCGGAAAGTTTTATTTTCAGGGTTACGGATAATCTCTAGTGGCTCTCTATCAAAACCAGCTAAAACATGAGCTAGAGTGTAGGTCGTAGGAGCAATTTCAACATCAGTGAAATACTGATAAAGCCAGATGACTTCAGAATCTTTAAATCCGATATTTTTAGTCAGATGCTCAATATTATCAGCTGAAATAAAATCCATAAAGATGAATTTTGCATCTAAGCCCACACTGCGGAATAATTTTGCTCGATAGATTTGCGCATACTCCACTCCACTGCTCGCCCAGCCAATTCCCAGATTGATGTTATAAATTGTCATAAATCATATTCCTCTTACAAAAAGATATCGTCTTCAACTCTTGAAAGATGCTTAGTATTTTCCTCTTGTTGCTCTTCTTTGTTGTTCTCTTCTCTAGTTAGTTCCTTCTCAGAAGAAATAAAGTAATTAACAGGGACTGGACTTTCTGAACCAGTCTTTGCAACAATGTTTTCAATCTTTACAACTTCTATTTGAGGTAGGGAATCCTTTACCTTCTCTTCCTCACCCGCAAACAAGTCTAATTCTTCCTGCTCTTCTTTTTGCTCTTCGTCATCCAAAGGAGCTTCAAACAGAGTTGTAGCATCGATTTCTTTATCTAGATTTTCGTCTTCTAAAAAGTCATCAACCTGATTTAGAAGTTCCTTTATCTTTTCCTTTTGTAAATGATAGAGTCTTTCAGCCTCTAGACGTTTTTTTGTCAAGATATCAATCTCTTCCAGAATAGATTCGCGTATGTCCAGATAATCCTTTTGTGCTTTTTCTAAAACTTCCTTGGCTTCTTGCTCCGCACTTTTATGAGCTGAAATGACAAGTGATTTTGCATAAACAACAGCTTCACCTATCTCTTTTTCCTTATCCCTCATGGAGTCAATTTTTTTACGCAAAGATTCGATCTTTTCATTTTTTTTCTGAATTTCACTATAAAATCCCTCTTCCAAGGATTCGATACAATCGTCGACTTCCTTTGCACGATAACGACCGAACAATGTTTTTCTAAGTCTCATTTTGCTCCCTCTATTCCTTATTTATCTAATATATACCACGATACCCATTGTAGCATAAAATAGCACGTATTACCATTATTTTCTAACTCTCCGACGCTAAATAACATTACAAAATTTGATACTCCATAATCGCTTCTTTATCGATGAATAATATCAACTAAATCAACGAAAATTTATAAAAGGATATGCACTAAAAATCTATTACTCCTTTATAGATAAATTCAAATATGCAAATTGAGATCAATATAAAAGAACTTAGCCCCATGAAATACAGAACTAAATCCTTTACTTAAATGATGTGTCTAACTTTTTGGGAGCAGTACATTTTTATATCTGTGCATGTCAACATCTAAATTTCTTCTAGATACAAGCCTAAACATGTTACTAAAGAACCCTAGTAACAATTCCTCAAACTCTGATTCTGACCCGAAAATAATCTCCTCCTTACTTATATTAAAAGTTATTTCGTAAGCCTCTAGAACTGTATGAGTTATGAAATTATCTCCCTCATTATATTTCATATTTTCAATTTTGCTGATTGCTGATTTATCTGCAATATCGTCTTACCTAAAGCTACTATTACTTCTTAAATCCGTACAACGCTTAGAAATAGACTCAACTAACTCAGTCTCAAAATTAAACACTATTACCTCCCTCTTATACCTTGGTTTTCTGTCTCAGTCAGGCCAAACAACTCCATAACCAAGTTATCACTATCAAGATGTAACAATTTATTCTTGATTGAATCGAGTATTTTCCTAGGCTAGTTAATTAAAATATAGAAAAATTAGAAGGTGAACCCTGTAAAATAAGGACAATATAAAAATAAATCATCATTCGAAAATCCTCCTCTATCTTAGAAAATCAAGTGAAGAATCATCAGCGATATTAACCTCAAACGGTGAGCTTTTCCCATAACATATGCCATTTTTTACTAGATATGCTTCAACATAATGACGTCCCGCATAACGAGTACTCTCTTTTCTAACTTTCTTCCCCTCAATTAATTCTGAACTATAAAAATCACCTCTTAAACAATTCGCATTTTCAGCTTCTTTACCTGTGTTAGTAACTTGCCACCATATTTCGTAATCTTTTAATCTTTTAGCTTGTACTTCAAATCTCAACTCTCCATGTTTATTTAATATCGTACCGCTTTTAATTTCCTTCCACCTAAATCCAGAATGCAAATACTTTGCCTTAATTGAGACTTCTTCTTTTGAAAGATTTAGCCATTTTGACTTCTGGTGGTGTGGTATTAAACTTACACTGGTGATTGGTAGTTGATTTTCACAATCTCTAAATAAACTTCTCCTGAGATATTGAATTTTATCAGAATAAGATAAATAATGATTTCTGACATTAAAATCTGATTTTAATTGTTGTAACCAAATTTTAAAGAATTCAAAATAACTGCTATCTTTATCCCACTTGCTTGAAAGAACTTCTTCCTCATTTACAGGATTATGAACACAAGGCTTTCCATTTCTTATTTCTATTCCATCTTTCAAATGTTCTATAACATAGTTCATAATATCCAAAAAGTCACTGTTATACGAACTCGCTGACTGGTACTGTTTTGCTGCTAAAGTAGTAATGATGATAGAGCTTGGCTTATGCTCAATATCATCTGCAAAACAAACCTCAGCGTGTCTTTTCAGAATCTGTACAATCCTTTGCAATGGTGTTTTAACCTTATATTCGGGAATTTTTTCAATGGAAGCATAAAATCTCTTAGCAACTTCTTCTTGATATATAGAAAATTTTGAGACATCTCTAAACCACTTAGCATATCCTTTAGGATTACTTGTTTCCCAATCAGTAGATACTTCATAATAGTTATTATTACTTTTATCTGTGATAGCTATATACCCATCATCCTTTTCATTTAAGGGTACTGACGGTAAAATATCTATATGAAAATTGTTCTCATCAACATATTTTAATGTCCAACATCGCTTACTTTCCTCTGGGTCGTTAGACATCGATTGTGATTTAGCATAGCTTTTTACAATTTTTCCTAAGTTATATTTTAAAGAAAATTGAGACTGTCCTTCTCTTCTCAAACCTGTAAAGTTACAAACTATATCTATATCGTAAACTCCATCTTCTGTTAGAGGTTTGATTGCCGTCCCCAATTTAAATGAACCCTGTAAATATATATCAGGTCTATAAGAACTAAGTTCTGAATTTTTGATATAGTCGGCGATTGAATTATATCTCTGAGTAGCTTTTTCATATTTAGAATCTGAAACATCTAACTCCTCAATGAGGCTTTTTATCTCTTTTGGGATAACAATATCTACCAAATTACATTCCTCCTAAACTATATACCTAGCAGTGGCAGAAATTTTTTTAGAAAGTCCATCTTTAGTAAAGCAAAACTTCTCTATATCTTCAGCTTTAACAGAGAAATAATGTTCACTTTTTAACACATCATCCAGTATTTCCTTTGGTATTTTCACTTCAAAAATTTCAAAGATTTTTAGTTCGTCCATTTGAAAGTGAGTTGAGAACGTGATAGGTTCTTTAACAGTCTTTAGATATTCAACCTGTGATTGTTTTATCAGATTTTCAATAGATATACCTGATGGTTCCAATTCTTCAATAAGTTCCCTAATGACCGTTATTTCTCTATTCCTTTTCGTATCAAACCAGTCAAGAAATTTCACAAGATGTTTGCCTATTGTTACTAGTCTTAAATCACCATTTTCATAAAAATGACTTTCAGATTCATCTTTTAATTCTAGATTTTCCTTCAGCCCATTAAATGAATCGTAGTATTTATAAACACCTCCAACTGGCTGATATTGGTCTATTCGATTTCCCTTTATTAACAGATATTTGTTATTATATCTTATTCGAAAAAGATAAGCACAGCTCAATCTTATATTTTTATTCCATCGAATAAGTGATTGATAGTATATTTTTAATCTTAATCTATTATGAAAAATAGTTGAGGCAAGAAAAGTAATAAATGCAACAATCAGATTAACAAAAATATCCTGTATCATTTTACTCCTCCACTTCAAACTTAGGCAAACTATTGACTAAATCAACAGTTTGAACCGAGACATTAATGATTCTTAACAATAGATTAAAGATATACTTTTCATCATCACTATAGTCATTTGGATTATCTGTGATTCCAGATTTTTTATCAGTCTTGACTTGATACTGATCCATTATCCATTCAATAGCGGAGCGTCCATTTACAACATATTCATACGCTTTTTCAGGGATATTACTAATAGTGATATCGCTGTTAAATATAATTGTGGATAAGTCATTCACTGATTTACCATTTTCATCACGTTTCTTAGCGAATCTCATCTTAGTTACTTTATAGCTTGGATTAACAAGAGGTGTAATCTCTACTCCATCATAAACAGGGACTTCTTCATAGTTGAGGTGTAGATCCATCAAAGCCCTACCAACTTCAACATATCTCTCTTTATTTTTTACAATAGGAATTCTTGCGAGGTCTTTCTTCAAATCATTAGCATATTTCTCTTGATATTCTTTAGAGTTGAGCAACCCATAAACATAAGCAAAGGTGTCATCCAAATTCAATCCCAGCTTATCAGCAAACTCTTGATTCATATTGTCGTTATTTTGAAACAACGATGTCTCATCAACTTCGTTGTCAAAACGCATGAAACTCTGTGATTTTTCCAAACTATCCATATTAGGAATTAAATTTGTTACTAAAGGTGAAAAATCTCTCGATACACCTCTCCCAGTAGTCATTATAACTAAGTTATCCTTGCCGAATTTTTTATACCACTGTCCAGGTCTCTCAACGACATCATTACCGTAGTAAAGATATTTCTTTGTGAAGGGTCTATAAAGTGATTGGACAATATTATTTTTATCAAATTGAATCTTTTTAGATTTTAAGATAGAGTCTTCAAGTTTTGCAGACCATTTTATAAAATCATCTTTTCTATTTAAGTAATTTTTCTTTTCATCTATTGAAAGATCTGATAATCTGACAACTTCAAAATTATAATTTTCAATTAATCTCTTAGAGTTTGCAAGAGTGTCCTGTTCAGAAAAGCCATAGAGCCAACTATCTCTATTCGTCGAAACACCTATGATGTTTTGCAAGAACACAGCCTTTTCCTCTCCTGCTAAACTATCATATCTCTGATAATTCGGATCTCTTTGGTTAAGCCAATCGTTGTTTTCATCAGGAATAATCTCTTGCCAATCTAGTTGAGAGACATCGCCAAATCCCGAAATAATTGCTAGTTTTTCCTTTTGTGATAAATAATCACCAATATCATAATAGTGAAGTTCATGAGTGTTTGAGCCATCTTTTACAAGAATTAAAATTGCTACGGATGTCCGAGTTCCAGCACCGAATACATTTCCTCCTTCTTTCTTACGAATTTCACCAAGTCCAAGTGCATTCCCTCTCATATTGAAAATATAAAGATGATTAAAATCTTCATATAAACTAGCTCTAAGACCATCAGTTGAATTTGAATTCAGATACCCTCCATTAGTCACAAATCCAATCACACCTTGATTTGTAAGTCGATCTGATGCCCAACGGAATGCTTTTACATAAGAATCGTATAATCCTTTTGTAAGTCCGGCATTCGATTTAGCTACATAGGTTTCTGCTAATCGTGTATCTAATTTTGGATATGATACATTCTGATTATTGTCATTTTGACTATTTTGTCCTATAGAATAAGGTGGGTTGCCAATAATCGCTGTAATTGGTTTTTCTTGTTGGCGTTTCAAGCGTCTGTCATTTGTACCAAAGAAGGAGTCATCAAGCGTATCTTCTGTTTCTGTTGATTCAAAAGTATCCGTTAAGACAATTCCTTCAAACGGTGTATACGGTTCATCACCATTAATTTCATCAAATACAGCTTCAATATTAATGGCAGCAATGTAATAACTTAGAAGAACAATTTCATTAGCATGCAATTCTTGTGTATATTTTCTTAGAATGTCATCAAAGGTGATTTCACCACTATCCATCAGTGATTTCAAGTAATGCAATGTTCTAGTGATAAATGTTCCAGTTCCAGTAAATGGATCTAAAATATGAACATTTTCACTCGCTAAAGTCTTACTAAAGTGCTTTCTCAATACTACATCTACTGATTTGACAATAAAATCTACAACTTCTACAGGAGTAAAGACAATACCTAATCTTTCTGTAGTTGGTTTAAACCCTGTAGAAAAGAATTTATCGTATAGAGTAATAATGATTTTCTGCTTAGCCTGAGCGTTGTCAATTCCCTCTGCTCGTAGTCGAACTGAATCATAAAATGGTTGCAACTCTTTCTGCTCTTTTTCAAAACCAAATTGTGATAATTCTTCTACAATTTGTTCCATCGCAGAACTTACTGGATTGTTCTTAACAAAACTGTATTCTCCAAAGAGTGCATCAAAAATTGGTAAAGTGATTAAGTGTTGCGCTAACATCTCAATCGCTTGACTTTGGTCAATTGATTCATTGATATTGTGTTGAAGGCTTTGAAGAAATTTTTCAAAAGCATATTTACTATCAGGATTTTGTTCTAAGGTGAACTCAATTCCTTGAATGTGACGTCTCGCAATATCAGCTACATCTTTAGACCAATCCTCTAGATAACGTCTATCACCGACCTTTTGGACAATTTTACCATAGATTGCCCCTTCGACAGCTTCCCAGTCTAGTTCTAATTCTGTCTGATAAGCCACTGTCGGCTCTTTCACATAACCATCATTAAAATTAGGGTCGTCTGGTGCCGCACCCACTCCAATAACTTGGATATTTTTAGGCTTCTGTTTGTTTAATTCCAGTTTATTAATAGTTGCTTCAAAGCGTTCATCAACTGAACGCAAGGCGTTTAACACCTGCCAGATAACATCGTATGTTTTATTATTGTCTAAAATTGATTCTGGCGTTGCCCCCTCAGGAACTACAATAGGTAAAATAATGTAGCCATAATCTTTACCTTCAAATTTACGAATGATTCGACCGACAGCCTGAACAATATCCACTTGGGATTTTCGAGGAGACAGGAAAATAATAGCATCTAGATTAGGAACATCGATTCCTTCAGTTAGGAAGCGAACATTTGATAAAATTCGTGCTGAATCTTCAGGTATATCATCACTTGCTAACCAATCTAAAGCCTCATTCTTCTCAAGGGCATTCATGCTACCATCAACATGACGAACATTAACATAATAACCATCTTCGCTATTGAGGTAATCATTAACTACGTTTTCAAATTGCGCTGACAGGCGTTGACTATCTTTGATAGTACGTGAAAAGGCAATTGCCCGTTTCATTGGTTCTCCAGAAACTTTGTCCGAAAAACTTTCTCGCTTAATCATTCCATTCCAAACACCAATGATACGCCCGACATCATCAATATTCAGCCCATTCTCTGAATCAGCAAGAGATTTTTGCATGTCTTTCTGAACAACTGTTTCATCAACTGCCAAAACCATCAGTTTATAATCAGTAAGAATGTCATGACTAATAGCATCTCCAAAACCTAAACGATAGAACACACTACCATATAGGCTTTCATCATCCATACTAGAAATAATGATTGAATTTTCTTCTGCTTTTTTCTTAGCATCAGTACCATATAATTTCGGTGTTGCTGTTTGGTAAAGGCGTTTTGTCCCCTTTACATTTAGATCACTATGTACTTTTGTAAACGCTGATGCTTCATCACCAAGAGCTTTTGCACCTGTAGTACGGTGAGCTTCATCAGCGATAATTAAATCAAACTCTGGGAAACCATCTTTTTGTGCTTCACCAAGAACATCAATTGACTGATAAGTTCCAAAAACCACTAACAGCTCTTTTTTAGGTCTATCCATTAATTCTAAATAATTTTCAACAACTTTTTTTGATGAAGTTGTAGCCGGATAACCGATATCACTAGCTTTAATTGTTATATTTGATTCATCCTGCTTGACACTTCCACGACTAGCATTTCTATCACTAGTAACTGCCATTGAAGACATAGTCATCTCTGTATCATTATTCCACCCTCTCAATGTTTGAGTGAGAAGTTGAATACTTGGTACTAAATAAAGAATAGTATACTGTTCTTTTTTCGCTTCCTTCGCCATCGCTTCAGCAATCTTTAAACTTGTAAAAGTCTTACCTGTTCCTGGAGCCATTATAAGTTGCCCACGATCATTTTCCTTAAAATGATTCGATGCAGACTGGATCGCACTTTCTTGATAATATCTTAGTTTCTTTTTAGCTTTAACAGTGACTACTTCTGGTGATTCAAAAGAGAATTTTGACCAATCAATTTGAGAATTTCTAAGATCCGAAAGCCCAATACGAATAACATCACTTCGGTCTGCCAGAGCTTTCTCAGCATTTTTGCCCCATCTATCAGTAGAAGCAACGATAATACCTGATTCGTAATAGTCTTTTCCAAGCTCCCCTAAAAAAGAATCAATATTAGATTTTTGGATAGTATGTTTATAGAATTTTGCCTGAATCGCTACTAATTCACCAGTAAATTTTTCAGCAACTAAATCTACTCCAAGATCAACTTTAGGTACTCCAAATTCCTCTGGAACATCTGCTAGCATCCATACATTCTTAAACTCATTCTGGTATGTTGGTTCATTTTGAAAATAGGCACGTGCTAAATACTCAAAGTATGTTCCTCTATCACGTTGCGTTTCAGCAAGCTCATTAATCCGATGTACTAGGTTATCAAAAGTCATCTTAGTTACCTTTCTCCTCAAAGGTAAGGGATGACTGATGGTGTTAGTGTATTACTATGTAATACACTAAGGGTACCCTTAGTGTATTACTATGTAATACACTAAGGGTACCCTTACCCAAATATTCTTTTTTTCTTTATTATACCATGATTTTTTACAAAAAATAAAACCCCACCAAGATTTAATCTTGGTGGGGTTTTGGTGGGGAATAAAATCATTCCTCCGATTATTAATCGCTCTAAGCAATTCTAAAACCTTAATTTACTAGGCTTCCGCAATCAAATTGCGATACTCTATTATTTAAGAGTAACTGAAGCTCCAGCTTCTTCCAATTTAGCTTTGATTTCTTCAGCTTCTGCAGTTGGAACGCCTTCTTTGATGACACCTGGTGCACCATCAACAAGTTCTTTAGCTTCTTTAAGTCCAAGACCAGTGATTTCACGTACAACTTTGATAACGCCAACTTTTTTGTCACCAGCAGCTGTCAATTCAACGTCAAATGAATCTTTAGCAGCACCAGCGTCAGCAGCACCAGCTGCAGCAACAGCTACAGGAGCAGCTGCAGTTACACCAAATTCTTCTTCGATAGCTTTTACAA
>ERZ773069.1652-NODE-1652-length-12605-cov-8.696813_pt1 | contig 12605 bp, 12 predicted proteins | sample MGYA00580619_ERZ773069 | MGnify/ENA primary metagenome ERZ773069 (study PRJEB29015, sample SAMEA2738007) | human oral metagenome | biome: human oral; feature: human-associated habitat; material: dental | place: China | collected 2108 ...
ACTCTTGGTTCGTCACTTCTTCTCCCCATCGTCGACGATCTCGGCGTCCACGACTTCTTCGTCACCCGCCTGGGCGCCCGCGGAGGAAGCGCCGGCGGACGAGGCCCCGGCGTCGGCCTGCTGCGAGGCGTACATGGCCTTGCCGATCTCTTGGGACTTCTCGTTGAGCTCGGAGAGAGCCGACGAAACGGCGTCGAGGTCCTCGCCCTTGAGGGCTTCGCGGACCTTCTCGACCGCCCCGCGCACGTCGCTGGCGACGTTGTCCGGGACCTTGTCGGCGTTGTCCTTGAGCAACTGCTCGATCGAGTAGACCGTTTGCTCGGCCTGGTTGCGGACCTCGGCCTCCTCGCGGCGCTTGGCGTCCTCGGCCGCATGCTCCTCGGCTTCCTTGACCATACGCTCGATCTCTTCCTTGGGAAGGGCCGAGCCGCCGGTGATCGTCATCGACTGCTCCTTGCCCGTCGCCTTGTCGCGAGCCGAGACGTGGACGATGCCGTTGGCGTCGATGTCGAAGGTGACCTCGATTTGCGGAACGCCCCGGGGCGCCGGCGCGATGCCGGTCAGGTCGAAGGTTCCGAGCAGCTTGTTGTCGCGGGTGAACTCACGCTCGCCCTGGAACACCTGAATCGTCACGGACGGCTGGTTGTCCGTCGCGGTGGAGAAGGTCTCGCTGCGCTTGGTCGGGATCGCTGTGTTGCGCTCAATGAGCTTCGTCATGATTCCGCTGGTCCCGCCCAGGCTCGTCTCGATGCCGAGGGAAAGCGGGGTGACGTCAATGAGCAGCACGTCCTTGCGGTCGCCGGAGATGACGCCCGCCTGGAGCGCGGCGCCGACGGCCACGACCTCGTCGGGATTGACGCCCTTGTTGGGCTCCTTGCCGCCGGTCAGCTCCTTGACGACGTTCGTCACGGCCGGCATACGGGTCGATCCGCCGACCAGCACGACGTGGTCGATGTCGGAGACCTTGATTCCCGCGTCGCGCACGACGTTGTGGAACGGCTCCTTCGTGCGTTCGAGGAGGTCCTTCGTCATCTCCTCGAACTTCGCCCTGGTCAGCGTCTCATCGACGTGGATGGGGCCCGATTCCGACATCGAAATGTAGGGCAGCGAGACGTTGGTCGACGTCGTCGAGGACAGCTCCTTCTTGGCCTTCTCGGCGGCTTCCTTCAAACGCTGAAGCGCGATCTTGTCCTTGGAAAGGTCGGCGCCGGACGCTGCCTTGACCTGCTCGACGAGCCAGTTGACAATCCGCTCGTCCCAGTCGTCGCCGCCGAGCTTGTTGTCGCCGGAGGTGGCGCGCACCTGGATGGTGGAGAATCCGTCGTCGTCCTTGCCCACCTCGAGGAGGGAGACGTCGAAGGTTCCGCCGCCGAGATCGAAGACGAGGATCAGCTCGTCCTCCTTGCCCTTTTCAAGACCGTAGGCGAGGGCCGCGGCGGTGGGCTCGTTGACGATGCGCTGAACGTTGAGCCCGGCGATCTGGCCCGCGTCCTTCGTGGCCTGGCGCTGGGCGTCATTGAAGTAAGCCGGAACGGTGATGACGGCGTCGGTCACGGGTTCGCCGAGGTATGCCTCGGCGTCCTTCTTCAGCTTCTGCAGGATGAAGGCCGAGATCTGCTGCGGCGTGTAGACGGTGCCGTCGATGTCGACCTTCCAGTCCGTGCCCATGTGGCGCTTGACGGACGAGATCGTGCGGTCGACGTTCGTGACGGCCTGCCGCTTCGCGACCTCTCCGACGAGGACCTCGCCGTTCTTCGAAAAGCCGACGACCGAGGGGGTCGTGCGCGATCCCTCGGAGTTGGCGATGACGGTCGGTTCCCCGCCCTCGAGGACGGAGACGCAAGAATTCGTTGTGCCGAGGTCGATGCCTAGTGCACGTGCCATGTGTTTTCTCCTTTTCTGCGAGCCTGGCGGCTCGAAACTCTATGAGCCTGTCGGCTCTAAGCCTCATACACCCCAAGTCTGGCTCGCCGACCGGGTTATGTCCAGTCGACTCCCCATTTCTTGAGCCTAATTAACTCAACTTTCACCGCGGGCGGATTATTCCCGCATTCGACGAGGAGTTTTCTTCCCGCGTCGTTTTGAAGCCCTTCGACGTGGATTCAAAGCATTTCGGACACCCCGAAGCGTCGGACATCGAGGCGTCCGGAGCCGGCCCTTCCGGCTCGCCGCGCTCGGCGTCCTGAAGGGGATAAAGGAACACCCCCAGTTCCGAGCACCGAGGGCGGGAACAAACATACTGATAGTTCGCATCAAGCGACGCTATCGTCGCACGCACAAGAACGCCCCGGCACTCCGGCCGGCCCTCAAAGAGGAGAAAAGACACATCATGCACATCGTTAAAGAAACAGACGCCGAGCAGCGCCGAAGTCGGCGCAAAAGCACGCGTGCGCCCATCGCGGCGTCGTCAATCGCTGCGTTCGGCGCATGCTCAGGCGTTTCAACCAAGAACGACCCGGAGGCCGAGCGCATCGTCAAGAGAGCCATGCAAGAGGAGAAGGACCCGACCGAGCTTCCTTTTGGCGCGAAGGACATATCCGGCGGCGAAGACACGACTGTCGTAGCCAAAACACAAATTAGCATCTCAGGTTTCGACGACCGTCGAAAGGCTGCATTCGACGCGGCCTGGCGGACGGATGCCGACAAGAAGCTCGGAGTTTTCACTTACAAGGCGGATAGAGGGAACGGAAGCAAGGCGGATAGAGGGAACGGAAGAACCTTTGACCTGAGTCTGCACGTGCAGCAGACAAACGGCGTTTACGTCGTCTATCGTCAACTTGACGGTAAGTGGGTTCGAAAGTCATGCCGGCGAAAAGAGCTTATCGACGCATTGGAAGATAAGACCATGTCACCACATACTGCAAACCTCCTGAAGAACGTAAAAGGACTGACTCACGCAAAATCAGGAAACACTCACGTCATAAAGAGAATTCTCGACGCAGACCTTTCTGAACGTAAAAGAGATTACAATATTGCGTTAAAGCGAATAAAAAGTACTCAAGATTTACAATGAAGGCAAATCGAAAAAATTATGCCATACACGCATTCAAAGGGAACGTGATAGGGACCGTAAGTGAGGGAGCAGTCAGAGGAAAGATGGAGATAGACATCGACATAAAGGCAGACAAAACCGCCACCGTCCGTCTGTCGCTCCCCGAAGAAGCCAAAGACGCCCCGGAGGGAGACCCTTTCGATGACTCCAAACCACAGACGAACCTTCCGACCACGAGCCCGACACGACGGACGAACCCTCCGACTACGAACCAGAGACCACAGAAGACCCCGCCGACGGCGGATCAGAACCCGCCGAAGATCCTGTCGATGGCGCGGAGGCCGCATGAGACAACGCGGAACGGGAATGGGAATAGGGCTTCCGAGATGCGACAAGCGACACATTTGAGGGAAAAGGCCGCTTCGCGCGGCCACCGTGCGCCGAGATCCGACAGTTCAGGAAGCGGCACGCGGCGGCTCGCCGACGTCGAAGAGGCCGTCTTTGCCCAGGAATTCCATACCGCCATTGGCGAAAACGACCGCGCGGCCGCCCGCGCGCCGACGCGCCTGCGCAACTCGGCTGTTCCGCGCCAAGCGGCAAATGCGCCCCAATAGAAACTTCGGCAGAAAAAGCGCCCGGGGTAGGACTCACCACGCAAGCGGTGGCGACATTCGCCCGTCTTCCGTTAGGGTCGAACAAAACCCGCACGATAAGGAGTGAAAATGTCCCGCAAAGCGATCGCAGTCGCAGCCGTCGCCGCCGTGTTGACGGTTTCCGCCTGCTCCAGTGAAAAGACCGCTGACATCGACGGCGCAACCCTGATGTCGAAAGTCAGTTCAAAGCTCTCTTCAAACACACAAAAAGGCGACAAGATCTTCACGAAGGACGGCGTCCTCACCGCTTCCATCGACTTCGAGGCCAAGGCGCCCTCGTCCAGTGGGATTAAAGAGGGCAAGGCGAAAGGCGACCTGGAGATGAAGGTCGATTCCGAGAAGCACGGAATCGCGATCAAGGCCAAGGGAGATTTCAAGGGCAAGGCCTTCAAGGACGTTTCCAAGGGGATGTCCGACAAGGGCTCCGGCTCGATTGAGGCTTACGGCGAGAAGACCAACGACGGCGGATACAGAGTGTACTTCAACGCAAACGACAAGCAGTGGAAGTACACCTCTGTGGGGAAGTCGGATTACCAGTCTTTCCTGAACGAGGTGCAAAAGTCCGCGAAGCAGCAGAGCGGCAACCTCAAAGGCAAGATTGACAAATTCATGAACGACGCGAAGCAATATGTCGACATTGACGTCAAAGAGAACGGAGACGATTACATCGCAACCGTCACGCCTAAGGATGTCGTTATCAACCAGCTGGTTTCCCAGGCTGGTAAAGAAGGCGTCAAGATCAATAAGAACGACGTCAAGGTCAAGCTTGTCGTGACCACCAAAAAGTCGGACTACTCCCTCAAAGAGCTGAAGGCCGACGTGGACATCAAATCCACGGACGACAAGTTCTCCCTCAAAGGCAACGCCAACATGAAGATCGAGGAGAAGGACGTTTCGATCGACGTTCCCAAGAGCGCCAAGAACGGCACGTCCGTTCCTCTTCAGGAATTGCTCGGCTCCTCATCCTCAAAGGCATTCTCACAGGACTGAGGCACTCCCAACCAAAAGCGCCAGTCTTGGGGTCGGATTCTCCGGCCTCGGGAGCGTGAATCCCGGAAACCCGAGCTGTCACTATGCCCTCGAAGCCCGACCGAGGCCAGTATCACGCATGGTTTCGGTCGGGGGCGGGCCGGCTGCACGCAAGCCGGCCCGCCCTTCTGTCTTTGCCCGGACCAGGCGCGCCGTCTCAGATTGAGGGCGATGAGAGCAGCCCGGCGCCTATACGGTAGAATGCCTTTCGGCATCCCCCACGCAGGAGCGCAGTATGACCTTTCGCCACTTTCTTTCTCGAGCCCTATGCGCATCTTTGACGCTTCTCGCCTTGGCCTCATGCTCAGACGGCGGAGCTTCTCCGAGTCACGAAAGCACCGCCGACCCCAGGGACGTTCTCGACGCCGCCGTCGCGGACACAAGCCGGAGCAAAAGCGATCCTTTCGGCATTGGCAAGCACGATAAAACAATTAGCGAGACCGAGGCCGTCTCCTATGAGGCGTCAACAGAAAAGCGGGAGAGGAAGACTTCGAAGAATATCATCATACGAATCGACGCCGATTCTCGCGTCGCAGAAGCCAGAGGGACGCTCAAGGCCACTGACGCAGCGGGACGGCCCAAGGAGCGCAGCCAGGAGCGACTCAGCTACTACGACGGCTCCGCCAAAACGCCGACCGCTTATTACAACGACGAGGGATGGCACAAGACATCCCGCACACCGGATGGGAACGCGCCTTTCGACGTCGTCCCTGTCGACATGCCGTCCTTCAAACGACTCAAGGACCTCACAATCACGGAGGTCGGTCAAACTTACGTCATCACGGGAAAGCCGCATTCGGACGACGGCGGAAACGGTTCGCACACGGCGGGCGTCGTCGATCCGTCCAAAAGCATGGTCTCGGTGACCATCGACAGGAAGACGAAGAGAATCGGCTCGATCGAAAGCCGCATCGTCGTCATGCGCGACGGCAAACGCGCCTTCGAGGCGAAAAAGTCTCTGAAATACGACTGGAGCCCAGTCGACGTCGCCGTGCCGCCGGAGGCCAAATCGGCTAGCGCCACACCGACCACAACTCCGACTGCCGCCGCTACGCCCACGGGCCTCGCACCGAGCAGCAAGGCCGCGTCCGCAAACGGCTAATCGGCCGACGGCCGCCTCTCCCCCGCCCTGATCGACGCCTGGATGCCATTGCCGACCGGCGGCATTGGGCATGTGCCAAACGGTGTGAACGCCGCAGGAAAGTTGGCCGCCCGATTGAAGTCAATTTTCACGGGGCCGGCGCCGCCGCCGCCCCCCTCTGGGGCATCGAAGGAGACATATCGCCAGTCCGCCGTTTCCACGCCGTTCGTCCCGTCATAGAAGACCGCCGTCAACGTGGACGAATCTCCTTGAACCACGAGCTTCGCCGAGGCTCCCGCGTAGACGAACTCAACGACGCCGACGATGTGGGCCACGCCGGGCACCGCGGGATTCGCGGTGGTGATTGGGATGTCCCGAGGCTCGTCAAAAGGCTCGAACGTCCCCTTCACGACAGCCGACGGATCGTAGCCGTACACAGGCACGCCCTTGAACCTCTGCCGCGTGGGAGCGAGGGAATCGCGGACTCGAACGGCGTATCGCCCCCCTCTTTTCGCGACCTCCGCGACCTTCGTTCCGTGCTTCAGGGAGGTTTCGGAGTCTCCGTCGTCGAGTTGGAAGACGACCTCCCCCTCAACCGGCACACCGTTTTGTGTGACGCCGTCGGCGACGGTGAACGCCGCATAGACCCCCTCTCCGTCGACCGCCCGCCACGTGCCGGGAAACCCCTCCACGGGCCCGGCGGCGGCGGGGATCCACGTCAGGGAGGTCAAGCTCAGCCATCCGTGTTCGGAGGCCAAGGCCTCGTTTCGCTCATTGCGCCATTGATTCCATGCTTTTTCGGCGTCCGCCGTCTTCTGCGCGTCGGCTGCTTCGTCGGCGTGCGCTGCTATTTCGGCGTCCGTTCCAACCACTTCGGGGTCCATAAGGTGATTGTACGCACGTGGGAGGCCGTTTGGCTCGGTGGCGAGAGAAACCACATTGTGACTGGAACCATGCATTGCCGCTTTGCCCTTGCAAGAGGCGGGAGGTAAGCTAAGTAAGTCTTAGTCGACACGCGCTCATAGCTCAATGGATAGAGCATCTGACTACGGATCAGAAGGTTGGGGGTTCGAGTCCCTTTGAGCGCGCCGAGGCTCCGCACTGGTCGACGCGATCCCGGTGCGGAGTTTTCGCTGCCTTAATCGACCAAAGTTTCCGGTTTCGGTCAGTGTGAGAAAACAACGTTCCTTCCTAGGTCATCGTCCTAGACAGGCCTTGCGAGGCGTTGGCTCAGAAAAGCAAACTCGCCTGCACCATTTAGCCGCATGGCCTTTCCACCCCACACGCTCCGCCAAGACGCACTCTGACTCACGATGCGAAATTTCCGGTTTTGTGCAAGAATTTGAGGCATTGGATTCGTCAAGAATGGAGTGCTCAAATGTCCGAGGCTGCGGCATATGCCGGCGAACCTTCATCCGTCCTGCAGGGGAAAGACGCGAATGACTATCTAGAGCGCATGGGTCTCCGACCCGTCGAGATCCACGAAGCCCTGAAAGCGGGAGACGTTGCCTCGGAGAATACGCCTCCCTATGCCCCGGCCACCGCTCCGGGACTGAATCGCTGGATAGCCACCGTCCACACAATGCGCGAGCTGCTGCATAAGCGCGACTGGACATGCGAAGACAGGCAGAACAGACCGACGGCGACCTCGTCCGACGGCGCGTATACATTGTCCTTCGTGCGAGGCAACGCTTTTGTCGCAGACCCTGATCCTCTCATCGTGCCGAAAGCCGCCCGGCGAAGAGGCCCGGCAACTCGCGCGGCCGTTCAGCTCTCGTTAAATTTGGAAAGCGTATCGAATAGGACGCCAGCTGGTTTGCCCGCCGGAGAGCCGCCAGCCGGAGCATGGTTTCTGCTCTATTACCGTGACGAGGACGAGATTCGCTCTGAGGTTTCGCTTCCATCTGGTTTTGACCCCAAGAACGAACAGTTCACAGGTTGGACGGTCCGAGTGCTTCTTGAGCCTTTGAATCTCGGACGGCCCGACATACGCGACATCGGCGGAGACGACGTTGACTTCACGATCACAGACATCGCCGAACACTGAGCTTCTCGATCCTCTGCGCATTCAGTCGGCCCGAATGCGCAGAGGACTCAGTCAGGCGGAGCTCGCACGCCGACTGGGGCTGACCGATCGAACCGTCCACAGGTATGAAACCGTCGGCGCTCCCACCCGTATGGGATCCAAGCTGTCGGAAACTCTTGGGTTCCCCGACCGTTTTTTCGAGCGCCGTCCATGCGTCGAATTCGATGCGAAAGCCATCAGTTTTCGTGCGAGGCGAACAACAACGAAGCGGCAGCGCGCGGCCGCTATATCGGCGGGCAGCTTCGGCATTGAGGTAGACCTGTGGATTTCCCAACGCTTTGGCCTGCCCGACATCGCTATGCCCGACATGACGGGCGAATCCCCTAGAATCGCGGCGTCGTTGCTGCGCAACTTCTGGGGGCTCGGCGCCAAACCGTTGCCGAATCTCGTTCAACTGAGCGAATCGAAAGGAATTCGCGTCAACGGCCTGCCCGACGTCGCCGCTTCCGTCGACGCCTTCTCTCTGTGGCACGGGGAGATCCCGCACATTTTCCTTGCTCAGCGCAAAACGCCGGAGCGAGCCCGCTTCGATCTGGCTCATGAGATAGGCCATCTTCTCCTACATCGCCGAATCGGCCCCGAGAGCATCGAGGAGCGTCAAGCTGACGAATTCGCCTCGGAGTTCCTCGTTCCGACGGAAAGCATCTTTGAGCGTCTTCGCCCCAATCCGACTATCGACGAACTTATGAAAGCGAAACGAGCTTTTGGCGTTTCAGCGATGGCCCTGACGTACGCGGTCCACAAGGCCGGCCGTATGACGGACTGGATATACCGTTCTACATGCTGCGAGCTGGCGCGGCGAGGTTTCCGAAACGGCGAACCCGAGGGGATGACGGGTTACGAACATTCGCGCGTTTTTCCACACGTTCTCGCCTCGTCGACGCATGGGCCGATTTCAACCGCGCGAATCGCGCGGGAACTCGCTCTTCCTCTGGAAGACGTCCATGCCGCCATGCTTCATACCGAGCTTCTCGGCCTCAGATCTTCAGCTTCAGCATCCATCCCCGGCGGAAAGGGCGGCGATCCGAGCTTCGACCACTCAGCAAGCGGCAGCGGCACCGCCCACAGCCGCCGCTCGGCAGACAGAACGGGAACGACGCCGCGATTGCGACTCGTATAGGGCAAGGTCTGGTAGGGTCGTTTCTTCCCCCGTCGCCCTCGCCTCCTTCCTGAACTCGAAACCCTGGCATTCCGGGAAACGTGGAAGTTCGGTCCAGCTCGAAAGAACTATTGCCAATTCCCTCCTCCAATAAACCCTATGGAGCCGGGAAAGGCGAGTATTGCTTGAAGGGCGAATTACTTTAGGCTTTAGGACCTCGACCGCATGGATTCAGCGTGTGACGCGCGGCGAGGGGTCCTCGGGGATCTTCGGATGATTCGGATCCGGATTGTCGCGCGTGAACGTCGACCAGTTGGGCGTCGGCAGAGATATCGACGGCGTCGGAACGGATATACGGGAAGGCGAGGGGATCGAGGGCATTGGCACGGGGCTCGGGGCGCAGCGCGGCAGGCCGCTTCCCGGGCGCGTCGAGCAGGCCGACGGCGCCGTGGAGGCCGTCGTCGACGGGCTGGGGCTCGGGCCTTCAGAACCGCAGGAGGCAAGGCCGCCCATCCCGATCGCTCCAGCGACGAACACGACGCAGAGAATAGCCGGAGAGGCGAAATAACGGGTTTCGCGCATATGCATATAGGCAATGTACCCGAGAGAGGCGGAAACAGAAACCAAACACGTAACAGGCGCATCGGCAGAACCAAGGGTTTGCAGGCGCCTCGGCCGAGGCTTTCCAACCCGCGTTTTCCGGCATTCTGGCAGGTGCGCCTCCGTCGTCAGCCGCCCGCATCCGCGTTCGCAAAAGCTCAGGCCGCGGCGCGCCTGCTCTTGAGGAAGCCCCGCAGCCCGCGCGGCGAGGCGAGCCACACCGCGAAGAAGAGGAAGCCGCCGGTCGCCACGACGGTCGCCCCCGAAGCCGTGTCGAACCAGTAGGAGACGTAGACGCCCACAATGGTCGACGTCACAGAAAGCGCCGGGGCGATGAACAACATCTTCGAGAATCTCTGGGTGATGAGCAGCGCAGTCGCCCCGGGCGTAATCAAAAGCGTCACGATGAGAACCGCGCCGACCGCCTGCATCGCCGTCACGACAGTCATCGCCAGGCATACGAGCAGCAGCGCGCCCATGCGCCACGCCGGGAGGCCGATGGCTTGCAGGTGGACCGGGTCGAAGGCGTAGGCCGTGAGGTCCTTGCGCTTGAGCAGCAAGACGGCCCCCGCCAGCGGCCCAAGGATGAGCACCTGCCACATGTCCGCCTGCGTGATCCCCAGCAGATCGCCGAAGAGCACGTGGGAAAGATTGATGTTCGAGGGATTCTTCGACACGAGCACGAGGCCTATGGCGAAGAGCGTCGTGAAGACGATGCCCATGCTCGCGTCCGACTTGAGGTGGGACGTTTGCCGCACAGCGAAGATGAGGCCGACGACGAGGAGCGCGGCCGCGAGCGCGCCGACGGAATACGGGATCCCGAGCATGTGGGCGATGACGACTCCTGGCAGAACCGCGTGCGAGAGCGCGTCGCCCATAAGGGACCAGCCGACGAGGACGATCCAGCAGCTGATGATCGCGCATACGGCTCCGGCTATCGCTGTGACGACGATTCCGCGGACCATGAACTCGTAGGTCCACATCCTCCCGAAAGTCTCCCACAGATCAGGCATCGCCCTTCTCCTTTCCGTGCGGGGCGTTGGCCGAAGCGTCCGGACCCGCCGTTAAACCAAACGTCCAGAGCTGCCGCGCCATTGGCGCTCACACCGAAGGCGCGCCCGAGGTTCTCCGGGCGCAGGGCGTCCTCGACGTCGCCTTGGAAGACGACCTCGCGCAGGAGCAGGAGAGCCTCGTCGCACAGCTCGGACATCCCGTCGAGGTCGTGCGTGGCGACCAGCACCGCTGCGCCGCCGGCGGCAAGGTTGCGCACGAGCGAGACGATCGCCCCCTCGCTCGGCTTGTCGACGCCGGCGAAGGGCTCATCCATGAGCAGCAGCCTCGCGCCCTGGGCGATGGCACGGGCGATGAAGACCCTTTTGCGCTGGCCTCCCGACAGCGCGCCGATCTGCCGATCGCGCAGCTCCGGCACGCCGACCATGTCGAGGGCCCGGTCGACCGCTTCGACGTCGTCGGGGCGAGGGCGCCTCGTCCATCCCATTCGCCCGTAGCGGCCCATCATGACGACGTCGGCCACGCTCAGCGGGAAGTCCCAGTCGACTCCCTCGTTCTGGGGGACGTAGCCGACCAAGCCGTCCTTGCGGGCCGAACGCGCGGACTCCCCGTACACGGAGACGTCCCCGGTCGAGCGGACCGTGCCGACGACCGCTTTGATGAGCGTCGATTTCCCGGAGCCGTTCATTCCGACGACGCCGCACACGCGTCCGGGCCTGAGCGAGAAGGTCACGCCCGTCAAAGCCTTGACGGGCCCGTACGAAACGCGCAGGCCTTCGACCGACAGCGCGGCCTCCGTTCGCCGTCGCGGTTCGATTTCGCTGCGTCGCCTCATGATGCCCCGCCGACCAGCCCGGAGGCGATCGTCTTCGTGTCGTACTCGAGGAGTTTCAGATACGTGGGAGCCGGGCCTTTCGCGTCCGTGAGCGAGTCGACATACAGCGTTCCGCCGTATTTTGCGCCGGTCGCCTGGACGACGGCGTCCATCTTGCCCTCGACAGTCGATTCGCAGAAAACTGCGGGAATGCGGTTTTTCTTCACGCTGTCTTGAACGGCCGCAACACGTTTGGGAGTCATCGCGCCCTCGGCGTTGACGCCCCAGAGGTAGTGCTCGGCGAGCCCGTAGTCCCTGGTCAGGTAGCTGAACGCCCCCTCGCACGTCACGAGCGCCCGCTGCCCCTGCGGGACCGAAGCGAGCTTCTTCTGCATGTCGTTTGCGATCGCGTCGAGCCTGGCCTTGTACGCCTTTCCGTTGGCCTTAAACTCCTTCGCATGCGACGGGTCGAGCTTGGAGAAGGCCGCGACCATGTTGTCGACGTAGATCTTTGCGTTTTTCGGGCTCATCCACGCGTGGGGATTGGGCTCGCCCTTGTGATCGCCTTCGGCTATGGGAATGGGCGTCACCCCTTTGGAGGCGACGACGGTCTCGGCTCCGGATTGCGAGGTGAATTTCTCAAACCAGCGCTCCAAGCCCAGCCCGTTTTGGATGACGAGGTCGGCGTCGGCGCCGCGCCTGATGTCCTCCGGGCTCGGTTGGTAATCGTGTATTTCCTCGCCGGGCGAGGTGATGGACTCGACGCGCAGTCGATCGCCGGCGATCGACTTAGCCATGTCCTTCATGACGGTGAATGTGGTGAGCACCAGAGGGCGGGAATCGGAAGAAGACCGCGCACTGCACGCGGCCAAGGCGAGCGCCGCAGCCAGGACGGCGGCCGCGCCCGCGAGTCGATGGGCGGGTTTTCTGAACCCGCTGTACTTCGTCATGAATCTCATGATATTTCGGTAGACCGAAAACTAGTGGGCCACAGGTCCTATTGAGAATCGATCTCAAGTTGTTTGCGAGGGGTGAAAAGGGCGGCGGCCTCGGCGCTCCGCAAACGGGGCTCTTGGACGAAATGCCGGCGAAAGCCGCGTTCAGACTGAACTCGGGGACGGTGAAGGACCCGAGGCGGCGTGGCGTCGGAGTCGGCATCGTCGCAGTCGGCGAACTCGTCGGGCTTGGGCTCGGCGCCGGGCTCGTGAGAGTCGCCGTCGGGCTTGTCGAAGTCGGCTCC
>ERZ773069.1655-NODE-1655-length-12591-cov-6.729978_pt1 | contig 12591 bp, 7 predicted proteins | sample MGYA00580619_ERZ773069 | MGnify/ENA primary metagenome ERZ773069 (study PRJEB29015, sample SAMEA2738007) | human oral metagenome | biome: human oral; feature: human-associated habitat; material: dental | place: China | collected 2108 ...
TAATTATTTAATGTATTCTTTTTCTATAATATTTTTTCAAATATTTATATATAAATTTAAAATATTTGATAAGATAAAAAATTTGGCATATTTAGTATACAAAACAATATATCATAACGAATTAAAAGGTGTTGTACCACCACCAATTGTTATTTATCTTATTCTATTTATAACTCTATTTTGTGGTTTCATAGTAAATTATATAAAGAAATATAAAAAAATTGATATTGATAATCAAGATAAATCAGGTTTGATAGACAGTAGAAAGCAAGATTTAGAAAAATTAAAGAATATTTTAGATAATACATTAGATTCCATTATTATAGATGATGAATGGGGAAATGGAAAAACATTTTTTATAAAAGAATTTATGAAAGTATATGAAAAAAATTATGAATTTATTTATATAAAAGCCCCATATTTTCAAACTAGAGAAGAATTTAGGAAAGTTTTTTTGACTGAATTAAACAAAGTATTTACTAAAAGTGGAATATTTAATACATCTATTTCAAATTTAACAAAATATTTTGGTATCGAAATTCAGGGAATAACACTAAATCAAATAGAAAAAAATTATAATGAAACTATAGAAGAAATCGTAAAGAAAATGTGTAAATTAGATAAAAGAGTTGTTATAGTTTTAGATGATTTAGATAGAATAGAAAAAAGAGAGGATATACAAGAAATACTTAATTTCATTGGAGAAATAAATATTGAATTAAGAGAAAAAATAGGACTTATCACCTTATCGTCTTACAATAAATTAAACGAAAAGGTACAAAACCATACAGAAAAAAAAGAAGGGGAAGATTATTTAGAAAAATATTTTGATAAAAAATTTTATCTTCAAAAAGTAAATGGAGAAGAACTAATTGAATATTTTTGTAAAGATAAAGATTTACAAAAAATTATAAAACAATGTGAACAAGCTATTCAAAAACATTATCTAGTTGTTTTCAATTTAGAAGTTAAAAAAGGAGAACAAAAGGAACAAAAAAAACAAAAGGAAACTTATCTCTTGAAGCAAACATTCCGTAATATTGAAAGACTTGTAAAAAATATAAGTAATATAAATATAGATAAGATTATTGAAAATAAAGAAATTTATAAAAAAATATTTGTATTATTTGAAATATTTGAATTATTATTACCTGAATCTTGGGAAAATTTAGAGATAGATCCTAAAATAAAATCACTTTTAAACAATATATTTATCTATAAAGATAACCCAGAAATTAATTTTGAAAGATACTATCAATTTATTGACTCATGCGCTAATGAAGTTTTAAATTATAAAAAATCTAAAACGCAAAACTATTTTTCAAAATATCAAAATATTAAAAATTTTATTACTAAAAAATCTATTAATAACAGTAAAAATATACTAATTGAAGAATATTTAGAAACTGCTAAAATTTTTAAATTTTCAGAAGATGAAAAAAAACAAATTTTAGATTTTTTTATAAGAGATAATAGAATAAGTAAATATGATTTCATTCAATTGTATATTCAATTTGAATTGAATTATAAATTATATCCAGACGATATAACAACTTTTATTGAAATAAGTAATAATAAATCAAATAATTGTGATAATTCTTCTATTAATAAATATTCATTAATTACATTGATTTATAAATTTTTACTTAGGTTAAATCTAATTTCTCTAAAAGAGCTTAGAGAGATTGCTAAATTAAATGAGGACAATAATCTATCAGATGAAAAAATATTTGAAAAATTTAACCAACATAAAAATAAACAAGAAATCTATAAAATTCTAGAATTTGTTCTGGAAATTTATAATGAAACTTCTTCAATTTCAAAATACAACATTTTGATGTATAATATAAAACTTGGAATTATAAACTTTAAATTTAAAAATGATTTAGAATCATTACTCAATGCACTCAAAGAGGCAGAAAAAGAATTTAAAGATGATACATGGTACACTATAGAAAAATATGATTTTATAGTTGATATAGAAGAAATTTTTAATCAAAGAAATCCAAATTTAGATAGTTCATTGAAAGAATATTTATTTCGATTCCATAAAAATGAAGATGAAAATACAAAATTGATTGAATATATTAAGACTTTAAGAGAAAATAATATCATAAAAGCAAACATCCAATATATTTTAAATTTAAATATATTGGAATTAGATTGGAAAGAAATAAATTCTACAATTAACAAGATAACTGATAGATTAAAAAATAATAATATTGACATAGAAAAATTCAAGAAAAAACTGAAAGAAAAAAATAAAGATAAATATGAAGAATGGAAAGATATTTTAAATGAATTAAGAATTAAATAGTATAAGAACCTAAATATTAGAGAGTGTCCATAATTTTGTGTAAACTCAAAATATAATATATGGTACAGGATGGTAGTTTTATCATCCTGTTTTTAAATTCTTCCTTCAAAATAAATACTTAACTGTGAATATATTTCTCCCCAGCCTGGTATTCTTCCAGTCCATTTCTTTGTTGCTTCCTTTAAGCTTAGGTATACTCATCAATTCCATAAAGATTATTAAGATGGTCCTCGATATCTCTGTTGCTCATTCCTTTAGCATAAAGAGAAAGAATCTGCCCTTCAATGCCAGTAATTTCTCTTTGATATTTAGGGATGATTTGAGGCTCAAACTCAGCATTTCTATCTCTAGGAATTCTAAGTCAATATTGCCGTACTCACTTCTAACAGTTTTCTTGGAATGTCCATTTCTAGCATTAGAAGTAGTCTTATCTTTCATAGAATGTTTAGCATACCCCATGCTCAATTTCAGCTTCAAGCATAGTTTGAATAGTACCCGAAAGCAAATCCTTAAGCATATCCTTAATATCATTAGTATCTTTAATATTGTAATCCTCAATCAGTGTTTTAAAAATTTCGTTGTCAATTTTCTTTTTAGCTATAACAAAAACCTCCAAATATTATATAGTTATTTTACCATATATTATTTAGAGGTTTGCACAAAAATTTTTACACACCCATTAGTTTACACAAGATTCTGGACACTCTCTCTAAAATTATTTTCCATTTATTTGAACTTCCTTTAATAAGGTTCTCCACAACAAGGACACGACTCTGAAGCTATTCCTACACTTTTTCCTTTAGAAGCTTTTTTTAATTTTTCTAGTTTTTCTAACAGTTCTTTTTTATTTATAACTGTCCCTTCTAAATTAATTTTTCAAATTTTTTAATAAATTTTATCTAAAAACTTTAAAATTTATGCTTGACTTTTTATAGTTAGTTTTATAACAAAATTTTTTGTTCAATAACTTAAATAACTTAATTTTCTTAATACCAATTATTAATAATAGATCTAGCTTTTTCAATACCTAACTCAGCAGCCTTTCTATATAATTCATAAGCTTTATTTTTATCTTTTTTTACTCCATATCCATTGTAATAACATTCTGCTAAATTATAATAAGCCCAATTATAATCTTTTTCTGTTCCTCTTTTATAAAATGTTACTGCAGGCTTATAATCTCTTCGATTATAGGCTATAACTCCCAACATATTTATAGCTGAACCAGAAGCAGAATTTTCTAAATCATAAACTTCTCTATACAATTTTAATGCTTTTAAATAATTTTTGGGTACTCCATATCCATTATAATAACAATTTGCCAAATTATATCCATCCCAGTCAAAACCTTTATCAAAACTTTTTCTATACCATTCTACTGCTTCTCCATAATTTCCTTGGTTATAGTACTTATTTCCTAATTTATGCATTGTTCCCCAATTTCCTGCCTTAGCTGATTTTTTCAACCATTTCATGCCTTCTTCTTCATCTTCTTTTATTCCATAACCATATAAATACATATCTCCCAACTCATTCTGAGCAAAAATATCTCCGTCTTCAGATAATTTTAAAATATTCTCAAATAATTCAGAACAAATTCTATTTCTTTCATCTGAATTTTTAGGCAAAGAATAAGCCACATTTAAAGCTGCTAAAACATCTCCTGCTTCCTTACCTTTTATTCTCCATTCTTTTCCTTTTTCAGCATTTAATTTTATTTTTCCAATCGAGTTACCATAAAATTCACTTAAAAAGTACATCGCTCTTCCATTACCATTTTCAGCAAGTTTCTTAAATAATTCAAATGCTTCATCTAGTTTATAATTAAGAAATAATTGTTCTGCCTTTTTCATTTCTAAATTATTGTTATTATTATAGCTTATTTGATTTCCTCTTTGATTTTGAATTGATTCAACAGGTATTAATCCTTCTTTTACTTCAATTTTACTATTTATAAAATTATCATAAACTTCATTTATAGATAACGTAATAGTATCATCCAACCCTTCTCTTTGAATAAGGTTCCCTATTATTTTTTCCTTTTTCATCATTTTTCTTTGCATATCTGGAAGAAAATGATAGTCTTCAATTACTCCTAAAATCAAATTAGCAAAAAAATCACTTCTAATTGTTGATAATTCAAGATATATTTTTCCTATTTCATCTACTGAAATATTCATAATATCCATTAGATAATCAGTCAATAAAACTTCATCTTCTGTAATAATTTCCTGTTTTTCCATACTTCTTCTTAAAATATCAAGTTTTCTAGGTTCTTCCATTATTCTGTTATCAAATTGTGACATTACTTTACATATTGCAATTATTTTTTCATTATCAGAATAAACACCTTGTTCAATTTCAGTATTTAACATGTGAAAATTATCTACACTGTCTATTTTTTCATTTAATTTTACTACAAAAGCTCCCAACATTTGTTTTAATTGCAAATGTTCTGCATAAAGTTCATTCAATTGTGTCCCTAAACTTATCATTACTTGACTATCAATACAGTTTCTATTGTATAATTCAGCTATTGCTTGTGACATATAGGCATTTAATTTATCATGATTTTGTTTTATTTCTTCTCTTGTTGCTCTATTTTTTCCTGTTACAGTTTTTACCATTCTTTGAAACCAATTTTGTTTCTCTATCTTTTCTGTTTTATCTTCTGTATCATTCATCAATGCTGTCATTCCTGATAAAATCATGTTTATTTTACCTTGTGATTGTTGTGCAAGATAATTCATATCTTCTATTGGTATTAACTCACTCATTTTTAATTCTCCTATCTATCTTTTATATTTTATCGTATAATTTTTTTAATTCGATATTTAATTCTAAACTTTTCTCTTTCATTAAATTGTTTACTTTATGTTGATTTTTCATACTTGAAACAAAATTATAGTACTGATTTGAAGCATTTTCCATACTTATCAGCAAATTATCGTATACATTTTCTAAATTTTGATAATATTTAGCTTGTGATAAAATTTTTCTATATTCTCCTCTTTCAAAACAAGGTGCAACTACTTTATTTACAATTCCTCCTACTACAATAGCAATAGGAATAGTCACTACTGTAGATACTCCTGCTGCTGTAATAGCCGCTGTTACAGGAACCATAATTCCCGAAGTTATTCCAGCTGTAACCCCAGCATCTCCTCCAGCTTTAAGAACTTCTTTCAAATATTCTTCGTCACTTATTTGACCTTTTTTCCACGCTTTATAAGAAAAAACTGCTTCTGTACCCATACCGATTACACAACCTACCAATCCAGCCTTTGCCATAGTTCCACCAACATTTTTAAAATTATAAACTGGCTCTGCACTTCCATTTTTTATTTCCTCTAAACGACTATCAGTAGATTTTTTTATTAATTGGTTATCTTGATAACTTTCTACACTTTCATAACCATTTTTTTGTACAACACTCACTTTTTCTGCATTCGTTACAACTGTCATATCTGTAGGTGTATTTTTTAAATGAGGGTTCGATTTTCCTGTATAGGCTTTCATCTGATATTCAATTGATTTTCCTGTAAATATATTCATTTCAGTAACATCGCTCGCAGCTCTATTTGCTACATCTCCAGCATCATATCTATTAAATAAATTTTTTATATTATTTCTTTGCTGTGCCATCCAATCCCATTCATAACCTTTTCCTTGAAGTTGTTTCACAACCCATTCCTCTTTTCCAGTTCCTTGTGAAATATATTCCTGCATCGAATTATTACTAGAAAAAATTCCTGACCCCGCATAGTTTCTATCCATCCACTTCCAAAATTCTACTTTATTCGCAAGTGCATTACTACTTTGAGCAGCAACTGCCCCTTGAGCAAGAACATTAATATTCTTTTTAGCTACAAGTTTACTTGTATCATCAATCATTTTTAATACTTCTTCCTCTTCCAATTCATCATTTGATTTAAACGAATTTTTCATTTGAATCCCTCACTTATTAACTTTATATTTTTTTAAAATTCTTTGCATTTGTAGTATACCAAACAAAATTGTATAATTCAAATATAAATCTATATCTGACAGAGTAAAGAATATAAGGACAAATATTAAATAACATATTAAAATATTTTTAGCTGTCTTTTTTTTATTGTTATGCCTTTGACTATTATAACTTGTTTTCTCTTTTTTGTTAATTAAAAATTTGATTAAATTTATTTGCCCCTATATTTTTTACTCTGTCGGTTTAAAAAAATTATTTTTCAAAAAACTATTGCTAAAAGTCAAAAAAAAATATACAATATAAGCATTACAAATACTTTATTTAAATAAAAAATAAATATAGAAGGAGAAGATATGAGATTATCAAAGGCATTTTTAAAAACATATAAGGAAGCGCCAAAAGAAGCGGAAGTAATAAGTCATAAATTGATGTTGAGAGCTTCTATGATTAGACAGTTGACAAGAGGGGTTTATAGCTATTTGCCATTGGGATATAAAGTTTTGAAAAAAATTGAGAATATTGTTAGAGAGGAAATGGATAGAGCTGGGTCACAGGAAATTTTAATGCCAGTGTTGCAACCGGCTTCGTTGTGGGAAGAGTCTGGGAGATGGTTTGCGTATGGTTCGGAGCTTATGAGAATGAAGGATAGAAATGAGAGAGAATTTGCGTTAGGGCCTACACATGAGGAAGTGGTAACTGATATTGTGAGAAATATGATTGGTTCGTATAAGGAATTGCCTGTAAATTTGTATCAAATTCAAACAAAATTTAGAGATGAAATGCGTCCACGATTTGGATTAATGAGAGGTAGAGAATTTTTAATGAAAGATGCTTATAGTTTCCACTTAACAAAAGAATCGTTGGATGAAGAATTTTTGAATATGAAAAATGCATATTCTAGAATTTTGGAAAGAATGGAATTAAAATTTAGAGCGGTTGATGCGGATTCAGGTTCGATTGGAGGAGATGCTTCGAATGAATTTATGGTACTTGCTGAAAATGGAGAAGACGATATTTTATATAGTGACTCATCAGATTATGCTGCAAATGTTGAAAAAGCTACAAGTATCATTGAATTGAAAGAAAATACAGAGAAAAAATTACCTAAAGAATTGGTTGAAACGCCTGATACTAAGACAATTAACGAATTGTCAGAATTTTTGAATATTCCAGAAGAAAAAACTGTTAAAGCGGTTATGTTGAAGGAAGTATTAGAAGATAAGGTAAATTATGTATTGGCACTTATTCGTGGAGATTTAGATGTAAATGAGATTAAATTGAAAAATGCAGTGAATGCTTCGATGGAATTGGAAATGATGACTGAAGAAGAATGCGAAAAATTTGGGATTGTTCCTGGATTTGCGGGATCTTATGAGAAAAAGGAAGGACTTACAGTTGTTATTGATGAAACAGTAAAATATATGAGAAATTTTGCGTTAGGAGCAAATAAAAAGGATTATCACTTTATTAATGTTAATTTGGAAGACTTGCATTATGATGTGGTTGCTGATATTAGAACGGCTAGAGCGGGAGATATTTCGCCAGATGGAAAAGGTATACTAAAAATTGCTCGTGGAATGGAAGTTGGACATATTTTTAAATTGGGAGATAAGTATTCAAAAGCATTAGATGCGAAAGTTTTAGATGAAAATGGAAAACAGCAAGTTATTTTGATGGGGTGTTATGGAATCGGAGTTTCGAGACTGATGTCAGCGGTAATTGAGCAAAAAAATGACGAATATGGAATTATTTGGCCAAAATCAATTGCACCGTATATTGCAGATGTGATTATTGCTAATGTAAAAGATGAAACTCAAGTAAATGTTGCTGAAAGAATTTATGAGGCGCTGAAAAATGAAAATATTGATGCTGTTTTAGACGACAGAAATGAGAGAGCAGGATTTAAGTTTAAAGATGCTGACTTAATTGGATTCCCACTTAAAATTGTAGCTGGAAAAGGTGTATCTTCTGGAATTGTGGAAATTAAGGATAGAGCAACTGGAGAAAGTGTTGAGGTTAAGGTTGAGGAAGTTGTTAATTTTGTAAAAAATTTTATCAAAAATTAAAATAAAGTTACTTAAAAAAATTTTCTTGCTTGCTTATACTAAATTGGGAGAAGAATTGAAAAATAAAAATATTTTATAAGTTAAATAAGTTTAAAAGTCAGGAAATTACCCTAAGTTTCCTGATTTTGTACTATTGAAATAAATAATCAAATGTAAGTAAAGAATGGAGGAGATTAGGCGGTGATTGGAAAGAAAAGAGTAATTTGTTTTTTTGTCATTTTTCTATTGGTAAATATTTTTGGATTTTCTAAAAACAAAGAGAGTCAAGATGAAAAAATTGAAAAATTTGAAAATTATGTTGTTTTGGAAAATGAAAATAATAAAGATTTAAAAAATAACGATGATAATAGAAATAATGAAGAACAAGAATCTGGATTGAGAAAAGATGTAGATTTGAAAAATAATAAAAATTTGAAAAATAATCTTAAAAATGAAGAAAGTGATATTAATAAAAAAAATGTTGTCAATCAGGAAGATAAGAAAATTGGACTGGTACTTAGTGGTGGAACAGCAAAAGGGCTTGCTCATATTGGGATATTAAAAGTTTTGGATGAAGAAAAAGTGCCAATAGAATATGTAACTGGAACAAGTATGGGAAGTATTATTGGAGGAATGTATAGTGTTGGTTATACTCCGGAGGAAATTGAAGAAATAGCGATTAGCATGGACTGGATGAGTCTTTTTAGTGATAAAATTGAAAGGAAGGATAAGGGAGCTGTAAGAAATTCAATTGAGGATAAAAACAGCACGGTAATTCCGATAAAAAACTTTATGCCGAAATTACCGAGTGGAGTAGTTGGAGGAAAGACAGCTAGTCAGAGGTTAAATGAACTTTTTTATGGTGCATTGAGAGTTGAAGATTTTAGGAAGTTTCCAAGAAAATTTGCGGCAGTTGCGACTGATTTGGAATCTGGGGAAGGTGTGATGATTGATAAGGGATCGATTGCAACGGCAATAAGAGAAAGCTTGTCAATTCCATCAGTTTTTGCTCCAATACGAGATGGGAAAAGGCTTTATATTGATGGTGGAGTAGTGCGAAATTTGCCAGTTCAAGATGTAAAGGTGCTTGGTGCTGATTATACAATTGGAGTGAATGTGGGAGATGGATTTACAAAAAGGGATGAATCAAAAATGAATCTGATTGATGTAATTACAGATACTACAACAATTGCGGGAAGACAGGAAGTAGAACGGCAAATTCGTATGCTTGATTTGTATATGAAACCTGATTTGGAAAAATTTGAGTCTTATGATTTTTCAAAAGTTAAGGAAATTATTGCGGCTGGGGAGGCTGTGGCAAGAGCAAACATAGATAAAATTAGGAAATTGTCAAATCCTGAGCTTTATGAAAAGTTAGAGGAAAAGCGTAAAGAATTTAGGCGAACTTGGAAGGATGAGTATAATATTACTGGAATTGTAATTGATGGAAATAAAAAATATACAAGAACATATTTTGACAAATTTTTCCCTAAAAAACTCGGAACTTTAACTAGGCTGGATATGGAAAAAATTGTTAATAATATTTATCAAAATGGTGATTTTACAACTGTTTATTATGAAGTGAAGGATAATGACCTGATAATAAATGTTCAGGAAAAGCCAAGCGATTATTTAACACTTTCTGGAAATATAAATAATGAGGATTTGGCTACTGTAAATGTAGGTTTCCAAGGAAGTAAACTTTTGAATAATACAAATGTTAGATATTCAGTAAAAGGAACGGTTGCAAATGAATATGGAGTAAAAGGTAAGGCAACTGCAGAACTTGGGAAAAATTCGAAGGCAGTAATTTATGGAGAATTTGAATATAAACGTGATATTATAGAAAATCAAAAATATAAAAATGGATATTTCAGTTTTGAAAATAGAAAATTTAAAATTGGAACAGGAATAGGTGTAGAAGTATATAAAAATTTATTGTTTTCAATCGGTGGAGGTTATCAAATATCAGATGTTGAAAAACATGAAAATAATGCTGAAAATGTGAGAAAACCATTTCCATATTATGAAGCAAAATTAAATTATGACACAAGAGACAGCCTTAAATTTGCAACAAGAGGAGTTTATTTTTTCTCAAATTACACACTGGCGAATTCAAAGCATGCTAAATTTAACTCACTAGATGCAGGTGGAGAAATTAATATTCCAATTGGCGAAAAAATAACAATTACTCCTGGTATAGCCTATTTAACATCCTACGGAAAAGATATTCCTGAAACATATAGACCTAAAATGGGAGGAATAAGAACGGCGGATAATTCATTGGAATTTGCAGGAATGCCATCTGATAAGATTCGTGGAGGAAGTATTTTTGTGGGAAGTCTAAAAGCCCAGTATAATTTATCAAAGCTTGTATATTTAGACACGACTTATTCAAGGGCGAATATTTCTGGAAAAAGTTATAGTTTTGGTAACGATGTGAAGGAAAGTTATAGATTTGGAGTTGGAGTAAAAGCATTGACAATACCAATTTATTTTGGTTTTGCAAAAGTGCCTGGAGAAAGCTGGAGATATTTACTGAACTTTGGATATTCACCCGAATAAATAAAAAATAATAAATTTCTTTTTAATATTGAAAAAGTGTGATAAAATAAAACTGTAAACTTAACAAATTATAAAAACTTAGGAGGGAAAAAATGAAAAAAATACCAGAAGCAGTTGGACCTTATTCAGCATTTAGAAAAGCAGGAGATTTTTTATACATTTCAGGACAAATTGCAATTAACCCTGAAAATCAGAAGGTTGAGGCTGTTACAGTAGAGGATCAGGCAAGACAAGTACTTGAAAATCTAAAGGCAATTTTGGAAAATAACGGATTAACAACAGGAAATGTAATAAAAACTACTGTATTGTTAGATAATATTGATGATTTTATAACAGTAAATAATATTTATGCAGAATATTTTAGTGAACCATATCCAGCAAGATCTGCTTTTGCTGTAGACAAACTTCCGAAAGGTGTACTTGTAGAAATTGAAGCAATAGCTTATTTTGGAAAATAATTTAGAAAAGTAAATTGATGATTTTAGAGAAATCTAGGATCATCTTTTTTTTTAAAATAAAAAATAATATTATTTTTATAATTAATACTAAATTCTATTAAAATAACGAATTTATTATAAATCTTTTAGTAGATTAAATCTGATATTTGTTTTCAGATAATTAAAGTAAATAATAGTATTTATCTTATTAATTATAAAAAATTAAATTTATACTAAAAAATGGAGTTTGACAGTAATGACTGTTTTACTCCATTTTTATTATTGTTTTATTAATTTTAATATTTAATATAAATGTTATATATTGATAAGATTGTATAATAAAATGCAACAAATTTAAAATAAAATATATATGATTTTTGGTTAAGAATAGATAGTTATTTTAATTAAATTTAATCTTATAATGTTACGTATTTTCCATTTTTGAAGGTAAATATTTTATATTGCCCATTACCGATTAATTTCCGCTCATCTAAATCATTGGCTTCTTTATTTTGGATATAGTTAAAAAATAATTCTAAAACAGTTCCATGTGTTACGATTAGAATATTTCCTGATTTTTGTTCTTCTCTAATTTTTTTTAAACCCTTTAAAAAACGTTCTAATCCATCTTTTAATTCTTCTCCTTTTATATTTTTGGCATTGTAATTTTTTACATCATAAAAGTAATTATGGGCTTCTTTGGGAAATTTAAGAAAAGTTTCTTTAAATGTCATACCTTGCCATTCTCCAAAGTGAATTTCATTTAGTTCAGGTAATTTTTTCAATTTTAATTTTTGATCTGAAGTTTTTTCTTGTTCATAATTATTATTTTGTAAAATTATTTTTGCAGTAGCGAATGTCCTTCCCATTTGACTTGTGTAACCTGCTTTAAATTTTATATTTTTAAGTTTTTCAGCAGTTTTTTTTACTTTTTCAATTCCTTCTAATGTAAGTGGTGAATTTAACTGTCCTTGAAATTTTTCTAATACATTCCACTCAGTTTGTCCATGTCTAACAATATACAGTTTTAACTCATTATCCATATTTTTTATTATCCTTTCAATTTTTATATGAACTCAAAATATTATTTATTATTTAATTTAGAAATTCGAGTCAGCTTAATATTTTATATCATATCGGAAAAATTTTTTCAACTTTTATTTTTTGAAAATATTTTAATAAAAAAATTTGGTAAAATGTCGCAATTAATATTGCAATTTATGATATAAAAAAATAATTTATTAATTTAGAATGGTATTT
>ERZ773069.1660-NODE-1660-length-12563-cov-9.051647_pt1 | contig 12563 bp, 11 predicted proteins | sample MGYA00580619_ERZ773069 | MGnify/ENA primary metagenome ERZ773069 (study PRJEB29015, sample SAMEA2738007) | human oral metagenome | biome: human oral; feature: human-associated habitat; material: dental | place: China | collected 2108 ...
CCAGTGGGGGGCGCCCGCCGCTCCCGCGGTGCGGCCGCTGCTGTGGATCATCTTTGATTCCGGGCAGCGCGAGCTCATTGATGCGCCGCTGACCCTCGGCCGAGCGCCCGCATCGGTGGAGGGCTCCCGCTCAGTTGTGGTGCCCGACACGACGGTGTCCCTGTCGCGCACGCACATGCGCGTTGGCCCCACCGCAAACGGCGCGTGGATTGAGGACTCGTTCTCGGCGAATGGCACACAGATCCGCACCCCAGATGGGCGGATCACCGCCCTGACCGGCGGACAAGCGGTGGAGGTCCCCGCCGGCACCGAGATCCTCATGGGGGAGCGGCGAGCGACCATCGTCTACGCCGATGCTGACACCGCCCACTGATCCCGCGGCGGACTCGGCCGGCACGGCGGGTGTGGCGGTGAGTTGCGTGTGTCGGCCCACACCCTCGGGCTGCCCCTGCGCTTGACCCTCGCCTGGGGATGCAACCGGAGCCGCCCGTGCCTCGGTAGTGTGGCTTGAAATGGGGCAGTTTGTGGATGCGGGGGTGGTTTGGGTTTCACTGGGGGCGCTGGTGCGGGATGCCAGGGTGGTCTGGGTTTCATGGGGCCGCCCCTGTGTCAGGTCGCTTGCGCCGTGGTGTAACCGGGCCCGCCCCTGCCTGGGGCTGTTGGCGTCGTGGTGTAACCGGGACCGCCCGTGCCTCGGCAGTGTGGCTCGAAATGGGGCAGTTTGTGGATGCGGGGGTGGTCTGGGTTTCACTGGGGACGCTGGTGCGGCATGCCAGGGTGGTCTGGGTTTCACGTCCTCTTCGTCTGCGCCTGCATCGGGCCGACGGTGCCTAGCCAAGCAGTGCGATCCATCACCTTGTTGAAGTGTCAAGCGAGTCATTGGGCGTGAGAGCCAGGTGCGGACGTGCTGCCACGCTGCGAATTTCGACCGCTTGACTTCGACGTGAATCGCAGCCTTCTTCTTAGCTGGTGCCTCAGGGCGAAGCAGGGGCATACGGATGCGCAGCCGAAAAGAGCGGGATGCCCTAGCGGCGCTGGCGTGCGCATATCGTGGTGGGCATCGCAGCCCTGCTCGATCAGGTTAGGAACGGCAGAACCGGAGGATCTGCCCGCGCGGCGCCTCGATGTGCCACCCGAGGGATCGCCGCGCTGGTGGAAGCCGGGGTGCCGCCGCGCTGGTGGAACCCGAGGGATCGCCGCGCTGGTGGAAGCCGGGGTACCGCCGCGCCGGTGGAACCCGGGGTGCCGCCGCCACGAGCGCGGACAACAGACACAGACAACAGACATGGCCAACAGGCACAGACAACAGGCGCGGCCGAAAGATAGAAAGGTGCCGCCCCCACGAGCACGGACAAGAGGCACAGACAACAGACATGGCCAACAGGCACAGCCAACAGGCACGGCCAAACGATAGAAAGGGGCCGCCGCCACGAGCACGGCCAACAGACACAGACAACAGACATGGCCAACAGGCACAGCCAACAGGCACGGCCAAATGATAGAAAGGGGCCGCCGCCACAAGCGCGAACACCAGACACAGACGCGGCCGAAAAACGGAAAGGGGCCGCCCCATCTGGGGCGGCCCCTCTATGCTCTCCGAGCGACGCTATCAGAAGCGGGCAGCGCTGGACTGGTCCGTCTGCTGGTAGTTGGTGCGAGCGGAGTCAACGGCGGTCGAGGTCTTACGCAGGACGTCCTTCAGGCCGTTAAGGCCCTCGTTCCACTTGCGCTGGGCGGCCTGGTAGGCTTCCTGAGCCTGGCCTTCCCACGACGCGACCAGCTGGTTGAGCGTCTGCTCGAGGTCGCTCAGGCAGCTATCGAGGTTGCCTGCACCGGTGTTGATGTCAGCGGCGGCCTGATCGAGGGCGCCGTACTGTACCTGGAAATCCATTTCAGTCTCCTATCGTCTCTATCACAGTCCGCCGAGAAGCTGAGAGAACGTGCTCTTAGTATCGGCCTCGTTGGCTTCCATGGACTGGTGCGTGCCGCGCAGGTTGTCAGCGAGCTCCTGCAGAGCCTCGTTAATCTTGCGGGCATTATCCTGCCACTGCTGCATCAGCTGCGTGAACTGGACAGAAGCCGCGCCCTGCCAGGAGCTGCCGATGGTTGACAGGTCGCCCTCGAGACGGGAGAAGTGACCCTGCAGGTCGGCGTAGGTCGACTCGATAGCCTGTACGCCCCTAGGAAGGGCGCCGTCCTCGGCCCTCTGGTCTGCCATGTGAACCTCCATTTTGTATGAGTGGACTCTCTCGCGGGGATGCGTGAGAGCATGGGGACATACGAATACTAACCATGTTTTCGAGAATTTTTTAGATGTTACGCGAAAATCATGACAAATCCTGACCGACAACCTAGACTTACAGGGTTGTGTCGTGTACTCGCTTAACCCCATCACACGGCATCTTGGGAGGATTCGATGGCATCGGTTGCATCTCGTGGCGTGGCGCTTATCCCACTCACGATCACCTATGGCGTGGATCGTAGCGACGTGACGATCCCCCAGTCGGTACCGCTGGTTGAGCTTCTCCCGGGACTGGTTGAGTCCGTCGGAGCCTTCAGCGACGAGCCCACGAATGACGGTTTTGCGGTGCGTACGGCGTCGGGTCGCCTCCTCGACCAATCGAAGTCCCTGGCCAGTCAGGGGGTGCGTGCGGGCGCCGCCCTTACCCTCGAGCCGCTCGGCGAAGGCGCGTCGGACATGGTCTACGACGATCTGACCGAGGCCGTGGGACAGGTCATCGAAAGGGTGTCCACACCATGGACGCGTGAGGATACTCGCACACTCGCCGCGCTGTGTGCTGCCGCACTCATCTTCGTCGCGGCGCTCCTCCTGGCGACCACGCCCCCCGACACGATCGCTTCCCTCGACAAGGATGCTCTGCGCACACAGAACTACCTCTACGGAGCGATCGGCCTCGTGTCCGCCATGCTCGTTACCGGAACCTCGGTGGTCGTCGCCCGCAAGAGCCCGGGACCGAGCGGCATCGCCCTGGCCCACACAGTTCCGCTTCTGACGGCCGCCGCCGCGCTGCGGCTGACCCAGAGCCAGTGGGACAAGGGGGGCTGGATCAGCGTCGGTGTCGGCCTGCTGATCGGCTCTCTTGCCGCACTCGCGCTGCCCAAGCGCTACCGGATCTCCATCGCGGCCCCGCTCCTCCTCGGCTCCGTGATCGCAGCCACCGGGCTGATGGTGCACGTCGGAAACCTCTCCCAGCGTGGTGTCTCGGCGGTCCTCTTTGCCTTCGTCGTGGTCCTGCTTCAGCTCGCCCCGTGGGTGGCGCTCGCCCACATCCCCGTCCGCATCCTCGACGCGAACACGACCGAGCAGATCCCCGCCCAGGGGGTCACCGACCAGGTGAGCACCTCCTTCGTCTTCGTCGTCGCCCTGCGCTCGGGCGGCGGGCTGGCGGCGATCTTCCTGACGGTGTCGATGCTCTCGGCCCCCGCTAAGGGGTCCGTGTTCCTCCCCCTCATGCTTGTGCTGCTCGGTGCGGTTTCCCTCATCCTCCAGACCCGCTCGATTCGGGCGCGCGTGGAGGTTCTGCTCGGCGCTCTCACGGGCCTGAGCGCGATCCTGGTTGCCGCCGCCCTCGCGACCCGGACGGACGCGACGGTCCTGCCGTGGGTGACGCTCTTGGCGGTCGCCGCCGCGCTTGTCCTCGTCATCACGAACGTCGTCGGGCCTCGCATGCGACCCCACCTGGCGCGCCTCGCGGATACGCTCTCGGCGCTCTCGCTCTTTGTCCTCATCCCTCTGGCCGTCTACCTGTGGGGCTAAGTCATGCCGTCGAGTAAAGACATCCTTGAAGCCCAGCGCTTCAATCGCAGTCGCCTGATCACCGCTTTCACATCCGGCACCCCCAACGGACGCGAGGTTGACACTCCCTCGCCCGTTCGTCCGCTCATCTTCGGAGTCGTCGTCGCCGTCATCATGTGCGTGATCGGCGTGGGTACTCGCTTCTTCAGTTCGAATCCGGACCTGAACACGGTGAACTACGAGCTGATCAACGTCAAGGACACCGGCGCCCGCTACTTCTGGGCGAACGGCGTGCTTCACCCGATCAAGAACATCACGACGGCTAAGCTCCTCGCGCCGGAATCGGGACTCGGTTCAACGAAGGCCAGTGCTGCTGCCCTCGAGAACTATCCGCGAGGCCCCCAGCTTGGCCTCGATAACGTCCCCGAAGACGTTCCCGCCGCCAAGCAGCTAGCGAGCACGTGGCTGTCGTGCGACCTGGACGACTCCTCGCACACGTGGATCGCCAAGAGCCTGCCCTCCGAGCAGTTCAAGCTCACGGAGACCACCTCGGCGCTCGTGACCCCCGATCACGGGGGAACCAGGTACTTCATTGACGGAACCACGCATAAGAAGTACCTGATCAACGACGCCGACAGTCGCGAGAGCGAATGGGCGCTCGCGTTCCAGAACATCATCGCCTACCCGATCGACGTCGAGCCCGAGTGGCTTGAGCTCTTCCCGTCCGGCACGCAGCTGAGATCGTGGAGCTATCACGACATCCCGAACGCCGGCCAGCCTGCGACGAAGCTCCCCGGTTCCCTCAAGGACAAGGGGCTGACGATCGGCATGGTCGTTGACCAGATCGATTCCAACGGTCAGGTCCTCAACTCCTACCTGGTCGTCGACGAAGCTAACCTGGCGGTCTTCAACTCGACCGCGGCGCGCCTGTACAAGGACGCGCCGACCGGCAAGCAGCTCCCGACCGAGGAGTTCAAGGACATCGCCCCCGTCCACGCCGACTTCATCGGAGAAGACTGGCCCCCGTACGAGCACTTTGCCCAGGCCGAGTGGGCGAACGACAAGCGAGACTCGGCCACTCAGACGGTCGTGTGCGCGAAGATGGATACCACCGATCACGCGGTGCCCAAGATCGGCCTGTACACGATGCCCAAGAAAGACGCGGACGCCGCCTCCTACGATCCGGAGTCCCTGAACGCCACGACAGGGCCGGTGACGACGCGCAAGGTCACGGTCGGCGGCGGTTCGGGCGCCCTCGTCGCGATTTCCCCCGGGGGTGGAGAGGCCGCCGCCTACGGCTTCGTTTCCGACCTGGGATACTTCCACTCCCTCGGAGACGCGCCGAGCACCTCCATCAAGCTCCTCGGGTGGACGCAGGCCGACGCGACAGCCATCCCGCAGGCGTGGAGCAACCTCATCCCGCAGGGCGCCGAACTGACGCCCAAGGCGGCAGCGGCCTCAGTGGGGCTCTCGTGAGCGGCGGCACTGTCCGTTCGCGGGCGTTTGGACGAGGCCTCGTTGGCGCCTCGCTGACCGTCGGCCTCGCGCTCGCACCCCTGGTCGTGCCCACCTCCTCACATGAGGCAGGGAACGCCTCCGCCTTCGGTGCCCGCGTAGCCCACGCGGACCCGGTGCCGACCCCCAGCGTGCGCCCCACGCCCACCGCTCCGCCTACCGAGGCGCCCAGCCCGACTCCGAAGCCAACGGAGAACCAGACGTGCCCGCAGGAGAGTCCGACGTACATCAAGGCTCAGCCCGCGATCCTCGATCACGTTGGGGTGCGGCGAGCGTGGGAGGTGTCGCGGGGCTCGGGAGTCACGGTCGCCGTGGTCGACTCGGGCGTCGCCGCCGGTAACCAGCACTTCAACGCGAGCGGCAAGACGGTCGTGTTGCCGGGGGTCGACTTCAGCGGCGAGAACACCGATGGGCGCGTCGACGTGGGGGAGCACGGAACCGCCATCGCGGGGGCGATCGCCGCCCAGCAGCTGCCCTCCTCCGTCGGTTCGGGGCTCATCGGCGTTGCCCCCGACGCGCAGATTCTTCCCGTTCGCGTCGAGACCGGCCTCGAACAGGGAGGAAACGCCAACCCGAAGCAGGGTGAAGAGACCTTCATGCAGCGCGTGGCGCGCGCGATCCGATGGGCTTCCGACCACGGCGCGCAGATCATCGTGGTCGCTCACTCGTCCGCCGAAAGCGATCCGCAGCTGGAGGCCGCCATCCAGGCCGTGCGGTCTCGCTCGCTCGTGGTGGCCTCGACGGGCAATACCTACCAGGATCAGCAGGATAAGCAGATCGTCTACCCGGCAGCCTACGAGGGGGTTCTGGCGGTGACCGCCAGCAACGCGGACGGCTCCTCCTCCGACCAGCAGGTCCACGGCGCGCACGTCGACGCGGCGGTTCCCGCCGGCGTCATTCACACCACGTGGTTCGACCAGGCCGACTGCCTGGTCGGCGGGTATTCCGGTGACACACCCCTCCCGTCCTCCTCGTACGCGACCGCCTACGCGGGAGGGTTCGCGGCCCTCGTGGCCTCCCGGTACCCCAACGAGTCACCGGATATGTGGAAGTATCGCTTGGAGGTGACCGCCGTGCGCGGAACCACAGATCAACGCACTGATGAACTCGGGTGGGGAATCCTTTCCCCCTACGATGCCCTGACCTTCGACGACATCGGCACGAGGTTCGGCCCACCTCACCCGAACCCCGCGGCGCACCCCGCACCGCAGCATCCCGCCCAGGCTGCGCCGAGGCTGGTGGGGCGCGACACCATTCTCACCATCCGCACATACATCGTCTCGGCCGTGGTGGTGCTGGGATCTGCGCTGCTTGGCGGCCTGGTGATCCTCTCTCACCTGCGCGGGCGGCCCAGCGTCGTCGAAGACCCCGAGGAGGACCTGTCGTGAGCACGATACTGACGAGGCGCCGTGCGCGCCTTGGGACCACGGTTGCGAGCATCCTCGCACTGACGGGCGGCCTACTCGCTGTTCCCTCCGTTCCAGCCAACGCCGTCGGGCCCACGCTCACGGGCGCGGACCAGGAGTACTACGGCTACTACCGCCTCGATTCCCTGCACTCTCAGGGCTACACGGGGGAGGGAACGATCATCGCGATGATCGATGGGCACGTGAATACGAACGTCCCGGAGCTGGCTGGAGCGCACATCGAGAACAAGTCCCCCTGCGCCGTGTCCTCCAACGCCGAGGATCTCGATCACGGGACTGCCGTCGCGCAGATCCTGGTGTCTTCCCGATTCGGTATCGCGCCCAAAGCTACCCTCTACACCTACGATTTGGCCTACCGGGACGAGGAGGCGGGCGCGGATTGCAAAATGCCCGGGTGGAATGGCGCAGGGGCCGCCGACACCTCGTTGCTCATCGAACAGGCGATCAACGACGGCGCGGACATCATTTCCATCTCCAGCAACTACCCCTACCAATCGCAGGACCTGCGGTGGGCGATGGCCCGCGCCCTGGCCGAGGGGGTCATCGTCGTCGCGTCGATGGGGAATGATTCGACCGAGGACGCTGGCGATGGGCTTCCCGTGTGGTCGGGCGTCTGCGGGGTCGGAGCCATCTACGCCGACGGCTCACTGACCGACTACAGCAACTGGGGCAACGGTATCGAAACGGCCGCCCTGGGCAGGAGCTACTTCCGCTCCGGCTCGGATGGGAGCATCCGCGATGCGCAGGGCACGTCCTTCGCGACGCCCATTGTCGCAGGTTTTCTGGCCATCGCGTGGCAGAGGTTTGGTGACGATGTGACGTCGAATCAGATCCTGCAAGCGATGACCACGACGGGCGTGGGAGGCAACGGCGAGTGGAACATGTACACGGGATTCGGTGCGATTGACCCGTGGGCGATGCTCAATGCGAAGGCAGGCAGCCTTCCCGACGAGAACCCGTGCGAGTCCAAAACCTACGCCTCGGATCCCAGCTGGCAGGATGTTGAAGACTACATAGATGGCACCGTCAACCCGTTGTTGATCAGAAACGACGACTCCTACGTCTATCGCGGCACGAACGAGAACGCCGCCTTCGACTCCCAGCACGACTACCCCGTGCACCTGGGCACCAGCCCCCGCTATCACGCGAGCTGAACCGCCTGTCCGTCTCCGTCGCGGGCGGACACGGGGAGACGGGCCGCCGCCGCGGCGATGTCGTCGCCCCTCCTCGCTCGCCGCGGGCGCAGAGCTACCGGGCGACGGAGCCGCGCGCCCAGCCACGGTTTGACAGGCGTGGACGAGGTGACGCTGCGGCCCGGCGCTTCGTGCTCCGCGCGCCTCTTCGGACACCGCAGTGACCGTTGAACTTTGAACAGTGTGCAGGGTCTGGGGAGGGTGGCGATGAACGAGCGTTCGAAGGATGAACAGTATTACGAGAGCAAGCGGGATCAGTTAGGATAACCGTATGGTAGAAGCACTGGGGCGGACGCCCGAAGAAATCAGACAGACACTCCGGAAACAGATGGCCGAAGCGGAGAAGAGGGCTTCAGACGCGCGCGAGCTCGTCGACCTCATCAAGAACGCCAAGGCCTCCGGTTTCGATTCTCGCCGCGAGGTTGAAGTTGAGGTTGACCCCGACGGACGTCTTGTGAAGCTATCGATCGACGACGAAGCACTCGAGGATGCCGACGCTCGCGACGTCGAGGATGCCATCATGGAAGCCTACGCGGACGCGGGACGCAACATGCGCGACTACATTCACCGTCAGACCACGGAGCGCTTCGGTGATGACGGAGGTACCTTGAAGGACTACCTCACCAACCTGGACGCGAACCTCGGCTCGTTGGGGCGCTGATCGGTATGAGTTTCGATCTCGGTGTCGACACGGACCTGATCAGGTCGCACGCATCCGACGTCAGCAGCTGCGCGGACATGCTCAACCAGAACGTGAGCACCGCAGCGGCCACACAGGGCCAGGTGAGTGGCAACGCCTTCGGTATTATCTGCTCCTTCTTCGTTCCTCCGGTCAGTTCACAGATCAAGAATCTGCAGAAGATGATCGAGGACTGCGCCGGCGCGGAATCCCGCCTCGTGAACTGCCTTTACCAGTGGGCGCAAGAAATGGACGACCTCGAGACGAAGATCGAGGACAAGTTCAAGAAAGAAAAGAAGGAATCGGGGGACAACCCGCCCGGCGGGTCGACTTCTTCCGGCGACGGGTCGACCTCTTCCGGCGGCGGGGCGACCTCTTCCGGCGGCGGTGGCGGAATGGGTTCCGGCTCCGGTGGCGGTGGCGGTGGCGGGATGGGTTCCGGCTCCGGTGGCGGTGGCGGGATGGGTTCCGGCTCCGGCGGCGGATCTTCTGATAGCGGGGGGACTGGCTCGCCTGCGATCCCTGCCACCCCGGGTCTCCACAGGGCCGACGGAGCGCATGGGGAAACGGACTCCATCACCGGCGACCACAAGAACCATGGGGGCGCCGACGGCAAGGACGGGAACGGTGCCGACGGCAAGGACGGGAATGGTGCCGACGGCAAGGACGGAAAGGACGCGCACGGCGGTAAAGGCGGCGGCGGAGCCGACGACTTCGAGGCCCTCCTCGGCGGCCACGACAAGGTGAGCGTCGACGATGATCAGCTGCGCGCCTTCTTGGAGCAACAGCGCAACGACGAGAATGCTGACCTTGCTACCTTCTACGAGCGTCAGCATGCCGACCAGACCGAGGCGCTCGCCCGCTACGCCGACGCCCACCCCGGCCAGGACATGTCCGAGATCAAGTCGTTGGTTGAGTCAAATCAGCAGCAGCAGCAAGACTCCATGACCGACTTCCTGGCGCGCCAGCGCACGGAAGAAGAAGCGCAGATTCGCCAGTACGTGCAGGAGCACCCCCAGGCAACGAGTCGCGACTTCGATACGTTCATGTCGCAGCAGCGCAACGACCAGCAGGCTAGCTACCGTTCCTTCGTGGAGGAGCAGCAGAAGGCCCAGACCGCACGAATCGACGAGTTTACGAAGGCTCACCCCGATTCGAAGCCGGATGATGTACGTTCGCTCTTTGAGCGACAGGATAGCAACGGCGACCAGGACATCGAGAAGTTCCTCCATCGTCAGCGTCAGGACGAAGAACGTAGCTTGCGTCGCTTCGTATTCGAAGGAGTTAAGAAGTGAATCTTGAAGCTCCCGAGCATACTCGGAGTATTGATAACACAACCCCGACGGAGGGCCTGGGGTTCGTTGACCAGATCGTCGGCGCAGCCGACGACATCAGGAACGGCGATATCGTTTCCCTCGCCGAGTCCGCTAAAGGCATCTATGACGAGATCGGTAGTTTCGTCGCCGACCCCGTTGGCTATATCGGCAGCATGGTCGTTGAATGGATCATGCAGCATGTGGAACCCCTCAAGGGGTGGATCAATCAGCTGACCGGCGACTCGGGCCAGGTCTATGGGATGAGTTCCAGCTGGGATTCGATCTCGTCATCCCTGGCATCGATCGCTTCTGAACTCGACAGCGGCTCGTCCAGCGCCATGTCGAGCATGCAGGGCGAGGCCGTCCGCGCCTACCTGGAGCGTCAGGCGATCGTGGTGAGCGCCATCAACGCGATCTCCGATGCCTCGAGCGCATTTGGTGCAGCCCTGTCGAAGGTCGCCGATTCGGTCGATAACATTCACGACGCGGTGGTTGGCGCGATCTCGGACATTATCGTGACGTGCTTCGAAGTGGTTGCTGAGGTTGTCCTCTCACTGGGCACGGCGGCTCCGGTTGCTGCGGAGCAGGTCGCCAGCAGGGTCGCCAAGTGGGTTGGTCGGATCGAGCCGATCATGGAGACGCTCACCTATGCGCTTGAGGCTCTCCAGGCAATCTTCGCCGTCCTGACCTCTGCGGGCAGTGACCTGACCCGCGGCGTCGAGAAGATCGGTGAGCAGTGCCAGGCCCCTGGCGGGGGATGCTGCGGAGACGGCGGCATGCAACGGCGTAATCCTGAGCTTCCCGGTGATGGCAACTGGAATACCGATGGGCCGTTTTCCGACGGTGCAACCTCGGGCGGTACGAACAACGTCGGTGGCGACAACAACGGGATCAACGCCGGCGGTGACGTCAACATTGACAACAGTCAGCACGATGATCATCACGTCGAGGTCAATCCGCAGATCGAGCCGCACATCGAAGTTGGTGGTGGCGATAAAGAGTCGTCCCATAAGGGCGGCGATCATGACTCGGGTCACGACGGCCACGATAACGGTAAAGGCGCGGGCCACGGATCCAAACACGATGGCGATCACGGGACGCACAATGGTGGGAACCACGGAGGCAACCAGAGTGGGAACCACGGTAACCACAGCGGGAACCAGGGTGGGAACCACGGTAAGCATAGTGCGAACCAGGGTGGGAACCACAGCGGGAACCACGGAGGCAACCACAGCGGGAACCATGGTGGCAACCATGGTGGCGGTAGTTCTCACCACCGGTCTCATCGCCGTCACCACTGATGTGCCAGCTTGGCGTGGACGTGTCGTGAGGGCGTGAGCGCCCAAAACAATGCTCGACCGACGTCTTTGATCCGGCCTCGTGAGCTTCATCAAGCAGTGGGCCCCGCGCGAATCATCGCGCGGGGCCCACGTCTGTTTGCTTCCCTACGGGCGGTTCGCGAAGTACTCCAGCAGGTGCGAGTCGCCCGAGACGATGATCTCGTCGTCGGAGTTGATCCGGGTAGACGCGTCCGCGTACTCGAAACGTTGTTTTGGCCGACGAATTGCCAGCACATTCACCCCGTAGCGGCCGCGCAGGTCCAACTCCTCCAAAGAGAAGCCGTGGACTTCCTGCGGCGGGCGCAGCTTCATGATGGAGAAACCATCCTTTTCCATCTCGATGTAGTCGACCATGCGTCCTCCCACCAGGTGCGCTGTTCTCTTGCCCGCGTCCAGATCGGGGTACACGACGTGGTGGGCGCCGACGCGCCGCAGGATGCGGCCGTGTTGCGATGAGGTCGCCTTAACCCAGATGGATGAGATTCCCATGTCCACCAGGTTCGCGGTAATGAGCACGGCGGCCTCGAGTGACGATCCGACGCCGACGACAGCGCTGCGAAACTCGCGCGCCCCCAGCTGCTCCAGCGCGTCCTTCGATGTTGCGTCGGCCTCAACGAGCGGGAAGCGCCCCGCGAATGCCTGTACGCGCGCGGGATTCTTTTCCACAGCCAAGATCTCGTACCCGAGCTGATCCTGCGTCACTGCCACGGCCGAACCAAAACGGCCCAACCCAATGACGAGCGTGCCCGACTGGAGTTCCTTCGACTCGCGTTCATCTGCCATACCCCCATTCTTCCCTCCGGGCGTGCCGAGCGCGAATGGGGCGCGCGAGCGGCCCCGTGAAACAACCGTCAAACGCGTGGTGCACATGAGCATCCATGGGTGACGGTGCCCCCACCGACTCATCTACTCTGACTCATATCCTCTGTGGAAATCCATTGAGTCGGGCCATCTGCCGCGAGATATCGGATGCATGCCGTCATGGTGGTTGCCAGGGAGGCGAAAGCGTGGCGCGCCGTGCAACCGGGGCCGCCCCTGCCTGTGGTGGCGAAGGGGTTGGTGAAACCCGGCCCGCCCCTGGCTGTGGCGGTGGAGGGGTTAGTGAAACCGGGGCCGCCCCTGGCTGTGGCGGTGGAGGGGTTAGTGAAACCGGGGCCGCCCCTGGCTGTGGCGGTGGAGGGGTTAGTGAAACCGGGGCCGCCCCTGGCTGTGGCGGTGGAGGGGTTAGTGAAACCGGGGCCGCCCCTGGCTGTGGCGGTGGAGGGGTTAGTGAAACCGGGGCCGCCCCTGGCTGTGGCGGTGGAGGGGTTAGTGAAACCGGGGCCGCCCCTGGCTG
>ERZ773069.1665-NODE-1665-length-12539-cov-43.289330_pt1 | contig 12539 bp, 9 predicted proteins | sample MGYA00580619_ERZ773069 | MGnify/ENA primary metagenome ERZ773069 (study PRJEB29015, sample SAMEA2738007) | human oral metagenome | biome: human oral; feature: human-associated habitat; material: dental | place: China | collected 2108 ...
CGGCGTCGACGTGGCCGGCGTCGTCGTCGGACTGTCCGCGGCTCGAGACCGGGCCCTCATGGCCGGCGATGCCGTCGCTCTGGCTGCCACGACGGTACCGGGGTCGCCCGCTGCGCAGGCCGACACTGAGGTTCTCACCGAGCTGTCCGACTCCGGCGAGGGCGTCAAGGAGCTGCACACCTCCGTCAGCCAGGTCGCTGAGGTGAGGCTGCCTGACGACGCGGAGGAGCAGTGGGCCGGCGCGAGAGCGGTCCGGGTGACGCTGTCTCAAAGCGCCTCAACGCGTTCGGGGCCTGCGGGAACGCGGACGGTTCCGGCCCTCGCGCCTCGCCAGGTCGTGCTCATCGTCGTCCCGGAGCCGTGGCGCGTGGCCGACATTCGAGCCGTGGAGTGACCTCTATGGGGCACCGCAGGCCAGGCGTGGTCGACGATCGGAGCGAACTCGGGGTGGATACGGGCCGTGTGGGGCTCAGTAGGGCTCGGTCAGGACCGACGTGTAGCCCTCGCGCTCAAGCACGTCTCGTGCGTCTGCCACCATTGCCGCCGAACCGCACAGGTAGACGTCCGTGCACTCGGGATCGAGCTGGAGGTCGTGGGCGAGCGCGGTGAGGGCCTGGGTGACTCGTCCGTGGAACGCCTCCGGAGCCTCCTGGCGGCTCAGGCAGCGCACAACGGTCCCGGGCATGGGGGAGCTGATCCTGGTGGTCAGGTCCTCCTCCTGGTGACGGCACCCGAAGAGCAGAATGTCGTGCTCCAGGCCGGGAGCCTGAGCGAACATGGCCAGCATGGGTGCGATCCCCGTGCCGGTGGCGATGAACAGGCGGCGCCTGCCTGAGTCGACGATCCCGAAACCGCCCAGGGGCAGCTCCACCACCGTCTGCGCTCCCGTGTCCGCGTTCTCGATGAACTGGGACCCTCGGCCGCCTGTCCGGGTGGAGATGAGCAGACGAAGACGATCCTCCTCCAGCCCCGCGATCGAATAGTCACGCCATGCGTCATCGCCCACATGCAGACGGGCGAACTGCCCCGGCGCCCACGGGCCGATCCTGCCGTCCAGCTGCAGCTCCGCCTCCCACACACTGGGAGTCAGACGCCGTTTGGAGACCAGGGTGGCCAGGTGCTTGCCCTCGGGCAGCGCGTGCTCTGCGCGAGACTCAGGAGCCTCGGGCCTCTCGCGCAGGGCGGAGGTAATGGTGGGATACCCGCGGGGCCCAAGGACCTGGCACGCGGCTGCGAGCCCGCCCATCATGGCTCCCATGATGCCGGCGCTCCCGGCGTCCTGACCGGAGAGGAACAGGCCGGAAACGGCTGTGCGCGGCCCCAGGGGGCGGGACCGGAACCTCAGCGGAGTGGCCGGAGGTCCGTAGAAGGCCCCGGCGGGATGAGCGGTGTAGTGCTCGTAGGTCAAAGGAGTGGAGGTCTCCACGTAGTCCACGAGCTCGGCGAGCCCCGGAGCAGCGCTCTCAGCCAGCTCCAGCATGCCTCGGGCGATGCGCTCCTTGAGAGCGAAGTACTCGGGGCCGCGGTTTTCTCGGGGCTGCTCGGCCCACTGCCGGAAGGCTCGTGCGTCACAGAAGGAGATGAGCTCGGCCGTATGCGGGGACTCGCCGGACTTCAGAGAGGGGAAGGAGACGAAGACGTCGTGAGGATGCCCCTCGAGCAGTGATTTGCCGTACCGTTGTGCACCCTCGTGATCGAGGTCCTGGTTGACCCAGATGTTTCCACCATCGATGCCGATGCTGCGCGGGTCATCACGCAGGCGCAGGAACACGGTGACCGCGGACGTGCCTGTACCCAGGTGCTCCAGCGTGCGGCGTGCGGGCCAGGTGCGCTGCCCGATCTCACCGAATGTGGGCAACAGGCGGTTGAAGGTGTTGGAGGCGCCGACGGCGGAGACGATGACCGGGGCGCGGTAGACGCGTTCGCGTACCTGGGCGCCGCGGTGGTCCATGACTCGGACCCCGACCGCCGTTCCGTTCTCAGTGAGGATCTCGGTGACCTCTTGAGCGACGCGCACAGCGCCTCCGGTCTGCTCGATGCCCTTCTCGAAGGTGCGGGCGATCCGGGCGCTGCCACCGCGGGGGAACCAGGCGCCCTCGAGGTAGTGGGAGACGATCACCGCGTGCACGGCAAAGGCCGATCGGGACGGCGGCAGGCCGTAGTCCCCCCACTGACTGGCCAGGACGGCCTTGAGGCGGGGGGAGCGGAAGTGGGTGTCCAGATACGCCTTCGTCGTCTGAGTGGCCTTCCGGCCTCCCAGGCGTTGGGCGGACCTGAGCAGCGAGGCCGCAGGTCGGGGGATCATCCCCTGGATGAAGCCCAGCGCCACCCACCGTGTCACCCGGCGAACATCCTGGAAGTAACGGTGAATGGCGCTGGCCTCCTGGGGGAACGCGGCAACCAGGTCGCGCTCGTACTGAAGCGGATCGCTGCTGACGCGTAGGTCCACGCCCGGGTAGACGAACCTGTCGTAGCTGTCGGGCATGCGGTTCCACTCCAGCTCACCACCAGAGAGGTAGTCGAAGTAGGCGCGGCCCTGGCTTCCGGGGCCGAGCTGACCGATGTAGTGCACCCCCACGTCCCAGGAGGCGCCGTCACGCCGGAAGGTGTGCGTCAGTCCGCCCGGTTCCGTGTGCCGCTCCAGGACCAGAACCCGCTTGCCGGCTGCGCGTGCCAGCAGGCCGGCAGTCGTCAGTCCTCCAATGCCCGAACCGATCACGATGACGTCGTAGGACATCCCTTACCCCTCCAGAACTAGACAGTGTCAAGTCAGCATAGCAGTCAACTGGACACTGTCTAGTAGTTTGGTTCTAGACTCCTTCCATGACCTCTGAAATGACAGGCGCCTCAGGGCGCCGCGGCGGTCGGGACCTGCGCTCCGAGCTGCTGCGAACCAGCAGGGAGCTCCTCGATGAAGCCGGCCCCAGTGCTCTGAGCATGCGGGAGGTCGCGCGCCGCGCCGGCTGTACGCACCAGGCGCCCTACCACTACTTCGCAAACCGTGAGGCCATCCTGGCGGCCCTGGTGTGTGAGGGCTTCGATGAGCTTGCGGACAGGCTCGCTGTGGCGCACGACGGGCTTGGGGGTGCGGATCTGCATGCGGTCCTAGTGGCCTCGGGAAACGCCTATGTTGAGTTCGCGCTACGTCACCCCGGGGTGTTCCGGGTGATGTTCCGACCCGACGTCTGCGATCCCGAGCGCTTCCCGGAGGTGGTGCAGGCCGGTGAGCGTGCGCGTCATGAGCTGGCCCGTCTGGCGAAGGCCATGATGGGTGATGGTGCTCAGGTCGAGGCGGAGGTCCTGATCTGGTCCGGTGTGCACGGCCTGGCCTCGCTGCTCCTCGACGGCCCCTTGGCGGGCGAGTTCAGCTCCACGGAGGATCGCATCGACTTCGCTCGCGGCGTCGTCGGTCTTGCTGAAGTGTCTGTGGCGAGCGGGGACTGAGGGTGTGGGAGTCGGCTCAGTGGTGGGTGTGTGGCGGAAGCGGAAAGGTGTTCGGTCGCCTGGCTGAATGTCGTTATTGAAGGTGAGTAGCAACAAAGGTTGACAAAGTAGTTCTGTCAACCTAAGTTGCTTACATGGATGCGCTCACCGCAGCCACCGAGGCTGCTGACACCACTCGCCCCGAAGATGGGCTACGAGCTGTGGCGGCTCTGCGGCGACTGAAGGACAGCCTTGAGCTTGCGCAGGTCGAGGCCGCCTTGCGCGCAGGCATGGGATGGAGCGAGATCGCCTCCTGTCTTGGAGTCTCTCGTCAGGCAGTCCACAAGAAGTACGCCAAGCGAGTCCAGCCCGGTTTGGCCCCGACCCGAAGGAGATGACGATGCCCGCCGTTAACCACTACCTGACCTGGCTCGAAGCCACGCACGCGGAAGCTGCGCGCCTGCATCATCGGGAGATCGAGCCGGAGCACATGCTCCTCGGTCTCCTCGCCCAAGGTGGGACGGCTGCGGCTGTCTTGGCGGCCCAGGGCGTGACACTCACGCGAGCACGCGCTGCCATCGAGGAGATGGCTGATGCGGACCTCGCTCGCGTGGGCGTCAGCCTTTCCGACGCCCTCAGGCCAGCGCCGATCGCAGCCGAAGAGCTGACCGTGAGGGCAGGAGGGGAGATTCCCCTCTCGGACGCTGCCGCCGAGTTCATTGACGACACGGGGGCTTCATTCAGCACCAGCGCTCAGGCTTTGCAAGCGCTCATCTCCTCATCCACCGTCTCGCTCCAGTCCCCGGTCGTCAGGCTTCTTGCTCACTGCGGTGTTGATGTCGGCTACCTGCGCACTGAGCTCAGTGAGATAGTGGCCGACGAGGAATCAGCCCGGGGACGCTACCGGATGACTGACGAGTACCGTGGGTACGGCCTGGATCGGGTCCTGAGTCAGGAACGCTTCATCTCAGCACGGCCCGGCCAGGCCGCCCAGCCCGTGCGTCCCCAGTACCGGCTGCTGGCCAACCGCGCCGACATCACGGCCACCATCGCCGATCGGTTCATCAGCCTGCGCTACACCGACGAGGCTGGCCTGGACTCCGACATGCTGGAGATCACGCTGGCCGACCATGACCCTGCGCGTCCCATCCAGCTGCCGCCCACCGGCGCCGAGCTGGAACTGTCGCTGGGCTATGACGGGCGTCTGCAGCGCGTGGGACTCTTCGTTGTCGACGAGCTGGAGCTGTCAGGCTGGCCCGGTCAGATGACGATCCGGGCGCGCGCCACGCCGTTTGAGGGCTCCAATCGCGGCATGTCCCAGCTGCAGAGCCAGAAGACGCGCTCGTGGCCCAAGGACACGCGCCTGGGTGACGTTGTGCGCACAATCGCGGCAGAGCACAAGATGCAGGCCGTCGTGGCGCCTGAGATGGACAGCATCGTGCTGCCGCACCAGGACCAGATGGACGAGTCGGATATCAACTTCCTGGTGCGCCTGGCCAAGCGTTACGACGGCGTCATCAAGCCGGCCGCCGGCAAGCTGGTGCTGGCAAAGCGCGGCCAGGCCAAGACCGCCAGCGGCCAGAGCATCCCGACCGTGCGCCTGGTGCCGGGCGACGTGTCCGACTACCGGGTGTCGCTCACGAAACGCGACGGCGGTGGCACCGTGGTGGCCTACTGGCACGCCACCAAGCAGGCCAAGCGCGAAGAAGTGAAGGTAGGTCAGGGCGAGCCCGTGCTGCGCCTGAAGCGCTACTACCAGGCGGCCGGGGTGGCACGTGCAGCGGCGCAGGCCGAGTACGACAGCCGCGTCCGCCGGCAGGCCACGCTGTCGCTGTCAATGCCTGGTCGTATCGACGTGCTGGCTGAGGGGCGCCTGGAGCTGGCAGGGTTTCGGCCGGGGGTGTCTGGTGCCTGGATCGTCACGCGCGCCGAGCACAGCCTGGATGACAGTGGGTACCGGACCAGCATTGAGGCCGAGCAGGAGCGGACCGGGGCGGCAGCCGAGACGAAGGCGCCCGCGCCTGCGCCTGCGCCGCAGCTGGCGACGGCAGGCTCCTAGGGTAGGTTCCTAGGTTCCCAGGGCGGCACGCGCCTGCCGCAGCGCCTGCCGGATGCTGATGGGCGCCCTGTTGTCACTTGCTGCAGTGCATGGAGCGCTGCGCCAGCTGCCATCAGGCCGATGCCTGCAGACTCGATGTCGCCAAGCTGGCCGGCGCTCAGCCAGCGCCAGCTCTCAGGGGCGAGCAGGTGCCACCACCAGACCAGGCCCAGGATGGCGGCGAGCACCAGGGCGGCGAGCGCCAGCAGATTGAGAGAGGTCGGGCCGCTGTAGGCCGTGCGGTATCGCTTCATGTCGACACTTTCACCAATCGAAGCAGCTGTAACGAAAACGGCCCCGCGAGGGGGCCGTTTTCACTGCAATGGCGGAGACGAAGAGATTCGAACTCTTGAGACGGTCGCCCGTCTGGCTGATTTCGAGTCAGCTGGGTTAAACCACTCCCCCACGTCTCCAAAAGCTGCCGAGTTTTGGAAATGATTTCCGATTGAATTGGAAACGATCCGGAAAACTCTTTAAAAATCAAGGACTTACGAATCGATGCCACTGATTTCGAGTCAGGTACATTCGACCACTCTGCCACCTCTCCGTGTCCTTGCGGTCAAGGCACCGGATTATGCCAGAACTCACCCGCTTGTCAACGAGAAAGCCGGGGAAGGGTGGGCCGCTGTTGCAGCAGGGGCCGGGTAGCTCATGCGGTTGGCGTGGCCCGGGCGGTCTGGGGGCCGCTTGTGTGGTGTTGACCATACTCGGACAATAGCGGCATGCACGGATCTTTCTACATCGTTCTGATTGCGCTGGGCATCTCGCTGGCTCTGCGTCCCTGGCGGATGCTGCGGGGTGGTGCGTTGCTGACCCCGGTGCTGGCAACGCTGGTGCTCCTGCCCTGGATGTGGGCGCTGCCGCGCCTGCACATTGCGCCGGTGCAGCTGCAATGGTCGGGGGCCTGTCTGGTGCTGCTGATGCTGGGCTGGCCGTTGGCCATCCCGGTGCTGTGCCTGGTGGGCGTGCTGTCGGGATGGTTTGTGCCGCAGCCGTGGCCGGAGGTGTTCGACAGCATCCTGTGGCTGGGTGTGGCCCCGGCCACCTTTGCCATGCTGCTGGGGGCGCTGGTGCGTCGCCTGCTGGGCGAGCATCTGTTTGTCTACATTCTGGGCCGGGGCTTTCTCACGACGGTGATCTGCCTTTTCCTGAGCGGGGCGCTGGCGCAGTGGGCCGGCATGCGGCTGGGGCATGGCAGTGACGAGTTCTCGTCCATGGTGGCGCGCTGGCTTCTGGCCTGGGGCGATGGCTTCTTTACCGGGATGTGGACGGCCATCTTCGTGGCGTTCAAGCCCAGCTGGCTGGCCACGTGGTCGGACAGACTGTATTTACGCCGCCCGTCGCTGGATGCCGAGCCCGATGACCGTCCGGTGCCACCGGCTCTCGATCTGGTGGAGCTGCACGAGAAGGACGAGGTGGCGGGCGCTTCCGATCGGCGGTGAGCGCCCTCCTCGACGATCCCCTTGAGCGGTCTTGTGGCCCTGCTTTCGATGGTGCCTGGTCGGCCGAGCAGGTGCCGGGACGTCGGGCAAGCCGCCATCCGGCCTAGGCCCGTCATCTTCCCTGAAGCCCTTCGGGCAGGCGCTTTGCCCTAGCCTTGCGGGGTGATCCATCCTGCATCCTTCATTCCCCGTCTGACGCTGCTGGCCGGCTGCCTGCTGGTGTCGGCCTGCGCGCTGGAGTTCTCCGGCTGGCTGCCGCCCGTGGGCTGGCTGCCGGGGTGGGCATTGCTGGGGGCGTTGCTGGTGCTGCCGGCGCGGTTGCGGCCGCTGGGCATGGGGGTGATGGTCAGTGCGGCGCTGGCGTTGTCCATCCATCAGGCGCTTCAGACACGGCTGGATCCGTCGCTGGAGGATGTGCCGCTGGTGGTGGAGGGCACGATCAGCAGCCTGCCGTCGCGTCAGGGCTTTGGCGACCGGGTGCTGTTTGCGGTGCAGGCCTGCGGGCCGCTGGATGAGGCAGCATCCCTGCCTGGCTGTGAGGGGCTGGGACAGGTGTCGCTATCGTGGGGCACGCCGAAGTCCGGGGCGCAGGATGAGGCGGACGGGGCGTCCGCGGATGACGTTTGGCCCGAGCCGGGGCAGCGCTGGCGGCTGCTGGTGAAGCTGCGCAGGCCGGTGGCGGCCGTGAATCCGGACGCTTTCGATACCGAACAGCGCATGCTGCAGCAGGGCATCGGGGCCGTGGGCAGGGTCGTGAAGCGGCAGCGCTTGCAGGATGAACCCGCCTGGCTGCAGGGCATGGCGGGGCTGATGCGCTGGGTCGAATCGGTGCGTGCGGTGTTGAGGCAGCATCTGGAGACGCTGCAGGCACGCATCGATCCGGCGCGGGGACAGGATGAAGGGCGCTGGGCCCTGATGGGCATCGTCACGGGACTGTCGCTGGGGGATCAGGCCGCCATGGGGGCCGAGCAGTGGGGGCTCTTCAGCCGGACCGGCGTGAGCCACCTGATGGCGATTTCCGGCATGCATGTGACCTTGCTGGCCATGGTCGTGTCGGCGGGCTGCCTGGGGCTGCATCGCGCGCTGGCGCGGCGTGCGAGCGGACGGTGGCTGGCGTGGATGTCGCGCGTTCCGCGTCAGTGGCTGGTGCTGGTGCCTGGTGTGCTGACGGCCTTTGGCTACGCGCTGCTCTCGGGGTGGGGTGTGCCGTCGCAGCGGACCTGCTTCATGCTGCTGGCAGCTGCGGTGCTGAGTGTGGGAGGGCGCAGCCAGAATGCGGTGACGCCGGTGCTGCTGGCAGCGGCCGCCATCGTGGCGCTGGATCCGTGGTCGGTGGCGCAGGCGGGGTTCTGGCTTTCATTCTGTGCGGTGCTGGCGCTGGTCTGGTGTGCGCAGCAGCCGCTGGGCGGGGGGATGGAAGAAGGCGATACGCTCTCCGGGGCCCGATGGTGGCAGCAGGGCCGCGTGGGGCAATGGTGGGCGGCACTGCGTGACGGGGCCCGCAACCAGTGGGCGGCGACAGTGCTGCTCACGCCGCTGACGATCGCCTTCTTTTCCACCTGGTCGTTGATCGGCCCGGTGGCCAATGTGCTGGCCATTCCGTGGGTGGGGTTGGTGCTGACGCCGATGGCCATTGGGGTGATGCTGCTGGCACCGGTCTTTCCATGGCTGGCCGGCTGGCTGCTGAAGGCGCTGTTGCTGCAGCTGGGCTGGCTGATGGCGTTTCTGCGCAGTCTGGATGCCTTGCCGCTGGCCAGTATCCAGCTGCCCCGGCCTGGGGTGTTCGCGCTGGGGTGTGCGCTGCTGGGGGCGGTGCTGATGCTGGCACCCGTGGGGCTGCGCCGCCCGAGGCTGGGTGTGTTGTGCCTGCTGCCGCTGCTGCTGGCCAGTCCACGTCATGCGTCGCCCGATGCGCTGGTGGTGACGGCACTGGACATCGGCCAGGGCAGCATGATTGTGGTGGAGCAGGGCGAGCAACGCCTGCTGTACGACACGGGGGCGTCCCGCCTTGGCGGGCGCAGCGCCATCGACGCGACCCTGGTGCCGTGGCTGAACAGCCGGGGGCTGAACGGGGTGGATGTGCTGGTGGTGTCGCATCTGGATGCGCATCATGCCGGCGGCGCAGCGCGTGCGGTGGGGGCGTTGAATCCATCGGTGCTGCTGACGGCCATGGACCCGCGGCTGCTGGGCATGAGTGATTCGGCGGAGGGGCGATTCCAGCCCTGCCTGGCAGGTACCGTATTGCCGTGGGCTGATGGCGCCATCGAGGTTCTGCAGCCGCAGCAGGTGGCCCATACGACCGAGGATGCGCGACAGGACCAGAACAGTTGCGTGATCCGGGTGCGCAGTTCGGCAGGTAGCGTGCTGCTGGCCGGCGACCTGCCGGCCCGGGCCGAGGCAGCGCTGGTGAAGGCGCAGGGGGATCGTCTGCCGGCGGATGTGCTGGTGGTTCCGCAGAAAGGTGGCCGCCAAGGGACGGGCAAGCAGCTGCTGGCGGCCGTGCAGCCCACGCTGGCAGTGGTGCAGACGACGCATCGCAATCAGCATGGAAGGCCGGATGCCGCGCTGGTGGAACGTCTGGAGAACCAGGGCACACGGCTGTTGCGTACGGACAGGGATGGTGCGGTGCGCATCGTGCTGCGTCAGGGACAGGCGCCCCAGGTCACGCGCAGCCGGATTGATGGTGCGCCCTACTGGCGGGTCCAGCTGGATGATGAGACTGACGGAACAGTCGACTGACCTGGGGATCCTCTGTACAAGTCCCTGCATCCCGTTCCGTGGCGCGCCGGTTTGAGGGACTATTCAGAGGATCCCTAGGGAAAATCCGGTCGTCTCCATGGTGCGTTCGGCACCCCGTGAGAGGCATGGTGCAGGGCGGGGAATGGTAAGCTTCGGGCGCGCGTCCTTTTGGGGCGCTTACATTCTCTATCTGTACAGATGCCATCAAGGAGGAGCAATCACATGGAAATCAAGCGACTGGAACCCGGCAAGCGCATGTCCGAAGCGGTGGTGTACAACCACGTGGCCTATCTGGCTGGCCAGATTCCGGAAGACACCAGCAAGGGCCCGGCTGACCAGACCCGTCAGGTGCTGGCTGCTATCGACAGCGTGCTGGCCAAGCTGGGCAGCGACAAGAGCAAGCTGCTAAGCGCCACGGTCTACCTGTCCAACATCGGCAACTTTGCCGCCATGAATGAAGCCTGGGACGCCTGGGTGTCGCCGGGCAATCCGCCGGCACGCGCCACGGTCGAGGCACGCCTGGCGTCGCCCGACATCCTGGTCGAGATCGTGGTGACGGCTGCGGTCTGATTCATCGTGACGGCCGCAGTCCGATCGCCCGGATCGAATCGCCGGGACGACTGCGGTCCGACCCCGTGGTCCGACCTTTCGGCGGGGGACGTCGTGGTGGCCGCAGCGTGGGGAGAGCAGCGTGCGGAGACGTTTCTCAGATCTTCACGGGACGGCGGCCGCCGTTGAAGCGCTTCATCCAGTAGCGCTTGTCGATGGCCTCGACGCGCACGATGCTGCCTGACGAAGGGGCGTGCACGAAGCGCCCATGGCCGATGTAGATGCCGACGTGCGAGTTGGGATGTCGGCCCGTCTGAAAGAACACCAGGTCGCCCGGGGCCAGGTCCGCGCGGGCCACCTTCGTGCCTCGCGTTCCCATCTCGCGGCTGGTGCGCGGCAGCTCGATGCCCAGCGCCTCGCGGTAGACGTGCTGGACCAGACCGCTGCAGTCGAAACCATGGCGGGGGCTGGAACCGCCCCAGCGATAGGGCTTGCCCACCTGGGCCAGTGCTTCCTTCGTCACATCGTGGGCAGCCCGCCGGGGCAGCGGTTCCGCCCGATGGCTGGCACACGCAGCCAGCAGCAACGGGCCACCGCCCAGCATCAGGGTGGCCAGGCTGCGCAGCACCGTCCGGCGCGCCAAGGTGCCGGTGTGGTGGGGGGAAGGGGCTGTCCGGGACGTCATGCGGCCAGTTTAGCGGGCATTTGCGGTACGATCCATCCGCCATGGCCGTCCTGCCGGTTTTTCCGGGCTGATGGTCGGCATACCTGATGGTCCGGTCGTGCAAGGCCGGCGTAGCCCGGTCCTTCTGCAAGGCCGGTGCGCTCGCCCCGTTCGCCGATCCGCTGCGTGTCGGGAGGGGCACGATGAATCTGTTCGATCAGCGCGCGCTGCGCGACGGCGTCACCAAGGGCGAGGTGCTGGCCTGGGCCGGCTATGACTTTGCCAATTCCGGCTACACCACCGTGGTCACCACGGCGGTGTTCAGCGCCTATTTCGTGGGGGTGGTGGCCGGCAATGCCAGCTGGGCCACTTTCCTGTGGACCTTCATCCTGGGGCTTTCCAACCTGGCGGTGATGCTGACCATGCCCGCCATCGGCGCCCGGGTGGACGCCAGGGCCTCGCGCAAGGCGTGGCTGCTGTCGGTGACGCTGGTGTGCGTGGCCTGCGTGGTGGGACTGTACTGGGTTCATGCGGGCGACATCCTGCCGGCGGTGCTGCTGATCATCGTCTCCAATTACTGCTACGCCCTGGGCGAGACCTTCTGCGCGGCCTATCTGCCGGAGCTGGCGCAGCCCGACGCGATGGGTCGCGTTTCGGGGTGGGGCTGGAGCTTTGGCTATGTGGGCGGCATGCTGGCACTGGGGGTCTCGCTGGCCTGGGTGAGCCATGTGCAGGCAGGCGGAGGCGATGCCGAAGCCTTTGTGCCCGGCACGATGCTGATCACGGCCATCATCTACCTGATGGCGGCACTGCCGATGTTCCTTTTCGTGCGTGACCGGGCAGAGCCCTGCGTTCAGGAGGCCGACAGCGCCATGCTGTCCGTCTTCGATATCCGGACCTCCTGGCGGCGCGTCCGCGACTTCATCGACTTTCGCCGGCTGCTGCTGGTGGGCTTCTTCTTCAATGCCGGCGTGTTCGTGGTGATCTCGCTCACCGCCGTCTATGCCGAACAGGTGATGCACTTCGAGCCGAAGCAGACCATGATGCTGTTCTTCGTGGTCAATATCGCGGCGGCTCTGGGGGCCTTCCTGTTCGGCTACCTGGAAGATCGCATCGGCCACCGGCGTGCACTGGGCTTCACACTGGTGGGCTGGATCGCCGTGGTGGCGCTGGCCGTGATGGCCGACAGCGACACGGTGTTCTGGGCGGCGGCCATGCTGGCCGGTCTCTGCATGGGGTCCAGTCAGTCGGCGGGCAGGGCCCTGGCTGGTGCCCTGGCGCCCAGTCATCGGCTGGGTGAGTTCTACGGGCTGTGGGCCTTTGCCACTCGCAGTGCAGCCATTGTCGGACCGCTGACCTATGGCATCATCAGCTGGGCCACCGAGGGCAACCATCGGGGGGCACTGCTGTTCACCGGCTGTTTCTTCGTGGCGGCGCTGGCGCTTCTGGCCTACGTCGACATCGCGCGGGGCGTGTGCCGGGCGCGGGCTGATGATGCCTCGGCCATCCATGCGGAGGTCTCGTCCTGACGGGAACCGGTAACCGGGCGCGGAGGTGGCATCATCCTGCTTGCCGTGCAGCCGTGCAGCCGTGCAGCCGTGCAGCCGTGCAGCCGTGCAGCCGT
>ERZ773069.1667-NODE-1667-length-12527-cov-6.917816_pt1 | contig 12527 bp, 10 predicted proteins | sample MGYA00580619_ERZ773069 | MGnify/ENA primary metagenome ERZ773069 (study PRJEB29015, sample SAMEA2738007) | human oral metagenome | biome: human oral; feature: human-associated habitat; material: dental | place: China | collected 2108 ...
TGGGGGTGAGGGGGGTGGGCATGAGGCCTTCCTGAGTTTCAGAGACGGAAGGGAACATAGCACGGATGGGGGGGTAAGCGTTCTGGTCGGATCGTTTGGGGGCGATAAGCGTTCTGATGGGAACGCTTATCCTCACTGGATGGAAGAAGCCGGGACGTAGCCGCAGGCCACGGATTCATTAGCCTGCCTCCTGCTGCTTCATGCCTGCATCTCATGGCTCACGGCGTTCGTCCTGGTTCGTTGTCCTTGTGCCACGATTAGCTGGAAAATAACGGTACTGGATGCCCCTTATCGTGTTCCTGGCGACGAAGTGGGTATATTGTGTGGAGATGAAATCCAGGCGTTAATTTTCGTACCGTGGAGACAATTCATGCAGGATATAGCACCGTCCGACCTCAAGACCATCCTGCATTCAAAACGAGCCAACATCTATTACCTGGAGCATTGCCGGGTGTTAGTGAATGGCGGTCGGGTGGAGTATGTCACTGACGCCGGAAAGCGTTCACTTTACTGGAATATTCCCATTGCAAACACGACGAGCCTGCTGTTAGGTACGGGCACGTCCATCACGCAAGCGGCCATGAGGGAGCTGGCCAAGGCAGGGGTATTGGTTGGGTTCTGTGGGGGAGGCGGTACGCCTCTTTTCAGTGCGAACGAAGTCGACATCGAGGTAGCGTGGTTCAGTCCTCAAAGCGAGTACAGACCCACCGAGTACCTTCAGGCGTGGGTCAAGTTCTGGTTCGACGACGAACTTCGACTGATGGCTGCCAAACGCCTGCAGAAAGAGCGCATGCTTCGACTTGGGAAAGCGTGGCAACAACGGGCTTTGAAAGAGGCTGGATTCTCGATAGATGACGCCGATCTTGAATCTCTGATTGAAAGTACCCTGAAACGGATTACTCTAGCAGAAGACAGTGTTACCTTATTGACAGAAGAGGCTCGACTTACAAAAGCCCTTTTCAAGAAGGCAGTAGATACGGTCGGATATGGTGAATTTACCCGTGCAAAGCGTGGAAGTGGGACAGACCCCGCCAATCGATTCCTGGATCATGGGAACTACCTGGCCTATGGCCTGGGAGCAACGGCCACCTGGGTTCTGGGATTGCCCCACGGATTGGCCATTCTGCACGGAAAGACAAGGCGTGGTGGTCTGGTATTTGATGCAGCAGACTTGATCAAGGATGCGTGCATACTTCCCCAGGCGTTCCTGTCTGCCATGCGTGGTGATGATGAACAACAGTTTCGGCGCAATTGCATAGAGGCGCTGACTCGTGATGAATCATTGGACTTCATGATCGATACCCTCAAGGATATTGCGGTGAGCACGGCTCATGAGGCATCAGGGCGTTCAGGTAAAGAGGAGGCTAGATGAACGTTCTCTTTGTCTCACAGTGCAGCAAACGAGCGCTGACGGAAACACGCCGAATTCTTGATCAGTTTGCTGAGCGGAAGGGGGATCGGACATGGCAGACAGCCATGACTCAGGCTGGTCTGGATACGCTAAGAAAGTTGCTGCGAAAGACCGCCAGAAAGAATACGGCAGTTGCTTGCCACTGGATTCGCGGAAGGGATTATAGTGAACTGTTGTGGGTTGTTGGGGATGGCCGGGTCTTCAATGCAGAGGGTGCTGTTCCAACGAACAGCACTGCGACGGATATCCTGCGAAAGGACGACGAGAGCACCTGGCATAGTCTCCTTGGCATGACGGCCCTGACGGCGCTGGCCGCTCTGATGCATGATCTCGGGAAGTCTACGCAAGCTTTCCAGAACCGCCTTCATAACACGGAGAGTCTTGGCAAGAATCATTATCGCCATGAATGGGTGTCGGTTCGGCTATTTCAAGCTTTTGTCGGAAACGATGACGATGAGGGCTGGTTGAGACGGTTGGAGGAATGCGCGAACAAGGATGTTGATCCGGCTGACTTCGAGAAGACATGGTTGGACCATGCCAGCGGAAGGCTGTTTCGAGATGAACTGGACGATGAGAAACAAGAAGCGCCAAAGTTGCCTTTCAGTAACCTGCCACCATTGGCCAGAGCGGTTGCATGGTTGATCCTGACACACCATCGACTTCCATGTTTGCCTGTAAGAAATGCAAGATCAGATGGGGGCGACCATACTTCGCTGGCATCAGCGGGGCGCTGGAAATACTTCGGATCGAAGCCTTCTTTCGTCAATCACAATGATCTTGATGGTGCTCTGAAGAGAATCAATCCCGATTGGAACGAGCCAAGAGAACCGGTGCCATTGAGTGAGGTCGAGCCATACTGGACATTTCCGCATGGACTCCCAGTACGTAGCCAAGCGTGGCGAAAGCAGGCGGCGCGCTATGCCAAGAGACTTAGAAGTACGCCCTCTGCGCTGACTGAAACGATAGCGTGGTGTGATGATCCCTTTGTGATGAACGTGTCTCGTCTGGGACTCATGTTGGCGGATCACTTCTACTCCAGTCTTGGATTCGACAGGAAATTGTCTGACCCCGTGGAGGAGCGCCGGCCGTTCCTGACTTCAGAGGCAAAGTTGTGGGCCAACACAACGCTGAAAGAAAGTAAAAGAGTCGTCAATCAGACACTGGAAGAGCACTTGCTGGGTGTGACCGCACAAGCGACGCTGGCCATGCGCGCGCTGCCCTCGTTGGTCCGAAGTTTGCCTACCCTGAATAATCACCGTGGACTGAAGAAACGTACCGAAGCTCGCCAGTATCAATGGCAGGACAAGGCAGCAGATCTGGCGGCCAGTGTGAGGCAGCGTGCCTGTACGCAGGGTGCCTTCATCGTCAACATGGCTTCTACAGGATGCGGAAAGACGCTTGGCAATGCCCGCATCATGAACGCTCTGTCTGACCCAAACCTGGGTATGCGTTGCTCGTTTGCCATTGGGCTGCGTACGCTTACATTGCAGACGGGGCGAAGCTTTCAGAATGACCTGGGCTTGAGCGACGATGAGCTGGCCATCATGGTAGGGGGAGGTGCCAGTCGTGAGCTGTTCGAGTACTGGGAGCAGAAGGCGGAGGAAGGAGGATCTGCTTCCGTTCAGGCTCTTCTTGATGAAGGGGGACATGTACTGTATGAGGGGAATGATGAACACCCATTGCTGAGCCGCCTTGGGGCAGATTCAAAATCACGCTCACTACTGATGGCGCCCTTGGTGGCATGTACTGTCGACCATTTGATGCCCGCCACTGAGAGCTTGAAAGGGGGGCGTCAGATTGTCCCGATGCTTCGGCTGATGAGCAGTGATCTGGTGCTGGACGAGCCTGATGATTTCGATATGGCAGATCTGCCAGCTCTGACACGACTTGTACACTGGGCTGGTCTATTGGGAAGTCGAGTACTGCTCTCCTCTGCCACTATGCCACCTGCATTAGTTAAGGGGCTTTTCCTGGCATACCAGGCTGGACGCAAAGTCTGGCAGCGTCATCGTGGCGAGAGGCCATCGGAACCGGTTCGTATATGTTGTGTGTGGGTGGATGAGTTCCATCAAGAGGCACATGATTGTGTGGAGTACTCCGCAAGCAGTGTCCAGGGTGCGTCAGGTGATTTTTCGCAAAGCGGGGCGTCAGCGGGACCATCAGATAGTACTTTTGGAAACTGTCATGAGGCCTTTGTCACCAGACGTGTCAAAGAGCTTGGGAGGGTTGAGGTTCGCAGGATCGCTTCAGTATCCAGGCTGCCAGAAGCATGGGGAGCACTTGATAAAACAGAGCTGTATCGGCAGTTTGCCGATCATCTCCTGGATCAGGCGTGGTCGTTGCACCTGAAGCCGAAGAATCATGTCACGGATACGGAAACGGGAAAGTGCCTCAGTTTTGGGCTAATCAGGATGGCCAACATTGGTCCCTTGGTTGAGGTCGCTCAACACCTGTACAGGAAGTCTGACTTTCATGAAGACGTACAGGTACACCTTCGTGTATATCACTCGCAGTTTCCGCTACTGGCCAGGTCTGCTCTGGAGCAAAGGCTGGATGCCGTCCTGAAAAGAAGCTCACGTGACGGGATGGATCCCGTGATGAAGAAACCGCTGGTACGTGAGGTGCTGTCTGCCAGTCGCAAGAAGCATCATCTCTTCATCGTTCTGGGAAGCCCAGTGACGGAAGTGGGAAGGGATCACGACTACGACTGGGCCGTGGTAGAGCCCTCGTCCGTACGCTCCCTGGTCCAGCTGGCCGGGCGGGTTCGGAGGCACCGCAAGGCGGCCGTTAACGAACCAAACATCGTTGTGCTTGAGCAGAACATCAGGGCAATCCTGCAGAGTAACAACCCGAGTAAAGCTGCCTACTGCAAACCAGGCTTTGAGATGGATGACAAGCCTGCGGAGAAGCCACGCTTTCCGTTTCATTTCAGCAGTCACCACGTTTCGGAACTTCTGGGAGGTGATGCGGCTGAAGGAGATGGATGGAACGTTGATTCGCGTCCGAGAATCATGCCAAGTGTCAAGGGGCTGACTCCAAGAAAGAACATGGCAGACATGGAGCACGCGCGGATGCACGATGCCATGCTGCCAAGGGCACCGGACAAGAGGATGAACACGCCTGTATCAAGGACCGCAAGTCTCTGCTGGTCAACGGGTACTGACGGATGGTGTACAGGTGTTCTTCCCCAGTTTCAGCGCTTCCGTGATGATCCCTTGGGGAAAGTGGACATGGTCATGCTGCCGGACGACGATGAAGAAGCGTTGGTGCTTCATCGGATCCAGAAAGGCGTCATGAAGTGGAAAAGTCTGTATGTCAGAGAGGAAGCAAGCAGGTTGCACCGCATACAGGGACTGTGTAAAAACGGTGCTGTGCTACCTTGGCTTGCGGTGGACTTGATGGAAGAAGTGTTGTCCTACGCCAAAGAGATCGATGTTTCGTTGCGACATGCGGCCGAGAAAGTCGCCACCGTATCACTTCCAAAACAGGATGAAAGTTGGTCTTTCCATGAACTGCTTGGCTTCTCCCGAAAGGACTGACGTGTAATAGACACATTGGTCTATCTGAGACAAGAAAACCAGGTGAGGGGGCGGTTAGACTATCCTACGGAGACCAAGGCTTTCAAGAAAATAGGTGCACTTATGAGCAAGAAGAATTTTCGTGTGGAGGAAAAACTCCCCAGTTCATATCGGGAGGCGATTGATCGTTTCTTCAAGAAGCAGAAGAACGAAGATCCGGAAGAGTCTGAGGAATTAAATGTTCAGGGGAAGAAAAAAGAAGTGAGAAAAAGCGGGCGTTCCGAGTTGTTTGATTATGTTGAGCGATACGCGAATCAGGTCAAGACCGCGACTCACTCGGTGAAGCCCGTGCATCCAGATGCAAAAGGTACCACGCTTCAAATCAATCCCTTTGACTTTCCGGAATTGGATGAAGTGGGGAGTCATGTGCTGCGTTCGGGGTATGAGTTGGATGCAGTGGGAAACGCCCCTGCTCTGAAGATTTACAGATTTCTTAAACTGGAGGTTAATGGGAGAAGCTTGCTATCGGCTCTTGAAAGTGGGGATGAAAGTGCTTTACGCGCATTGGACGATGACCCCCGTTTGGCTGAGAGTCTCCGGGACAAGCTCTTGAGTATTCGTTCTTCTGAGAAGAAGGCATATGAGTCTCATACCTTGGCCAAGCAACTGTACTGGCTGAGAGGGGCTGATCCTGTGAAGGACGGTGATTATTGCCTGATCGCTCCGCTTTACCCTGCTGCTCTCGTTCATGTCATGTATAAGCAGATTAACAATGATAGATTTGGGGAGGCTGCAAAGCGAGCGAGAGAGGCTCGCAAGAATCGGTGCTGGCATGGTGAAGAGGATCGTCGTTATGAAGGGCTGGCCAATCAGGAAATGGGAGGGGGTCATCCGGATAATATTAGCTATCTGAATAAAGAGAGACGTGGCATAAATTATTTGTTGTCATGTGCTCCTCCTGAATGGTCGTCCAGAGGGGGTATGCCCGTAGGGAGCAGTACAGTATTTGGGTCTTACTTTGGTCGCAGACCCGGGGTTGGTTCGGTTGTCAGGAGACTTCGGGATTTTCTTAAGTCAGATCCGCCAAATAATAGGGAAACAGATAAGCGTAGAGAACGATATCTGGAATGTCTCATCGATGAGTTGCTGATGATGGCGGCCGAGCTTCAACAAGAGTCGATTGCGGGGTGGTCCTGCGATGAGGAGCGTTTTGGCCAGTTGGTAGAGGCGGAGAAGTTATGGCTTGATCCTCACCGTGCAGAAGTGCCGGAACAGGAGGGGTTCGCGTTGGCCAGGTTGACCCATGATTGGCCGACGGAGGTAGGAAGGAGGTTTGGTAACTGGCTGAATGCTCAGTTACGAGACTCCTTGCCCGTCGGTGACATTGAAAGCAAGGAATGGGCACGTATGCTTCTTTCCGACGATGAGTTTCGTCGTCATGTAAGAAGGTTAGGTAGTGATGTCAGGAAAGTGCGTGCGAGAGAAGACTTGGAAACGTTGCCGGAAGGCAAGGAGGTGTCATGATTGAGGACCGGCCGTCAGCCATTCTGGTCTTGCCGCATCTTGTTGTTCAGAATGTGAACGCCGTAGCCAGTCCCATGACACATGGATTCCCGTCCGTTACCGCATTCATGGGTTTCATGTGGGCGCTGGAACGAAAGCTGAATGAACGCGGCATCCCTCTGCATTTCCATGGGGTTGGATTTGTCTGCCATCATAGCCAGGAGCACGCATCCGGAAAGTACGAGAAGACGTTCCATCTGACTAGAAATCCATTGAAAAGCAATGAAAAAAGTGCATCCATTGTCCCTAACGGGCGCATGCACCTGGATGTGACGATAGTGTTTTCCGCATCTGAGCGTCTTGCCCCTGGGCAGACAAGAAGACTGACGCAGGGTAATACGTCTGAGCTTGAGGGGTGGGCCCGTGAAGTTGCAGCGGTCGTCCAAACAATGCGACTAGCAGGTGGTAGCGTCATGCCAAGCCAGGGCAGGTCGGACAAGTCGAACAGCCCGTGGTTGGAGGTTCTTCCTGATGACGGCGGTGAGCGTGAGCGTCGGTTTCGAACCTGGCGCAGGCGCTGGTTGCCTGGCTTCGTACTCGTGGGACGTGACGACCTTTTGCAGCAACGCATGAAGGAGCTGCGAGATCAGGGGGGAAGCCCAACCTTGCTGGACGCCTGGTTGCATGCATCCAGGTTCAATTACTGCCCTCTATGTGACGAGGCGGAGGGACGCAAGCTTGGAGACGGCATGGTGAAGTGGGGGGATCCTTATCGAGAGAAGGGAAGTGGTTGGATAGTTCCAATTCCTGTCGGCTATGCTGCACTGACTGAAGAGCAGGCGGCAGGGAGCGTGAAGAATGCGAGAGACTCAACTGTCCCATTTCGTTTTGTAGAGTCCATCCATTCTCTGGGAGAGTGGATTGGTCCGCACCATCTTGAGAGGCTGGAAGATATGTTGTGGTTCTCTGAAGTCGATGAGGAGAAGGGTACTTATCGGTGTCGCAGTGGCTATGTGATGTCGGGAATCATGGCAGATATGGTTGATGGTCCATCAATGGATGATGAGTTTTACGAGTGTGAATGAAATAGAGTACGCTCAGTCAAAATCAGAGATCATCATTTTTTCAAAATAGGTATTTTTCATCATGTCGAATGAACTCAAGACTGCTTCGGTTCTGGCCTTTGAACGCAAGCTGGATCCTTCCGATGGGGTCATGTATGCGGGGCGCTGGGAGGATATTGATAAACCTGGGGCGTGGGAGGCTGTCCAGGTGAGGGAGAAGTCGGTTCGTGGCACTATCTCCAATAGACTTAAGACCAAGGACCAGGATCCCGCCAAACTCGACAAGCAGATCGAGAGCCCCAACTTGCAGAAAGTTGATGTTGCCTCCTTGCCTCCTCAAGCGGATACGCTGAAACTGTGCTTCACGCTCAAGGTGTTGGGGGGAATTGGAGCGCCGTCTGCGTGCAATAATCTGGGCTACCAAAAGAAGCTGCTTGAGAAGGTTGGAGAGTACGAATCTTCTGTGGGGTATGGTGCTCTTGCATGTCGCTACGCAGCTAATATTGCAAATGGACGTTTCCTGTGGCGAAACCGAATAGGGGCCGAGTGCATTCAGGTTCGCGTCAGCGCTCAGGGGGTGGATGGAAATACTCGGTCCTGGGTATTTGATTCGCTCAGGATGGACCTGAGATCTTTCGAGAATCTGGACGACAAAGTCAAGGAGCTTGGGCAACTTATCCATGATGGTTTCATAGGGAAGGCTTATGTGTTGCTGAGAGTGGAGGCCTTTGCCAAGGTTGGTTCTGGCCAGGAGGTCTTCCCTTCGCAAGAACTTATCCTTGACAAGAGCAAGGACAAAAGCAAGACGTTGTATGTGATTGAGCACTCAGGGAGGCGTGTCGCTGCCATGCACTCCCAGAAGATTGGAAATGCGTTGCGTACCATCGATGATTGGTACGAGGGCGCCGAGGATCTTGGGCCCATTCCTGTTGAGCCCTATGGGTCTGTCACTACGCAAGGTAAGGCGTATCGGCAACCTAAAAATAAAATGGACTTCTACAGCCTTCTGGATGGCTGGGTCTTGAAGGACAAGGTTCCCGGGGTTGAGCAGCAGCATTTTGTGATCGCAACCATCATTCGGGGCGGTGTCTTTGGTGATAGTGAGAAATGACGTAGAGCGCCGACATGATCAGTCATTTCATCGATCTTAAAGTTCGTCCTGACCCGGAGTTTAGTCAAACGCACTTAGTGTCTGCATTGTATTCCAGACTACATCGTCAGCTGGTGAGTATGAGGTCGGACAACATCGCTGTAGGATTCCCTGGGTATTCACTGAGACCAAGAGGGCTCGGAGATACAGTACGCCTTCTGGGGGCAAAAGACCCGCTGGAAGCGTTGATGGAATCAGACTGGGTCATGGGAATGGAAAGCATGGTCAATATAGCGTCCATCAGTTCTGTTCCTCCTGGGGCTGCGCATCGTTGCTTGAAACGTCGTCAGTTCAAAACCAACGGCGAGCGTCTTCGTAGACGTTTCAAGAGAAGACATGACGTCACAGACGAGGAAGTGGAGCGCCTCTTGCCGGATAAGCAAGTTCTGGTGGATTTGCCTTATGTCCGCTTGCGAAGCACCAGCACTGGACAAGCGTTCAGCATGTTCCTGGCGCTGAGCGATCCCCTGACTCAGCCAGTTCCTGGGAGCTTCAATAGCTATGGGCTAAGCGCTCAAGCTTCCATCCCCTGGTTCTGACCCTTTTTTCGGGAGGCTTTCATGCCTCCCGAGAAATCAACGACTTACGAGTGTCGTAGAGGTTTGCCTCAACAAGGCATGAGGAGGGTAATTTCTTTAACAATCAATGACTTAAATCGTTTATCATCTAGTGACCTGCCGTGTAGGCAGCTCAGAAAGGCGAGTGGCCCGCGAGCAGATGGAGCAGAAGGTGACCTGCCGTGTAGGCAGCTCAGAAACTCAGTGGTTATTATGTCAAATTAGAGAAATCGTGACCTGCCGTGTAGGCAGCTCAGAAAGCCAGCACCTTGATAGCAACCGGGCCGGCGAGGTGACCTGCCGTGTAGGCAGCTCAGAAAAACCAACGAGCACGCGGCCGCCACCAGCACCGGTGACCTGCCGTGTAGGCAGCTCAGAAACGACGCCGAGCGCCGCGAGCACTCGGGACACAGTGACCTGCCGTGTAGGCAGCTCAGAAAAAAGATGATCCGGGTGGGTTCGCGGGGAGGTTGTGACCTGCCGTGTAGGCAGCTCAGAAACTGTAGAGCGCAAATACCCGTTTAGGCAGCCTGTGACCTGCCGTGTAGGCAGCTCAGAAATTGCCCATGCAGGCCCCACCGGCAACGACGGGGTGACCTGCCGTGTAGGCAGCTCAGAAATGGCGATGAGAAGCAGGCTGGGCAAGGACGAAGTGACCTGCCGTGTAGGCAGCTCAGAAACTGTCTCCTGGGCTCATGACATGGCCCCTTACGTGACCTGCCGTGTAGGCAGCTCAGAAAAGAGATTGAACGGTCGTGTTAGTGGTAGCAAGGTGACCTGCCGTGTAGGCAGCTCAGAAAAAGAAAGGAGAACAGCATGCAGTACGACCGGAGTGACCTGCCGTGTAGGCAGCTCAGAAAATCAGATCAGATCCTCCTTGTTTGGTCTGGCGGTGACCTGCCGTGTAGGCAGCTCAGAAAGCCCAAGGACTGACAACCCCAACGCTGCCGCAGTGACCTGCCGTGTAGGCAGCTCAGAAAACGAGATCGATGCGAGCCACTCGGCCAGGCCAGTGACCTGCCGTGTAGGCAGCTCAGAAATGTGACTCACAACGGAGAGGACGTGATTCCTGGTGACCTGCCGTGTAGGCAGCTCAGAAAAACGCATGAGCTCCGCCGATCCTGATCCGTTGGTGACCTGCCGTGTAGGCAGCTCAGAAACTGGTAGCCGGCGAACGTGACGCCGACGGGACGTGACCTGCCGTGTAGGCAGCTCAGAAAACATCCCCAAGGGGTTTACGGGTATTACCCGGGTGACCTGCCGTGTAGGCAGCTCAGAAACGGACAGCACGTTGTCGCACGTCTCGGGCCCGTGACCTGCCGTGTAGGCAGCTCAGAAATGTTCCGCTCCTGTTCCGTCAGGGCATCGGATGTGACCTGCCGTGTAGGCAGCTCAGAAATCAATCAAGAGGCGGTAGCGCCCGGCCCCTGATGTGACCTGCCGTGTAGGCAGCTCAGAAAGAAGAGATCGGACCCACCATGCCATCAAATGAGTGACCTGCCGTGTAGGCAGCTCAGAAAGGGCGTTATGAGCTGGTCTCTGACGTGTACGTGTGACCTGCCGTGTAGGCAGCTCAGAAACGTCACGCAGATGCACGTGACGGCCAATCAGGGTGACCTGCCGTGTAGGCAGCTCAGAAATCAGTGGCGCTGTGCGCCGACTGCCACCGGGGGTGACCTGCCGTGTAGGCAGCTCAGAAAAGCGGGCAGCCCCCGCCCAGGCAGCGCCCCCAGGTGACCTGCCGTGTAGGCAGCTCAGAAATCAGAAATTGATGCGCATCGTAATCGAGTAGGGTGACCTGCCGTGTAGGCAGCTCAGAAATGGTCGCGGGCCTGGCGGCGGTCGGGATTGGCGTGACCTGCCGTGTAGGCAGCTCAGAAATACGGGGACGACGACGGGTTTTGTCCGGTCAGGTGACCTGCCGTGTAGGCAGCTCAGAAAGGCACATGCGGCGCTGGCCGTCCAGGCGCACGGTGACCTGCCGTGTAGGCAGCTCAGAAACGTGAGGCCAACAAACTGAGCGCGGACCCGCTGTGACCTGCCGTGTAGGCAGCTCAGAAAACGATGATGTAGATGGACTGCAAACATCAGCCGTGACCTGCCGTGTAGGCAGCTCAGAAAGTTTCCGGTTTGAGCTTGTCGCGCGGCGACTCGTGACCTGCCGTGTAGGCAGCTCAGAAACAGGACAGGGCGAGCGCGTCGGGCGTGTCGATGTGACCTGCCGTGTAGGCAGCTCAGAAATCGCCTTCCCCACATTTCCACTGCCGGCGGCCGTGACCTGCCGTGTAGGCAGCTCAGAAAACGAATACCCAGATCAACCTGCTCGAAGAGGTGTGACCTGCCGTGTAGGCAGCTCAGAAACTGCCCGCGTCGGCGTTTTACCGGGAGCCGAGGTGACCTGCCGTGTAGGCAGCTCAGAAAAGACAGCAAATTCGCACTCTTCGGGAAACTGGGTGACCTGCCGTGTAGGCAGCTCAGAAATTGGTCGGGAGGCCAAACAATTCCCGGTCATCGTGACCTGCCGTATAGGCAGCTCAGAAATACGCCTCCGCCTATTGTCCTGCGCCATCAGGGTGACCTGCCGTGTAGGCAGCCCAGAAATGTAGTGGTAGAGTCCGAAAGGGTGGATATTCGTGACATGCCATATAGGTAGCTCAGAAAATGAAGGGCTGGAACCTCTCCTTGCGCAGAGCGTGACCTGCCGCATAGGCAGCTGATAGAGTCGCCTTAGCTAATTTACTGGGGGCGTTGTCTAGAATTTCGAGGTGCCTCATAGGTACGGACCTGCCTCGCTGATAGGTCGGCAGGCATGACCGAATTTATTGCGCCGCACTGCGCTGTTCAGCCCATCATGTACCCAATAGCACAGCTCAAGCCCACCCTACCTCACCCCCTCAAACCTCAAATAAAACTCCCGCACGCTCAGGTTCTCCGGTGTGGGTTCGCCGCTGATGCTGGTCAGGTAGTCGGCAGCGTAGCGGCGGGTGGCGGCGTCGAAGCTGCCATTCAGGGGCACGGGGTAGCCCTGGCGGCGCAGAACGCGTTGCATTTCCATGACCTTGTCGGTGATGGTCAGTGCGGGGCCTCGGCTGTGGGCAGGGGCGGTGTCATCGGTTCTGTCCTGCGGCTTGCGTGTTGCGCGCGCTGGGGGCTGGCTGTCGTCCGGGGTCTCTGACTGCCAGAGTCCCTTGATCCACTTGCCGGTTGTGGACAGGTCAGGCAGGGCTTCTCTGGCGCTGTCGACCCAGTGCTGGCCGTGCTGGCGTGCTGCGTCCAGGGTGGGTTGCAGTTTCTGGTGGGTGCCGGTCACCCAGGTGGGGAGGT
>ERZ773069.1668-NODE-1668-length-12523-cov-48.210780_pt1 | contig 12523 bp, 11 predicted proteins | sample MGYA00580619_ERZ773069 | MGnify/ENA primary metagenome ERZ773069 (study PRJEB29015, sample SAMEA2738007) | human oral metagenome | biome: human oral; feature: human-associated habitat; material: dental | place: China | collected 2108 ...
GCTCAATGATGCGGATGCGGCCGGGGTGGCGGAGGCCCATTTCGGGGATCCGTTGGCGAAGTCGGGTGCGGTCATGATGTTGACGTTTGGCACGGGCATTGGTTCGGCACTGCTGATAGATGGTGTGGTGTTCCCGAACACGGAGTTGGGCCATATCATCATTGACGGCCAGCACGCTGAGAATATTGCGTCGTCCCGCATCAAGGATGTGGAGGAGTTGAGCTACAAGAAGTGGGCCGCCCGGGTGGATAAGGTCATGCACGAATATGAGCGGCTGTTTAACCCGACGGTGTTTGTGGTGGGGGGCGGAATTTCCCGGAAGGCGGATAAGTGGGTGCCGCTGTTGACGATTGAGACCCCGGTGGTACCGGCCCAGCTTCGGAATCGGGCGGGCATTGTGGGTGCCGCAATGGCGGTGGAGGCCGGTTTGCATCCATAAAATTAGGAAATATTCCTCACCGAAGCTGCTACCCTGATGGGCCACCCCGGCCCATCAGTAAGTTTGTGATGTAATCCACCTTTAGGCCCGTCGTAAAGCAAAAGTGCCACTTGGGTGGTGGGTGGAGAACTAATCAAGTCAGCATTTTTTGTGCACTTGTTTTATAATGGCATGTTGTCCATGACAGGGAAGCACGGTTTCAGCGCCTTTTGTAGTTTTCAATCAAAATTTTTACCAATTGGTTGGGAATCTTTTTGTGGCTGCTGAGGTGTACACAACCCATCTAGTAGTTCTAGTTTCATCCACAGTCAATGATTTTTCCAGGCGAAAGGGCGTACGTGGCAGCCACTGAGAATTCAGATACTTCCGCAACCGCACGCATTGGCGGCAGCTCCACCGAGGGGGCGGCTTCAAGCGGCACTCCACAACGGGCAACCAAGAAGGTTGCAAAGAAAACCGCCCGTAAGGCAACTGCCCGCAAGGCAGCACCGCGTACCGCTGCTCCGGCCACGCCGGAGGCACCAGCTGCTGGTGCTAGTGCGGGAGAGTCCACCACGACTGCTCCCACTGCGCGTCGGTCAGCAGCGAAGAAGACCACCAAGAAAACCGCGGCGAAGAAAAGTGTAGCGAAAAAAACCACGGCAAAAAAGACCACTCGGAAAGCTGCCCCCAAAAAGGCGGCTGCAACTGATGCTACCGAGGTGACGGCGGTGGCTGATGTCGCAGCTACTGCCGATACGCCGACAGCACCGGCCAAGAAAACTGCGAAAAAGGTCACAAAGAAGACCACGAGGAAAACTACCAAGAAGGCGACGAAGAAAACCACGCGGAAAACCGCGGCCAAGAAGACCACGGCAAAAAAGACTGCCGCGAAAAAGACCGCGGCCAAGAAAACCGCTGCGAAGAAAACTACCCGCAAGGCTGCGGTGACCGCCGCGAAGAAGCAAGCCGTGGCGCCGAAGTCGATCAAGATGGATGATGACCTCATTGAGGATGAGGATTCATTGCTGGAGCCGGATTCCGACTTTGATTTGACCAATGGGTTAAGCAATTCCGATGTGGACGGCTATGAGGATGATCAGGATGCGGTCATAGATCCGCACCTCAGCGACGATGACGACGCCATGCCACCCGTGGACGAGGAAGATGAAGATAGTTCCTCGGTGTGGGATGAGGACGAGTCGGCTGCGCTGCGGCAGGCCCGGAAGGATGCGGAGCTTACCGCGTCGGCGGATTCGGTGCGTGCCTACCTCAAGCAGATCGGCAAGGTTGCGTTGCTCAATGCGGAGCAGGAGGTGTCGCTGGCGAAACGCATCGAGGCGGGCCTGTATGCGGACTACCGCATGAAGCAGATGGAGAAGGCCTACAGCAATGGCGATAAGGAGGCAAAGCTGACGCCCGCGGTGAAGCGGGATTTGCGGGCCATTGCCCGAGATGGCCGGAAGGCGAAGAATCACCTGCTAGAGGCCAACCTACGGTTGGTGGTGTCGTTAGCGAAGCGGTACACGGGTCGCGGCATGGCGTTTCTGGATTTGATTCAGGAGGGCAACCTGGGGTTGATTCGTGCGGTGGAGAAGTTCGACTACACCAAGGGTTATAAGTTTTCCACCTATGCGACGTGGTGGATCCGCCAGGCGATCACGCGCGCCATGGCGGATCAGGCGCGGACAATCCGTATCCCGGTGCACATGGTGGAGGTTATTAATAAGCTCGGCCGGATTCAGCGGGAACTGTTGCAGGATTTAGGCCGGGAGCCCACACCGTATGAGCTGTCGAAGGAAATGGACATCACCGAGGATAAGGTATTGGAAATCCAGCAATACGCCAGGGAGCCGATTTCGCTGGACCAGACCATTGGTGACGAGGGAGATTCCCAGCTGGGCGACTTCATTGAGGATTCCGAGGCTGTGATTGCGGTGGATGCGGTGTCGTTCACCCTGCTGCAGGACCAGTTGCAGGACGTGTTGCACACCTTATCCGAGCGGGAGGCCGGCGTGGTGAAGCTGCGATTCGGGTTGACGGATGGCATGCCCCGCACCCTGGACGAGATCGGTCAGGTGTATGGGGTGACTCGGGAGCGGATTCGGCAGATCGAGTCGAAGACCATGTCGAAGCTGCGGCACCCGTCGCGGTCGCAGGTGCTGCGGGATTACCTCGACTAGCCACCAGACTATTAGCGGGAAAATTTTCACCCCCACCGGTTGCGGTTTCCAACTGGTGGGGGTGGTTTTATGCTATTGCTCATTCGCCTTTGCGCTAGGCGTCTTCGAGGCTGTTGTCGGGGAGGTAGCTGCGGTAATTATCATAATTATCATAGGTGTTACTATCGGTTGCTTCTACCACCGCATAGATTAAAAATCCGACAGCGATAATGGCGATGCACACGCTGGAAAGCACCAGGCCGGTAATGGCGAAGCCGGTCATGCGGTTTTGCTCCACATAGTTTTTACGGCGCACGAATGCCACAATGGAAACCGCCAGGGTCACTATTGCAATAGTGGGCGGCCACCACCCTATGAATATCAGCGAGGGAACACATAGCACCCCCATAATCATGGCAACCAGCCCCAGGTAGTTCTTGTTCTGAGGATCCACCGCCACCGGCGCGGGCGCATAGGGGTTAGTGGTATACGGGACCTGCTGCGGCGGCTGCATGTTCGGCCCGTAAGCCATGGGATTTGGTTGCGCAGGTTGCGCGCCCATGCTGCCGCTTTGCGACGCCCCTTGCGGTGGCATGGGCGGCCCCTGCCAGGGGGCTTGCTGTTGGTTCTGCTGCCACTGTTGAGGCTGTTGTTGTGGCTGCGGTTGCTGTGGAGGTTGCTGTTGTTGCGCCTGTTGCGGTTCGGATTCGAAGGGGGATACTGGGTAAGCTTTGTCGTAAGGATTACTATGTGGTTGTTGCGGATTGTCGGGATACGTCATTAGTTATGTTTCTCCTATTGGTCACTTATATTTTGGCATATCCACCAGACATGGCAGAAGATATCCACCCAGCAAATCTTCACATATTACCCACACCCGCATGTTTTTAGCGCCTATCAGCTTGCGGAATCCTAGGGGTGCCGCCCCAACTACTCCCCCACATTCATGGGGAAAAGCATCATTGGGGCGCGGGCGCTGGTGGTTACGAAGCTGGTGCTAGTTGCGGGGTTTCACCATACACCCGATTCTTTTTGTACCCAATGCTCCGGTGGGCAATCTCTAATGGTCCGCGGTTACCAGTGAGTGACCACAGGTAGGCGAAGACAAGAGTGACCAGCCAAATACCGGTCGCGGTCACCGCTACTATGGCCACGGACTGCCCGGAACCAATGCCCAGGAACCAGGGGGTCATGATGAAGATGAATATGACCGATTGCAGCACGTAACCGGTCATGGACATGCGCCCCAAGGCGGTGAGCATGCGGATGGGCAGCGTATCGGTCAACTTGCGGCGTTCCACCCAGCCGGCAATCCACGAAATCCACACCACGGTTCCCGGCCCCGAGGCCATGCCCACAAGTATGTTGAGGATGTAGAAGAACTTTTCATGCCCAAGAATCCCAAGGCTGGCCAACCCTACCGGCAAACCAACCGCGATCACAATAATCACGGTGATGGTGGCGGCAATCCGCATGGGGGTGCGGAACTGTTCAGGATGCTCTAGCACCCCATTGCGGCCGGCGACGAATCCAATGAGGATCACCGATCCTACCAGGGGGAGAGCAAACGGGAACCGGAGAAAATTATATATAAAGGCCAAGGAAGCACCCCGAACCAATTGGTCCTGCACATAGCCGTGGCCATAGCCTTGCAGCAGTACTGCGTTCATGTCCGAGTAGGACAACAGGGCACCATTCATCACCAGGGCTAAGACGAATAACACCCCGGCGGTGATGAGCAGGGTTTTGTTCTTGGCGTTGCGCATGGGGATAACCAACACCAGTATGATGAGGCCGTAAATGAACATGATGTCCCCGTAGAAGAGAAAGATCATGTGCAGGAGGCCAAAGAGGATTAATGCCCCATAGCGGCGCAGCAGGATTGCGCGGCATTGTTTCTTGGTGGCACCCTTGCGCTGTTCCCGAACCAGGATCATGCCCACCCCGTAGCCTAACAGGGTGGCGAACATGGGCAGACCCCTGGTGTGCACAAACATGTCTGCCAAGATGATGGTGACCTTATCCCACAGCGAATTATTGACGATGATCCCGGAGAACGTCCTGTGGTATCCCTGGGGGACATCGCCAATCCTTAGACTCCACGCGGTAATACCGTTAGCGATAGCAATCCCTAAAAGGGCCGCGCCACGAGCAAGATCCGGGGTGAGAATACGAACAGATGATGATGATTTCATGACAGAAACCCGATTTCATTACGAGAAAACAGTGGTCAAACTCAAGCATATGATGCCTTTTCGTCACATCCCATGACATATCACATTATCTGTGTTTTGGCGTTGGGTAGCCTCCCATATCCGAGGGTACGGTGCAGAATCTCTAGTGGTCCTCGCCTGCCGGTGCGTGACCACAAGTAGGCGAAGATCACTGTTATCCCCCAAATCCCGGTGGCAATGAGGGTAATGGTGGCGGCCCCGCGGCCGGCACCGATTGCGAAACCCCACGGCACCATGATGATGGTAAACAATACTGATTGCAGCACGTAACCTGTCATCGACATGCGCCCCAAGGCGGCAAGCATGCGGATCGGTAGCCTATTCGACAGGTGGTGTTGCTGCAACCATCGAGCGCCCCAGAAAATCCACACCACAAACCCGGGCCCGCTCCACAGACCGGCCACCCGATTGATCCCATGCCAGAATGGTTCCGCCGGCAACACCCCCAGGGCGGATAGTCCCCATGGGATTCCGACCCCCACAATAACCAGCACCGTGATGCCAGCAGCAATCCGCATGGGTCTGGCGTACCGATCGGGATACTCCAGCACACCCCTTCTGCCTGCGATAAAGCCGAGAAGAATGAGCGGCCCCAAGGTCACCAGGTCGATGAAGAATTGTACCGGCGTCCGCAACAGGATGCTGAACCCTACATAGAGCTGGTCAATAAGATAGCCCGATCCCCCATCCTGGTTGACGGGGGTTGTGGGCGCCACGGCATCAAAGGGACTGTACCCCCACGGGGCTATGAGCACCGCCCCAACGATTGCGGAAACGCCAACAAGACTCATCAATATCCGGTCAGGGAACGTACATATGAGCACCACAACCAGCGCGATGAGCGAATAGGTGAGCATGATATCGCCGTAAAACAGAAACACCGTGTGCAGGGCACCGATGATCGCTAGTGCCCCGTACCTGCGGACCAGAATGATGCGCGCATTCCGGGGGGTGGCACCTCTGTGTTGTTCCCGCACGAGGATCATGCCAATGCCATAGCCTAAGAGGGTGGCGAACATAGGCAGCCCTCTCACATGCACAAATAACGTGCCTATGACCACCATGGTTTTGTCCCATAGGGAATCATTCACGATAATCCCGGCGTAAGTTTCCAGCTCATTTGCGGCGGCAGGCAACCCGGTTACGCTCCACGCAGTAATGCCGTTGGCGACGGCGATGCCCAGCAGAGCGGCGCCGCGGGCAAGATCCGGGGCAAGAATGCGGTGGGTTGGTAATGGTGATGTCATGATTCTTAGTTTCGTGTTGTGTGCTTGTCGACGCCCCCAGGCAGCCCACCCCCATGAAAAATGGCAAAACCCCTTGGCTTACCGGTGCGGGCCAAGGAGTAGTAAGCAACGCCGGCGCGGAGCACGTCGACAAGCGATTATCGGGGAATTCAATTATTTAGTGACGGTTTCCAGCTTTTCTTGCACGCATTGCGCCTTCGCCGTTGGGTCAGCAATGGTGAAGCACTCTGATGCCACCGAAGCCACATAAACCATGCTGATGGTGACGAAGAGGCCAACCAACACGCCTATAACCGAGATGACCAGCGCGGCGATGCTCATTCCTTTCCCGGCGGTTACCGGCGGATAGTTTTTCACTTTCACCAACGCAATGATCGACAGGATAACACCAATAATCGACAGCAAGAAGCCTAGGATTGCCACCCAGCAGGTAACCAACCCGATGATCGCCAACACCAACGCCACCACGGCCATGGTGTTTTTACCCGAGGGCGGCATCATGCCGTCATTGGGAAACGCGCCTGGCATATTTGGGTCACTATACGATGAGTAATTAGGGATAGACAATTTTCACTCCATTTCGTGATACTTGTTACCCCTACCACCCTACCGAAGATCACCTCTGGTTCTACCGACAATATGTCATACAGCTGCCGTGATCTACGAGCTAGTTCGCTTTGAGCTTTTGCTCAAGACACTGCCGACGCGCCAGGGAATCGGAGATATCGGCGCATTCGGGGGCGACCGAGTAGACGTAATACAGCAGGAAACTAATCACCAGGTTCAGAATGAGCGCCAGCACCGCGATGATAAGCGCGGTAATGCTCATCCCCCTACGGGCCGTCAGCTGGGGATAGTTCTTCGCCTTCACCAGGGCGATAATGGCAATAATCAGCGCGCTGAGCAGCAAGGCGGTACCAAGCAGCGGCGCCCAGCACAGTAGCAGCCCAATGATAGCCAGCACCAGGGCAACAACCGCCATGGTATTCTTCTTTAACCCGGCCAAGGAGGCATCATCCACGCCCATCATTGGGCCAGACGGCACCACAGGGCCGGACGGCATCGCATCATAGTTCGGCAACCCACCAGGCTGACCTGCATCGCCGGAATCGCCGGATGATGGGAAATTAGGTAACGTCATTCTTTACTCCATTCTTGTGTGTTAGTGCGGTCGCACCCACCATATCTGAGGTCTCGGACATGCTACCGGCATGAAAATTCATGGGCGGCATCAAGGTCGCTTCACAACTTTCTGAATGCATTTGGCTTTCTCGCTGCTGGTCCCTTGCTGGCATTCCGGGTGCTTTTCTAAAAGGAGGTAGATATTCACCAGATAGAAGACGAGGATCGCCAGACTCGTCACGGCACATGCCAAACCCACAATGGAAAACCAGGTGCGACGATTTTCTGGGGCATATTTCTTCCGTTGTATCAGCGCTATGATGGCGGCAATGATGCAAACCAGCGTCAGGATAATGCCGGACCGCGGGTCGAAAATCATCGAAATAATAGCGAGAACGCCAAAGACTAGGGCCGTGATTTCCAGATAGTTTTTCTTATCCCGGATCAGACCATCACCTGGTTCCGGTGTCATAGCAAACGCAGCTCCGGTGTCATAGTTATGGAGTTCACCATTGCCACCCTGAGGATCGCTAGGATCATTCGGATTGGGGTTCTGGGTCGTCATAACCTACTACTCCTTTAGATTGTCGTTTTTGACACCTCACCACCCTACCGCAGGCATCGGACACCCTTCGTTCACTTAGCAAAAAATTACTAATATGTGACGATATTTTAATACGTGCAGGCCATGAACCTCACCATCAAACCCAGACCGGAAAACCCGCAAGTCGGCCCTGAACTGGGCAAACACCCATAACGGCAGGTCAAATCCCACCGGCCTCACCCCACTTTTACCGCACTACCCCCATTTTCAGTATCCCTAAGAACCCCATGGGCACTAAGATTAATTTTTCTTAATATATTATGTGGGTTCCCCATGGGTTCTTCTTGCCTCCCGCTTCATCAGCATTACAACAACCCCGTGCTGACGTAGCATCAACGGTTGACGGTAGCGGTGCCACGATCCCCCGACCACGATGCTGCCACCGCCCCGGCCAACCCGCAGACGCTACCAGCGTCGCAAGTAATTAATGCGCTCCCGCAGCTGTTCCGCGGAACACATTGCGGTCGGCGGGCCACCGCACTTCTGGCGCGCCTCGGTGTGGATCGACCCGTGCGGCCGGCCGGTCCGGGACGCGGTGATCGCCACCAGGGCATTGAGCTCCTTCCGCAACTGGGGGATTTCCTGGCTGGCCAGCCGCTCCTCCGCATCTTTACGGCCCTGGGAGCTGCGGGCCTCCTGCTCCCGCTTCGCCGCCTCTTTCGCCTCACGCTCCCGCACGTTCAGCTGCTCCTCCTGGCGTTTCCGCAACAGTTGACGCATCTGTTCCGCATCCAGCAAGCCCGGCAATCCCAGGTAGTCGGCTTCCTCGCTCGAACCGGCCACGGTGGCGGTCCCATAGGAGGAACCGTCGTAGATCAGCGTGTCCAGTTCGGCCTCGGCGCCTAAGGACTCGTAGGTTTTGAGCTGGTCCGCCTCGGTCTCCCGCCTATTCGCCTCAGCAAGCAGCTCGTCATCCCAACCGCCCGTCTCCCGGTGGGGTTTACCCAACACATGGTCCCGTGATACCTCCAGTTTTGCCGCCAAGTCCAGAAGAACCGGCACCGAGGGCAAAAATACGCTGGCGGTTTCCCCGGGGCGTCTAGAGCGAACAAACCGGCCAATGGCCTGGGCGAAAAACAGTGGGGTCGACGCCGACGTGGCATACACGCCCACCGCCAGCCGGGGCACGTCCACACCCTCGGACACCATGCGCACCGCAACCATCCACTCGTCGGTGCTGCCCGCGAATTTTTCAATCCGCTCCGAGGCACCAGCCTCATCCGACAACACCACCGACACCGGGGTGGTGGCGAGCTTCGCTAGGATCTTGGCATAAGCACGCGCGGTGGTTTTATCCGTGGCAATCACCAGGCCCCCGGCATCGGGAATGGTTTTCCGCAACTGGTGCAGCCGGGTATGCGCGGCCCGCAACACCGCCGGAATCCAATCACCCTGCGGGTCCAGGGCAGTCTTCCACGCCCTGGCGGTCTGCTCGGCGTTCAGCGGCTCCCCCAGGCGGGCGGCAAACTCCTCACCCGCACTGGTGCGCCACCGGGCCTCACCCGAGTAGGCGAGAAACACCACCGGCCGCACCACACCATCCGCAAGCGCGTCCGAATACCCGTAGGTGTGGTCCGCCTGCGACACTAAATGCCCCTCACCATCCTCGGCATACCGCACAAATGGAATGGTGGAATCGTCCGACCGAAACGGCGTACCCGTGAGCGCCAGGCGGCGCGTCGCATCCTGGTAGGCCTCCCTGATGCCATCACCCCAGCTTTTCGCATCGCCACCATGGTGAATCTCGTCAAGAATCACCAGGGAACGCTTGGCCGTAGTGATCGCATAATGCTTATACGGGTGCATCGCCACCTGCGCATAGGTCACCACCACCCCGTCGTATTGCGGGTTGATGGCATCGGTGTTTTTAAACGCCGGATCCAGGCTCAACCCCACCCGGGCGGCGGCCTCCGACCATTGCACCTTCAGATGCTCCGTGGGGACCACAACGATAATGCGATCCACGGTACGCCGAGTTTTCAGCTCCGTCGCCACCCTCAAGGCAAAGGTGGTTTTACCTGCGCCGGGGGTGGCGACGGCCAGGAAGTCGTGCGGCTTGGTGTCCAGATATTTCGTCAGCGCCTGCTGCTGCCATACCCGAAGATCACTGCTCACTTCTTGCGCAGGCTCCGATACACTCGCTCACAGTCGGGGCACACTGGTGAACCGGGTTTGGCTTGCTTGGTCACCGGAAAGGTTTCCCCACAGAGTGCGACAACCATTTTTCCGGAAACAGCTGATTCAACGATTTGGTCTTTTTTGACGTAGTGGAAGAACTTCGGGGTGTCATCATCAGTGCTGATGTCCTCCCGAATGTTTGGCCGTTCGATGGTTTTGGTACTTGTAGTCACCCCTCTATATTGCCCGACGTTCGCTCATCATGCTAAGCCGGATTCATTTGTTAAATTGTTAAATATGGCACACGGCAATCGGGATTCCCTCTTTACCACTCATTCCTCCACCAATCGGGGTGACTCGCCCCACGATCATTCTTTCCGACGCGACGAGGATCATGCCGATTCTTCTTCGAAATTTTCCTATCACTCTGATCGGGATTTTTCCCCGTTTCAACAGCGGTATTCCGGCAAAGAACCCCCGGAGGACACCGAGAAACAGTTCGAATATATTGACATGGTCGAACAGACCGATACCACGAGTACCACATCGCGTCAACAAGCACCCCGGCGGAAAGCGGGTTTAAGGCGTAAGCTACATCGCTTGCGGCGCAGCAATGTTCCGTTGGTCACCACCGCCTCCTACTCCCCCACCCAGAACCGTAAGAAGCGCGAAAAACAGTACATGTGGATTCAGGGGTCGCGGTTGCCGTTTTTACTCCTGGCGATGGTGACCTACATGTCGATGCATAACGTGTGGCTGTCCGCCCTGCTATTTATCATTTCAGTACCGCTGCCGTGGATTGCGGTGGTGCTGGCGAACGGCATTGGCGAGCCGCGTGACGCCCGGACCCCGGCGGTATATAAGCCGGCGGCGTTACGGGAGCAAGCGGCGGCCCAAAGCCAGCAACGGGCGCAGATGAGTCGGGGAACTAAGGTGCCGCCCAGGCAGCTACCGGCCGGCTCCGACCCTGCTTGACGACGACAACCGCCCACAGACTATTCCGCTTCCCGGATCAACCGCAGGCTGGTGATGCCGCTTTGGCCCAACAACCCCAAACACATGTGGTTGAGGATCACCCGTTTCTCGTTCACGGTGGAATCCAGCGGGAGCCGGGCCGACACCAACTGTGGGTGGGTAATGAAACTGTCGTGGTCGACGGGGAGGAACTCACCCAGGTACCGGTTGCCGGATTCGTGAATGGTCATGCGCCGAATGGCCACAGGCTCGTCCTCACGGCGGCGGGCCAACCCAACCCAAAGATCATAGTCGCTGTTAAAACACCGCTCCTGGAGGGAAAGCACGCTGGCGAAGGTTTCGAGCAGCGTCAGCTCCAGCTCAACATGGGAGACGTGTGCGGGACCCGCCGCTGAAAAAACCTCGGGCTGATGATACGGGCCAAGGTACGCAACATCCGCGTCGCCGGAAGATTCCTCCCCGCCTAGTTGAACCGCGAAACGAATAATGCCGGTCGTGGTGATTTCGCACCGGCTACAGGCCCAAGAACCCGTCTCGGTTTCATCCTGATACCGCAGGGTGGCATCGTCTACGTAAATGGGATCGTCACCGAAATGGAAGACGATGAGGTTTTGGTCATAGCCCTTCTCCAGGTAGTCGGTGGTGTAAAAATCATAGAAGGTCCGCTCGATTTTCTGGGTGGTGATTTCGGGCAGCAGCCGGTGGGTGGGAACGGCCACAAGCACAAAGGTAGCGCCACCATAGATGGGGCCAAGACGCTGGTATTCGTCAATGAGGGCGGGAATGGTGTGGGCACGCCAGGCGGAAAAGTTCCGGACCTCAAGGCGAAGCTGATGCTGCTCCGCATCGGTGAGGTATTCGAGTGTGGTGCCGCGGCGGATGGGAGCTGTGCCATCGGCCAGGTGGTGGGGCGCCTGGTCGTCGTAAGGCACCTCGATGGCGTAAACGACGCCAGTCGGGGTGATGGGGATGTGGTGCACGGCAACGTCGACAAGCGGCGGGGTGACAAGGTCGCGGGCCACCTGGGTGACCGTGTGATCGATGTCGGCGATCGGCTGGCAGGGCGCGAGGCCTTCGACAACCCCATCGGGAGCGCGAATGCCGTAGAAAATCCACCCACCACCCCGGTTGGCAAGAGCGCACAGGTCACGGGCCAGGGCGGCAGCGATGGCATGCGGTGTTTCGTAAAACATGAGGTCGCGTTGTTCACGCGCCCCAACCCGGATTGCTTCCCTGAGGAGATACTGGTCGAGGGGCATCATGGCCAACAGTTCGAGTTCCCGGTGCAAGGGGGTAAACACCATGTTTCATCCTTCACGGTTGGCGTGGTGGAGGGTTCACGCAAACGCAATCACCACCACAATCAGCAGTCGCCCACATGCTACTTGCCGGGTTGGACACAGTACTATGTAGTACTTGAGCTTATGGCGTCTCGGCCAGGTTTCCCCATCGTCAAGGAGTATTATTATGCGTTCACCATTGGGTGTGGTTGCCCCACGTCTCCAGGAGGTTTTCCATGGTCTCGGCTTCGATTCCGCCGGGGTTGAGGAGTATTTAGGCAACACAACAATGGCGGCATTACGGCGGGGCGAGCCCGAGGCGGTGGCGGCAGCGTTGCGACCCAGATTGTCCGAGCCGTTGGC
>ERZ773069.1671-NODE-1671-length-12506-cov-7.552968_pt1 | contig 12506 bp, 12 predicted proteins | sample MGYA00580619_ERZ773069 | MGnify/ENA primary metagenome ERZ773069 (study PRJEB29015, sample SAMEA2738007) | human oral metagenome | biome: human oral; feature: human-associated habitat; material: dental | place: China | collected 2108 ...
ATTGTGCTTGACAAGAAATCTGGCGCATACCAAGTGGACGAGAAGAAATTTCGTCATTTGTGGAAGTCAGAAAACGGTGGTCTGGTTTCTGAAAACAATTTGGATAAATTGATAGCAGAGACATCTCGCGAGAAAGCACTTGGCGTGGACTCTGCGCTGGTCAAGGACATTTTGCTTAAATGCGACTATGTGCGTGCGAATCTGTCGCCGTATGCGGAAAATGTGCTGACCGATCTCAATGCCGGACATTGGGAACTGTACGAGCAGATGCTGAAGAAGCCGCCCGAAGCGGAGAAGGTGCGCTTGAAACAGGAATTGCCTGCGCGGCCGCCGGCGCTCGATATTCGTGCAGACGGAATTTGCGCGATCGACTTCGGCACGAAGAGCACCGTGGTGGTCTATGAGACGGACGAGCTGCAAGTCCTGCCGCTGCAGGTCGGCAGCGGCACGTACAGCAAGGGGCTGCAGGAGAAGAACTACGAGAATCCCACGGTGCTGCAGTTCATCGACCTCGATGCTTTTCTCGCCGCCTACGCTGCGAGGGAAGGACGGCCTGCGACACGTTGGGATGATCTGACGGTATCGCATAACGCCTTTCAGAACCTCAAGGACGCCAGCAGCGACCAGCACGGCACGTTCTTCGACGGCCTGAAGCAGTGGTGCGGCACGAGCGGGCAGAGGCTCAAGCTGCAGGATGCCCGAGGAAAGATATGGGAGCTTCCCGCTTTCATGGATCTTGAGGCGTCGGATATGGATCCTCTGGAAATCTATGCCTATTATCTGGGACGCTATATCAACCACATGCTGCGCGGCAAGATCTTCCTTCACTACGTCATGTCATTCCCGGTCACCTACGAGCATCGCATCCGCGAACACATGGGCAACAGCATCCGCAGGGGCCTGCGCAAATCCTTTCCTACGGCGCTCTTGGCAGACGAAGCGCGGATGAAAGACTTCCGCGTGCTTGAAGTTGCATCCGAGCCTGCGGCATACGCCATAACGGCTCTGCAGGAGTACGGCTTCGACCCGGAGGAGGGGGAAGCGGAGTATTACGCCGTCTTTGACTTTGGCGGCGGCACGACGGATTTTGATTTCGGCGTGGAGTATGTGCCCGAGAACGGGCGGCGCAAATTCGTCATCGAGCAGTTTGGTTTCGGCAGCGACATGTATCTCGGCGGTGAGAACATCCTCGAGCTGCTTGCCTACGAGGTGTTCAAGGACAATCTCGCAGAGATGCGCCAGCACAAGATCACTTTTGCCCTGCCGCCCGAGAGCGAGACCTTCGCGGGGGCGGAGGCACTCGTGCGCGAGACGCGTGACGCGGCCTCGCATCTCAACAACAAGATCCTCGCCGAGCGCCTGCGTCCCTTCTGGGAGCGGCGTGCGGGCTATGAGGAGTTTGCGGCAGGCGACAGTTTCGATACGAAGATCACGCTGTTCTCCTCAGAGAAGACAGGCAACGCGGGGAACCGCGCAGAGATCAGCCTGCACATCGACGTGCGCAAACTGGAGCGGACACTCGAGGATCGCATTCGCCGTGGTGTCGAGAATTTCTTCCAGGCGATGGCGGCAGCGTTCAAGGGGCGCGATGTGCGCCAGATCCACATCTTCCTCGCGGGCAATTCCTGCAAGGCGCCGATGGTGCGCAAGCTCTTCGACGAGTACATTGCACGTCAGATCAACGCGCTGCATCAGCTGACGTCTGATCGTCCTGCCGACAAGGCGGACACCGCAGGAAGCAAGAAGCCGGAGGCAAACACTAAGGCTCTGCCAGCACAGAGCAAGGATGCACCATTCCGTCTCTATCTACCGCTCGGCATGGAGGATGAAGAGAAGGAGAAAAAGCTTCTTCACGACGGCTTTGATCGCCTCCGTACGGGCAAGACGGGCGTCGCGTTCGGACTCCTACGCTGCCGCAAGGGTGGGAAGGATGTCAAGATCATCAACAAGAATGTGGACGAGCACGATGAGCTGCTCTTCCCGTACTTCCTCGGCAGCCTGAACGAGCGCGGCTGCTTCAAAGTAGATATCGATGCGCGTGTCGACTACGGTGTGTGGACGTACTTCACCTACGCGGATGAGGATGAATTCGAGCTCTACTATACGCAGGAGCCACGCGCACTGAAGGGGCATATGAAGGCTGCGGAGGTGCGCATGGTGCGCTGCATGATCGACGATGCGGACGTGAGCGACGATGATGAGGTCGGCGTCTACATCCGCAAGAAGTCTCCGAATACGATCGAATACACCGTTGCCACGGAGAAATCTCTGGCGGCAAAGACCTACAAGGGTACGATCTACACCGTCCGTCTTGGTTGACCATCTTCTCAACGGAAAGGAGATCCGTGATGCCGCACTTGCCGTTTAAGAACTATATGGAGGATGCCGTTGCATATATGCTGAATCGCCTCGCACCACAGTATCCCGAAATCTGCATGTGTGATCGGTGCCGTACGGATATGATGATGATTGCGCTGAACAACCTTCCGCCGCGCTATGTCTCCACCCATAAGGGCGATGTCCTGCGGCGCGTTGAGGGCATGGAACTCCAGTATGAGGTGGAGGTGCTGACCGAGACCATGCGCGCGATGCAGATTGTCGGCGGACAGCCGCATCACGGACGAAATGAAGAGGGACTGCGGCAGTAGCAGCTCCTAGATGAAAAACACGCGCAGATAAAATTTGTCAAGCGGGTGTTTTTTTGCTACAATAAAAAAGGCATCAAAGGCGATCTGCGCGTCGGCGTCTCTGAAGAGGCGCGGGCGCATTTCTTTTGCTGTGTGTCTGTTGTTTCGGGAGTGAGGAAGCTGTTATGTTCGCGAGGATAAAGCGTGATATTCGCGTTGTCTTTGAGCGTGACCCTGCGGCGCGCAGTACGATTGAGGTGCTGCTCTGTTACGGCGGGCTGCATGCCATCTGGCTGCACCGCATCGCGCACGCGCTGTATAAACGCGGCTGGGTGCTCATCCCGCGCCTGATCTCCAACTTCGGACGTCTCCTGACGGGCATTGAGATTCATCCGGGCGCGACGATCGGCGAAGGTCTCTTCATCGACCACGGCACGGGCATCGTTATCGGTGAGACGGCGGAGCTTGGAAAGAACGTCACGCTGTATCAGGGCGTGACGCTCGGCGGCACGGGTAAGGAGAAGGGCAAGCGCCATCCGACGCTCGGCAATAACGTCGTCGTTGCATCGGGGGCAAAGGTGCTCGGCTCGTTCACGGTCGGCGATCATGCGAAGATCGGCGCCGGCTCCGTTGTGCTGAGACCCGTGCCCGCGCATGCGACTGTCGTCGGCATCCCGGGACGCATCGTTGTCATGAACGGGCAGCGCGTGCGCACGGAGGCGGAGTTCCACCGTGCGCGCGAACTCTCGCTCGAGTGTGAGGAGAGTGCGGAGGAGCTTGCGAGCGAGCTGGACGTCGACCTCGATCACGATATGCTGCCCGATCCCGAGGCGGAGATGATCGAGCAGATGCGGCAGGAGATTGAGGCGCTGAAGTCACGCCTCTCGGAACTGGAACAACGGAAATAGGGGGAGTATCATGCTTACCGTTTACAATACAATGACGCGAAAAAAGGAAGAGTTTCACCCACTGCGTGCGGGCGAGGTCAGCATCTACTGCTGCGGCGTGACGCCGTACAACGATCCGCACATCGGGAACGCGCGTCCGTTCGTCACATGGGACGTCATCCGCCGCTATCTGGCGCGCAAGGGCTATCGTGTGCGCTACATCCAGAACTTTACGGATGTGGACGATAAGATCATCAACGCCGCGAATCGCGAGGGCGTGACGTGGAAGGAGATCTCCGACCGCTACATTGCCGCATATTTTAAGGCGATGGATGCGCTCAACGTGCGCCGTGCCGATGTGTTCCCACGCGTCTCCGAGACGATGGAGGACATCATCCGCATGATCGAGACGCTGATTGCGCGCGGCTATGCGTACGTGACCGAGGTAGGCGATGTCTACTACCGCGTGGAGGCGTTCGCACATTATGGTCGTCTCAGCGGGCGCAGCCTCGACGATATGGAAGCGGGCGCACGCGTCGAGGTCAACGAGACGAAGGAGCATCCGATGGACTTTGCCCTTTGGAAGGCGGCAAAGCCGGGTGAACCCTCGTGGGAGAGTCCGTGGGGGGCAGGGCGCCCCGGCTGGCACATCGAGTGCTCGGCAATGTCCGTGAAATACCTCGGCGAGGTGTTTGACTTCCACGGCGGCGGCAACGATCTCATCTTCCCGCATCACGAGAACGAGATCGCACAGGCGGAGCCGTGCATTGACGGCGACGAGAAGTTTGCACGCTATTGGCTGCACAACGGCTTTATCACGATTGACAATGAGAAGATGTCGAAGTCGAAGAACAACTTCTTCACGGTCAAGGACATCCTCAAGGAGTTCCCGGGCGAGGTCATCCGCTTCTTCATCTTGCAGACGCATTACCGCAGCCCGCTCGATTTCAGCGACGAGCGCCTGCATGAGGCGCAGACGGCGCTTGAGCGTCTGCGCAATGCAAATGCCGTGATCGCGGAACTCTCAGCTCGTGAGGGTGTATCGGATACGGCGGCGGAACTTGCGGCGCAGGCGGAGGCATTCCTACAAGATTTTGACGCGGCAATGGACGACGACTTCAATACGGCACTTGCCATCAGTCAGATGTTCGGCCTTGCGAAGGAGATCAACCGCTACCATCAGGAGGTGGAGCGCGGCGCAGCATTCGATGCGGCGAACTTCAAGAAGGCAGCGGACGCCTATCATGCGATGGCGGAGATCATCGGCATCTTTGAGCAGGAGGAGGCGGCTGCAGACGATGGGCTTGCCGATACGCTGATGGATCTCATCATCGGCATTCGTCAGGAGGCGCGTGCAGCAAAGAATTGGGCGGTCGCCGACAAGATACGTGATGGGCTCAAAGAGGCGGGCGTTGTGCTCGAGGACACGCCGACGGGCGTGCGCTGGAAGAGAGCGTAACGCGTGAAGTTTGAACGGTTTCAGCAGCTTGTGCGCATGATGTTCCTGCCCGATGAGGCGGGCAATATCCGCACGCGCTACGAGAATGTGGATGCCGCAAGCGTGCATCCGCTCGTCCTTGCCTATGTGGGCGACGCCTATTTTCACCTCTACGTGCGCATGCGGCTCCTCTCGTACGAACAGGCACAGGTGCAGGCACTCCACGCGTTCAGCGCCCAGATTGTCTCTGCACTCTGGCAGGCACGCGCCTATCGCGGCATTTCGGAGATGCTCACGGAGGAGGAGCAGACAATCTATCGCCGCGCGCGCAATACAAAGAGTCACGCACCGCGCAGTGCGTCCGTAGCGGATTATCACACGAGCACGGGCTTTGAGGCGCTGCTCGGCAGCCTCTACATTCGCGGGGAGCGGGAGCGGCTCGAGGAGATTACGGAGGCGGCATTTCAGATCATCGCAAAAGAGATGATGGAGAATATTCAGCGGGAGCAACATGATGGAAATTAAACTGATCTCAAAGACACCCAACTACCTCAAAACCTGCTGGACGGCGGCGCGGACGTGCTACAGCGCGGATTCGCCGATCGAACTGCTCGACGAGGAGAAGACCGAGGAGGAGATGCTGCGCCTCCTCGAACGCATCATGACGAGCAAGCATCTCTCGGTCGTGGAACACTGTTCCATGACGTTTGCGGTCAAGGACGTGTCACGCACCCTGCTCGCGCAGTACAGTCGCCATCGCATCGGCGTGTCTCTCAGCGTGCAGAGTCAGCGCTATGTCTCCGAGCAGTCTGCAAAGCAGGCGGATGGTCTCTTTGGCCATGTTGTACCGGAGACAATCTCGGCGAACGATGAGGCATATGCGCGCTATATGGCGTGCATGCGCGAGATCCAGACGGCGTATGACGAGCTGCTCGCGCTCGGCGTTGCAAAGCAGGATGCGCGTTTCGTCCTGCCGGGCGGGGCGTGTACGAATTTCGTCACGACGCTCAACCTGCGCTCCTTTATGGATGTCTACGAGAAGCGCGTCCTGACACCCGGCGCGCAGTGGGAGATCAAGGAGATGATGCTACGTATGCGCGATCTGATCGTCGCGGCAGAGCCATGGCTCACGAGATTCATTCCGCGCGGCTGAGAGTGAGGGAGCACATATGAAACGGACAGAGCATCGCGCTGAGGAGCACGCGGACGAGCGCCCCTCGAACATCCTTGCCGGTCGCCACGCCATTGCGGAGGCGATCAAGGCGGGGCGCGGCATCAACCGCATCCTGCTCGCAGACGGGCTGCATGGAAACTCTGTGCGCGAGCTGCGCGATCTCGCGCGTGAGCACGGCATTACGCTGGACATTGTGAATCGCTCTAAGCTCGATGCTGCCGTGCCCGAAGGTGTGCGCCATCAGGGGGCACTCGCCTACGTCGCACCCGTTGCCTACGTCGCAGTCGAGGAGATCATCGCATCGGCGCGAGAGAAGGGCGAGGAACCGCTCCTGCTCCTGCTCGATGGTATCGAGGATCCGCAGAACCTCGGTGCACTCCTGCGCACGGCGGATGCAGCAGGGGTGCACGGCATCCTCCTGCCGCGCCGTCACAGCGTCCCGCTCACGGAGACGGTGGCGCGCGTTTCGGCGGGCGCGCTCGAGTATGTTCCCGTTGCGCGCATCGGCAACATCGCGCAGACCATGCGCTCACTGAAGGAGCAGGGCTTCTGGATTGCGGGCGCGGATATGTCCGGCGAGGAGACCTATGACTGCGCGAACCTCACGGGCGCGCTCGTGCTCGTCATCGGCAGCGAGGGGCGGGGGATGAGCCGCCTCACGCGTGATCTCTGCGACTTTACCGTGCGTCTGCCGATGTGCGGCAAGATCAACTCGCTCAACGCTTCGGTTGCGGGCGCGATCCTGATGTACGAAGCATTGCGTCAGCGCATGGCGAAGGTGGTACAGCATGGCTAGGCAGCGGGACTCCGAGTACTACCTCATCGACGGCTACAACGTCATCAACGCATGGCCGGAGCTGATCCGTCTGCGCGGCAACCTCGATGAGGCGCGTGATGTCCTCGTGCACATCCTCACGGAGTACGGCGCATTTGAGAACTACGAAATGACGATTGTCTTCGATGCATTCTTCACCGAGGACGAAGAGCATGAGCTGCAGATCACCGATCGCATGAAGGTGATCTACACGGGGGCGGGCGAGACGGCGGACAGCTGCATCGAGCGGCTTGCCTACATGGCGGTGCGCGCGGGACGCGAGGTACACGTCGTCACCTCGGACGGCGCGGAGCAGAGCGTCATCCTCGGTGCGGGCGCCTACCGCATCACCTCACCGGAGCTGCGCCGCTCCGTGAAGAAGGCAAAGAAGCTGATGAAAGCGGAATACATGAATCCACACATACAGCCGCTCGGACGGATTGAAGTCCATGAACGGCTTGACCGTGACACTCTCGCACGGCTTGAGGAAATGAGACGAAAAAAATAACGGGACTGCTGCACGAAGTCGTTTTGACTCGTACAACAGTCTTTTTTGTTTGTGGGGATGCCCTCATGTCAGCATATGTTATTTTATAAAACTTTACATGGTGTTTAAGGATTGTTTACAGGTTGGTCGTATCATTGCCTTCAAGAGAGCCGGGGAAACCCGGCTGCATATGGGAGGCATTCATATGAAAAGGCGTATGGTATCAGCAGAACGATGTCTTTTTTTGAAGGATTTCTTTCTGCATCCGTCCAGAATCGGCAGCATAACACCGAGTTCCTCGCATTTGACAGAAAAGATGCTGTCCAATTTGCCGTGGGAAGAACTGAACACCATTGTAGAGCTTGGAGCCGGAACCGGCGTCTTTACTAAGTATGTCATGGAGCACAAGAAGCACGATAGCCGTTTCCTCGTCATCGAGCAGGATACACTGATGCGGAGGATACTGATGGATCAATTCCCGCAGGCGCTCTTTGATGCACAGGCCGAATGTCTTCCCCGCATCATGCGGGGCTGGTCGCTGCCGAAAGCGGACTGCATCATTTCCGGACTGCCATTTACCGTCATTGAAAGGAGGACGCATCTGCATATTCTAGCCGGTATTGACCGCATGTTGAACGATAACGGAGTGTTTGTGGCATTTCAGTATTCGCCTCATATGTATGGGACATTTTGCCGTATCTTTCGTAAGGTGGACGTAGGCTTCACCTTTCTAAATCTTCCGCCGGCGTTTATCTATGTCTGCCGGAAATAATATTTTTCTATGCGTAAGCTAAGGGAGGAATTCTGTTATGATGGACAGCCTTATATCTGTAGATAAAGGAATTCTGATGCTCGTTCAAAACTATGTGCAAAATGATATGCTTACACCTTTTTGGGCGATCTTTACCAATGCTGGGATTATCGCTCTCCTCTTTGCGATACTGGGGCTTCTCCTTGTGAAAAAGACCAGACTTTGCGGTTTTGTAACGCTGTTTTCCATCGGACTCGAAGTACTTCTTTCCAATGGTATTATAAAAACGCTCATTGCGCGTCCACGGCCATTTGATATTTATCCCGATATCATTCCGCTGATCAGCCCGCCGACGGATTTTTCCTTTCCGTCCGGGCACACAGGTTTCGCCTTTGCCGCGGCCTTTGTCATGTATCGCATGCTTCCGCGAAAGTATGGAATCCCTGCTCTGCTGTTGGCGGCGTTCATCGCTTTTTCGAGGCTTTATCTCGGTGTCCACTATCCCAGTGATGTTCTCTTCGGAGTCGGTATCGGCGTTCTCACGGCAGAGGCTGCGGTGGGGCTTGCAGAAAAGTATTTGGCAAGCAGAGACGCAGAAGCATCGCGTCCTGTTATGGCATTCGCCTTACAACGTATATCCTCTGTGCGCGATCTTTGGAAAACGCGTCGATAATCAGCTGTTTTACCACCGTTTTGTCTTGCGCCAGAATGAGGGGCGAAGGAGGATGAGCAGGGTGAAGATCTCAAGCCGGCCGAGGAGCATGGAGAGGCAGAGAATCGCCTTTACAAAATCCGAGAGCGGCGCATAGGTCGAGGTTGCGCTCACGATGCCGAAGGCGGGGCCGATGTTGCCGAGCGTTGTGATGGCGACGGCGACTGCGTCGAACGGCAACAGCCCGTCCATCGTGAGGAGGAATGCCGTCACAAAGATAATCGTGAGATAGAGGAAGAAGAATGTTCCCACGCGCAGGAGCATGGCGCTGTCCACATGTGCGCCGCCGAGCGAGATGTCAATGACGCGGTGCGGGTTCAGCTTTTGCAGGATGACGGCGCGCGCATTCCGCACGAGAAGAATGATGCGCGCGACCTTGATGCCGCTCGCGGTCGAACCGGCGCAGCCGCCGATGAGCATGAGGAGGAGCAGCAAGAGCTTCGAGAACGTCGGCCACGTTTCAAAATCCGCCGAGACAAAGCCCGTCGTCGAGAGCGATGTCGCCTGAAAGACTGCGGCGCGCGCAGCCATGCCCGTATCCATCCCCATCTCGATGATGAGGTTCAGGGCGATGAGCAGGATCGCAATGAGGATCATCGAGAGATAGGTGCGGAACTCTGTGTTGCGCAGAATGACGGACGGCCCTTTGACCCATGCGCGGTAGTAGAGCGAGAAGCTGCCGCCCGCGAGGAACATAAAGAGGGCGGTCCACAGCTCGAACGCGAGGCTGTGAAAGTGCATTGTGCTGTCATCATATGTCGAAAAGCCGCAGGTTCCTATGGTAGACATTGCGTGCGTGATTGCAACGGAGAAATCCACCCCGCAGAGCATGAAGATGACCGTCGTCACTGCGGTGAATACGAGGTAGATCTTGAAAAGTGCCATCGTCATATCGCGCAGACGCGGCATGACACGATCTGTTGTCGGTCCTGCGCCCTCGGCGTTATACATATAGATCGTACTCGCGCCTGACTGCGGAAGGAGCGCAATGAAGATGACAATGATGCCAAGACCGCCGATCCACGCCGTCATCATGCGCCAGAACAGGATGCTGTACGGCAGATTGCCGAGCGCGTCGAAGACGGTCGCGCCCGTACCCGTAAAGCCTGAGATGCTTTCAAAGATAGCGTCGAGAAAGCCGAGATAATTGCCGAGGAGATAGGGGAGCATGCCGAGAAATGTTCCTGTGAACCAGCCGAACGCCGTGATGGCAATGCCCTCGCGCGCCGTCAGTTCCTCGGCGCGCCGTCCGTAGCGGCGGAAGCCGACGCCCGCGAATGCACTGACGAGGACAGAGAGCATGAACGCCTCTCGGCTCGGCTCATCCCCCGCAATGGCAAGGACGAGCGGGATCACGAGTGCGCCCGTCATTGCGAATGAGAGGCGCGAGAGAATGTAGTTGACCGTGTAGATATTCATAGCGTTCTACCACCTGTGCCCTTTGTCCTCGAATAGCCCGCCGAGGAGGAGGAAAAACGCAAAGATCTCGATGCGTCCGAGGATCATGAGCAGGGCGCAGACAACCTTTGTCCAGACGGGCAGCGCGGCAACTGTGTCGAGATGTGCGAGCGAGGCAACGCCGCCTGTCGTCGTCAGGCAAGCGACTGTCAGCGTGATCGTCTCGATGGGACTCAGTCCCGCAAGTGCAATGAGGAGACTGCTGACGGAGAAGACAGCGGCAAAGAAGAAGGCAAGCACGAGAATCCGTCCCGCAGAGTGCAGGGGCACGACCTCGCCGCCCTGCCGGACGGCGAGCACCATGCGCGGGTGCAGGGTGCGCAGCAGCTCCGACCACGCAAGCGAGATGAGGACGAGAACGCGCGATATGCGAAAGCCGCCCGCTGCAGAGCCCATACAGCCGCCGATGACGGCGAGCAGGATGAGCAGCAGTGCTGCACTCGTGTGAAAGGGGGCTGCCTCCTGCAACATGAGTCCGTTCGTCGAGAGAAAGGAAATCGCGTAGAAAAAGCTGTAGCCGAGTGCCTGTGCGAACGGCTGCGTGCCGTGGAGGAGGGGCGGTATGACGAGTATTGTTCCCGCCGCGAGAAAGAGCAGGAAGAAGGAGCGCAGCTCCATGTGGCGTGTGAGCATCGCGCCCGATCTGCGATGGATGAGCTGCCAAAGCGTGAGGAGTGGCAGTGCCGAGAGCAGCGCGACGAGTCCCGCGCCGAGCATGAGATCGGGACTCGGAGGGACACCTCCCGTCATAGGACCTGCGCCCGAGGCAATCGTAAAGAGTGCGAGAATCAGTGCGGTGAAAATATCATCGCCCGCCATCAGATAGATGCCGACCGAAAGAGCGGTGATGGCGATGTAGAGCAGCGTCATCTCGCGCATGGGGCGCGTCATGCGGTTCCAGAGCGGGCTGAACAAGCGCGCCTGCCGCACGTTGAAATCCACGCCGAAACATCCGCTGACGACGGGAAGCACCGTCACGAGAATCACGATAAAGAGCAGCCCGCCGAACCAGCTCATAAGAGCTCTCCATAGCAGGAGGGAGGGCGGCAGAGCGTCGCCGAACGCTGTCATGCCAGTCGTTGTGAGCGCAGAGATGCACTCGAAGAATGTATCTGCGGGCGAGAGATGCAGCCCCGCGAGATGAAATGGCAGCATCCCAAGCACGGCGAGCAGGAACCAGACGGCAAGGAGGAAGAGTGTGCCCTCCTGCACTGAGAGCTGGCGCATATGGCTGCGCCCCATATTGCCGAACACCATGCCGAGGATCGCCGCGAGCACGCCAAGCGCAAGAAAAGCACCCCACAGCGGATCGCCGAAAGCAAAGCCGTAGGCGAACGGGATGAGGTATAGCGGCGCAAAGACGTATGCCGTGCGCCCCATGAGCACCCAGAACAGATCGAAACGCATCAGTCATCTCCAAAATAGGCGAGGGCTTTTTTCGCAAAGCTTTTGAGCACAAAGAGAATCACGCGGTCGCCCGGCAGCAGCTCCGTCATGCCGTTCGGGATCGCCGCCTCCTCGTTGCGCACATAGGCGCAGACGAGGCATTCGCGCGGGAGATTTGCGTTCATCAGCTTCTTTCCCACAACCGGCGCGCCGCTGCTGACGATCATCTCGAGCGCCTCCGCACGCGCGCCCTCGAGCAGGGTCACGCGCGTCACGTCGCCGCCTCGCGCGTAGGCAAGCACCTCGCTCGCCGAGAGCAGGCGCGCCGAGAGGGCGATGTTGACACCAACCTTCTCCATGAGGTCGATGTATTCGTTGCGGTCGACGCGCACGACCGTCTTGATTTTATTGTTTGACAGGTGACGTGCGAGGAGTGCGAGCATCAGGTTCAGCTTGTCGTCCTCCGTCAGGCAGACGATGACATCCGCCTCCGCGACGCCCTCCTCCGTCAGCAGGTCGATGTCCGTTCCGTCGCCGCAGATCGCAAGCCCCGCCGTCAGCTTTTCTGCGAGCATCTCACAGCGCTCGCGGTCTCGGTCGATCACCTTTACCTGCACGCCCTGACGTTCGAGCATGAGCGCGAGCGCACGCCCTGTGCGTCCCGCGCCGATGATCGCCGCACGCGTCAGTTTGTGCGTGTCGCTCTGCATGAGGCTCTGGCTGAACTCCTCAATGCGGTCGGGCAGCCCGATGAAGTAGGCGTTGTCGCCCG
>ERZ773069.1678-NODE-1678-length-12449-cov-11.945215_pt1 | contig 12449 bp, 9 predicted proteins | sample MGYA00580619_ERZ773069 | MGnify/ENA primary metagenome ERZ773069 (study PRJEB29015, sample SAMEA2738007) | human oral metagenome | biome: human oral; feature: human-associated habitat; material: dental | place: China | collected 2108 ...
GGCCCCCTCTCTCCGGTGGCGGCATCTCGCCAGGCCTCAAGCGCACGTAGGAAGGCTGTCGCGCCGGGATCTTGCAGGCCGATCGACCGGTCCTGCAGCCACGAGGCTCGTCCGCGCTGGGACTGCAGGTCTCGGGTGGCCACGACGGCTGCGGCCGAGGACGAGATCGCGCTTTCGAGGGCTCCCAGGGCGAGGCCGCTGTCCGTGGCCACCTGCGGATTCGCCGCGAGGCTGTCGGCCAGCGAATCGACGGCGGGCACCATCGCGTCGAGGATCGTCTTGTCTCCCACCTGACTCTTGCCACGGTGCGAGATTGAGTTCGCGGCCGCGCGGATAAATGCCTCCGCTTCCGCCGCGGTCACGTCCTCGCATCCGACCCAGACCTTCGAACCGGCAAGCAGTCCTCCGGCCACGAGCGCCGCCATCGTCGACGGATTCGCGTTCGCGAATGCTCTCGCGCAGGCTCGCGCCACGTCGGAGGGGACCGGCTCGGGCTCGGTGGGCATGGCGTCGAGGGCGTCGATCACCGCACGCGCGCCCGCGGAGATCGTGATACCCAGGTCGCCGTCGCCGAGAACCTGGTCGAGGTCGCGCAGTTCGTCCGAGGACTCGATCAGCAGCGACATCGAGGCCTGGATCTGGCGTATGAGTTCACGCGATCGCATGCTCACGCCTCCCTGAAGAACGGGGACTGGGCGGGAGCGTCGAGGAGCTCGAGGAGAGCGTCGTCAACCTTGAGGAGGGAGATGGAAGCTCCGGCCATCTCCAGGGAGGTCGCGTACTCGCCGACGTAGCGTCGCTCGATGACGACTCCCAGGTCGGTGAGACGGCGATGCGTGCGCCTGTACAGCAGGTACAGTTCCTCCAGCGGCGTGGCTCCCAGGCCATTGACAAGGACGGCGACGCGGTCTCCCTCGCGCAGACTCAGGTCCGGGATGACGGAGTCGAGGATCCGATCCGCGATCTCGTCGGCGGTTCCCAGGGGCCCGCGGTGAATGCCGGGTTCGCCGTGGATGCCGATGCCGATTTCCATCTCCCCGTCGGGCAGCTCGAAGGACGGGGAACCGGTTGTGGGGAGAATCGTCGGGGACAGGCCGACGCCCATCGTGGCAGTGTTGTCGACGACTTTCTGGGCAACGGCAGCAACCTCGTCGAGCGAATCCCCCCGCTCGGCGGCCGCGCCCGCGGCCTTGTAGGCGAAGAAGATGCCCGCGACGCCTCGACGATCCCGAGCGCGTTCCTTGGGTTGAGAGGCCACGTCGTCGCAGCCGAGCACGGTGCGCGTCTCGATTCCGTCAAGTTCGAGCAGGTCGACGGCCAGGTCGAAGTTGAAGACGTCGCCGCCGTAGTTTCCGTAGAGGAAGAGCACGCCCGCGCCGCCATCGACCGCCTTGGCTGCATCCGCGCACTGCTGGACCGACGGGGAGGAGAAGACGTTGCCGATGGCGACGCCCGAGCACAGGCCTCGTCCGACGTAGCCTTTGAAGAGGGGGAGGTGACCCGAGCCGCCTCCGGTGACGATTCCCACCCTGCCCGCGGCCGGGCTGTCGGCGCGGACGAGAACGCGGCGGTCGTCGCCGGGTGTCTTGACCTGATCGGGGTGAGCCAGGAGAATGCCCTCGACCATCTCATCGACGAACTGGTCGGGGTTGTTAATGATCTTCTTCATGATCATTTCCTTTCTGTTGAACCGCTGTCGTGAGCGGCTACCGAATCTGTGCGCCTGACGGCAATGGAGAGGTGCGATCGAACGTCTTTCCAGTCGATGCAGTCGAGGACGAGTACACCGATGAGGATCACTCCCTGTGCGATGGAGTATTGGAAGGCGGACAGCCTCATCGAGGTGAATCCGCTCTGGACGACCTGGAGGGTCAGGGCGGCCAGGAATACGCCTCCGACGGTGGCGAAGCCTCCGTTCGGGTTCGTCCCCCCGAGGACGGCGATGACGATGACGAGCAGGACGTAGGAGGCGCCGTAGTCGGCCGAGGCCGTGGGGTTTCGGGCGATGAACACGATTCCCGTCAGCGATCCGAGGAGGCCCGTGAGCAGGTAGGAGCTCATCAGGATGCGCGTCGAGCGGATGCCCGAGAACTTGGCGGCCGTCCCGTTGGAGCCCTCGAGGGAGAGGGACAGGCCCAGCGGGGAGCGATTCAGGATGAAACCGACGAGCAGGGCGACGAGGCCGAAGACGATGAAGAGGAGGGGGACGCCCGCGACGGCCGTCTTCCCGAAGGCGGTGAGGGCTTCGGGGGATCCGTAGAGGGTCTTTCCTCCGGTCCACACGACGGCTAATCCGTTGAAGATCTGCATGGTGCCCAGCGTGGCCAGGATCGGGGTGACGCCCACGTAGGCGATGAGAACGCCGTTGACGAGGCCGCAGGCGAGGCCCACGACCAGGCCGATGAGGATGATGACCGGGCTCCACTGTTCGGCTCCCGCGCCGCCCAGGACCGAGGAGGTGTAGAGCGTGGAGACGGTGATCGCGCACAGGTTGGCGATGGCGACCAGCGACAGGTCGATGCCGCCGGTCACCATGGAGATCATCATCGCGATGGAGAGGATCCCGATCTCCGCGACCCCGAGGAGCATGTTTTGCAGGTTCAGTCCCGTGAGGAAGACGCTCGGGGACAGGACCGAGAACGCTGCGATGGCGACGAGGAGGATGAGGACCATTCGGCCGATGGACCTGTCGCGTCTGAGCCGAGACAGCAGGGAGGCACTCAAGAGGTCGATGCGGGAGTTGGTTTCACGAAGTGTCGTATTCATGGCGCTCATCCTTCGACGGCCTGGGGGGCGGCGTTGCTGTGGTCTACCTGCGCGTTCTTGCTGCGCAGGAGCCTCGTTCCTCGTTTGGCGGCCAGGGCCTGAATGCCGACGCCGGCGACGAGGAGCAGGCCGACTGCGGCGCGTTGCCATGCGCTCGGAACTCCGATGAGGATCAGCGAGTTGTTGATCAGCTGCACGAGGAGGACCCCGAGGATCGTTCCCCGGACGGAGCCTCGTCCCCCGAAGATTGACGCGCCCCCGAGGACGACGGCGGCGATGATGTCAAGTTCGTGCCCGACCAGCTCCTGGGGGTTGGCCGAGCGCCCCAGGATCATGTAGACCATTCCTGCGGTCGCGGCCAGGGTTCCCGCGATGACGTACACGCAGATCTGCGTTCTCTTGACGTTGATTCCGGCTCGGTGCGCGGACTCGGTGTCGCCTCCGATCGCGTAGATGGAGCGGCCGAACATCGTCTTACTGAGGATCAGAGCGATGACGATCGCCAGGACGATGGCCGGAATGATCATCGAGTGGAGCAGCGCGACGCCGGTATCGGTATCGACCGAGACGATGTTGGCGGTCGAGGCCGAGGCCATTCCCTCTGGCAGCTGTGCGATGTACGTGGAGCCGATGTAGGCCAGGAGGAAGCCCTGGAAGATGCCCTGGGTGCCGAGGGTGACGATGAGGGTCGGGAGTTTGAATCTCGAGATCAGGTAGCCGTTGAGGAGTCCCAGCACGGCTCCGATGATGAGGGCCATCGCGAAGGATCCGAACAGGCCAATGTTGATGCCTCGGCTCAGTTGGAACACGATGGTGGCGTAGGAGGCGAAGGAGGCGATCGCCGCGAAGGAGACGTCGATTCCGCCGGAGATGATGACGAGGAGGACGCCCAGGGCGTAGATCGTCGGGACGATGGAGGAGCGCAGGAGGGAGAAGAGCGTGGAGACCGTGAAGAAGGCGGGGCTGATCGCGGACATGACGAGCGCGAGCACCACCAGGACGGTGAGGACGATTCCCTCGCGGTTGGGTCCCCAGATCCAACGCAGCACGTTGCGAGCGACGGTACTTATGTTCATGACACGACCATCTTTCTAATCATTCGAGCATCGATGTCCTCTCCGCCCAGTTCAGCGGCAATGTGGCCGCCCTTGGTGATGAGTACGCGGTGGCAGCAGGAGACGAGTTCGGGGGCGTCGTCGGAGATGATGACGATGGCCATTCCGGCGGCGGCTTGCTCTCGTAGAATCTCGAGGATCTCGGCTTTCGATCCGACGTCGACACCGACCGTGGGGCCGTTGAGGATGAGGACCTTGGGCGAGCGCGCGAGCCACTTGGCGAGGACGACCCTCTGGGCGTTTCCGCCCGACAGTGAGCGCACGGGAGCCAGGACGTCGGGCGCTTTGATCCGGAGGGCCTCGAAGTAGTGCGCGATGGTGCGCCGAATCCGCTCCTTGCGGAGCGTGTGGAGCTTCGAGGTGTGGTGGTCGATGGACGCGGCGATGACGTTGTCCGCGATGGACTTGTCGAGGAAGAGGCCCTCGGTGAGGCGGTCTTCGGGGACGTATCCGATGTGGGCGTCGATCGCCTGCTTGATGGAGGCAACCGCGACCTGTTCGCCGTCGATGGACACTCGTCCACTGTCGATCGGAAGGAGGCCGAAGAGGGCCTGTGCGATTTCGGTTCGCCCCGATCCGAGAAGTCCGGTGATTCCGAGGATCTCGCCTTTTTTCACGGAGAAGGAGACGTTGTCGAAGCGGCCTGCGGAGGTCAGCGCTTCGACCCGCAGGCGTTCGGGGGCGTCGTCGTCGAGGGGTGGCACGCGTCTGCTCTGGTCGAGTTCCTTGCCGGTCATGTAGTGGGTGATCTTTTCGCGGTCGAGCTCCTCGACCGGGGAGTCGATGACGTTGCGGCCGGAGCGCATGATGGTGACGCGCTGGGAGATCGCCATGACCTCGTCAAGCTTGTGCGAGACGAAGATGAGTGCAACCCCCTCGGCGCTGAGTTTCTCGACCACCATGAAGAGTCGAGCGACCTCCCGCTGGGTCAGGGCGGTTGTTGGCTCGTCCATGATCAGCAGTTTCGCGTTGCCTGCCAGGGCTCGGCAGATTGCGGTGAGCTGCTTGTCGGCGACGGAGAGCTGTTCGACGTCGGCGTCAAGGGGGAGGGCGACCCCCAGGCGTTCCACGATCGTGCGGGCGTGCCGGGTCGTGCGAGAGCGGCTGTAGAAGCTTTTCTTGTCGGTCACGGAGGCGGTCATCATGATGTTCTCGGCCACGGTGAGGTTGGAGAACAGGGAGAAGTCCTGGTAGATGACCTGGATTCCGGCTTTCATCGCGCTGAGCGGCGTGAGCGCCGTGACCTCTTGGCCCTCGATTGCGATGCTTCCCGAGTCCGGCCGGTGCACGCCGGAGATGACCTTGATGAGGGTTGATTTCCCGCAGCCGTTCTCTCCGGCCAGGCACAGGACCTCTCCGGGCCACACAGCCAGGTCGACACCGTCGAGGGCTCCGACGCCGCCGAAGTTCTTGACAATATGGCGAACCTCTAGGAAGGGGTTCTCGTGCGCGCTCGAGCCTTGTCCGTTGGGGCGCGGTGCTTGTTCCACATTGGTGCGCATGTGCTCTCCTTCGAGTGTCGTGTGGACTGCGCTGTCGTGGGACGCGGGCCCCGGCCTCGCCTTTCTTGCGCCGAGGCCGGGGCCGCCTCGTTAGAAGTTGTACTTCTTGGCTTGCTCGGCGTCGGCGGCGATCTGGGCGGAGCCGACCCAGACGTTGTCGTAGCCGTCGAGCTTGTGCAGGTTGTTGTAGCCCTCGATGCCCAGGTCCGTGCCCTCGGTGATGGTTCCGCCGTCAGCGAGGATCTTGGCGATCTGGAGCTGGGCCTTCCCGGCGAGGGCGGGATCCCAGAAGAAGATCTTGTCGATCGATCCGGTGGCGAGGTACTTGGCGGAGGCGGAGGGGATGGAGGTTCCCATGACGCAGACCTGGTCGGAGAGGCCGGCTTCTTCGATCGCGCGTGCGATGCCCGGGACGTCGTTACCTGCGGAGCCCTGGAAGGCCTTGATGTCGGGGTACTTGCCGAGCACCTCCTTCGCCTTCTCGTAGGCGGCGGTCTCGTTGTCGGTGGACTCGATGGGCGTTTCGACTCGCTCCATGCCTGGGAAGTTCTTCTGCTGGTAGTCGTAGGCGGCCTCGACCCATTCCATGTGGGTCTTGGCGGTCAGGCCGCCGACGAATTGCACGTACTTGCCGGTGCCGCCGGTGCATTCGCCGATGCTCTTCATGATGTCTACCCCGTAGGAGGCGTTGTCGAAGGCTTCGATGTCGACGTCAACGTTCTTGATGCCGGTCGCCTCGTGGGAGACCACCTTGATGCCCTGGGCTCGGGCCTGCTCAAGGACCGCGGAGAGGGCCTCGGGGGAGTTGGGGACGACGGTGATGGCCGCGGGCTTTTGCGCGATGAGATCCTGGATGATCTGGATCTGCTTCTCGGGGGAGACGTCCGTTCCTCCCTCCGTTCGCGTGTCGTAACCGTTGGCGGCACCCCACTCCTTGACTCCGACGTCCATTCGATCAAACCAGGCGATTCCCTTGACCTTGACGACGGTGACCATCGTCTTGCTGGCGTCGCCTGACGCCGATCCGGTCGTGCTCCCGGGGTTCTCCCCCGCCGTCCCACCGACAGTCGAGCAGGCCGTCAGAGCCAGGATCGACGCAATGGACATCGCTGCCGCGCTCAGTCTTCCGATCTTCATGTCGTCACTTCCTCGTGATCTCGTTAGCCGACGCTGTGGGTTCGCCATCTCCCGCGATGGCGCACGCAACATGGCGTGACCCGCGTCGCAATCACCAACAGTACACGCGCTTTCGCGCATGTGCAACTCTCTTTCGCGCATATCACATGCACTGAAGCAGCCATCAACGCGCGGTCCCCTCCGCTCATTTGCACGGTTACACGCAAATACTGAGCGAATAACTCCCCATAGACTGCGATTACCCGCGAGATCCCTCGTTGCGCGGTATCGCGCACATTCGTTCCGAAAGTTCGCTACAGTGTCAAGAGGGCGGAGTCCGCGATGCCCTGTTGCAGGCATCCGTCGTCGATTCCGCCGCCGTCCCCCGTCCGTAGCCAGCAGAAGGAAGCATCGTGACCCGGCAAGACACCATTGTTTCCATGATTGAGGCGACAGGCTTCGAGACCGTGTCCTCCCTGGCGGAAGCCCTCGAGGTCAACGTGTCAACCATCCGCAGGGACCTGGAGCACCTTGCCGAGGCGGGCCTCGTGCGCCGCACCCACGGAGGCGCGATCCCCGTCCCGCAGGACGAGGACACCGAGGAGTTCCTGCACGATTCGCCCAACCGAGCCGAGAAGCGCGCGATCGGGCCGGCGATGGCGGAGCGGATCCTGGACGGGCAGTCCGTCTTCCTCGACTCGGGGTCGACGTGCCTGGAGGTTGCGCGCGCCCTCAACGCCCGCCGCGTCACCGTGGTGACGCACGACCTGCTGGTGGGCCTGGAGATCCTCAAGAAGCCGTCGCTCAACCTGGTGTTCGTCGGGGGCGAGCTGCTGCCCAACCGGACGCACATGTGGGGGCCGACCGCGATCGACCAGCTGGACCACATCCGCGTGAACACCGCCGTGTTTGGGGCAAACTCGGTGATGGAGGACGGCATCTACGCCTCCTCCGGCTACTCGATCGAGCTACAGCAGAAGGTCCGCTCGATCGCGTCGACCGCCTACTTCGTCGCGGACTCCACCAAGTTCGGCCGCAACGCCCTCTACAAGGTCCTCGGCATCGACGCCTTCACCGCGGGCATCACCGACTCCTACCTCTCCCCCATCTCGGCCGCCGCCTACCCGATCCCCCTCATCCGGGCCGAGGTGAGTCAGGGGTAAAGGGGAACGCTGCCAAAGGTACCCGAGGGATCGACATCAACTTCAATAGGTATCCAGCCTCTGCAGCCGGAAGCCTGGACTGTCGAGAGCGCGGGACAGCCCAACGGTCTACGTTCGTCCGATATCCGGGTCCGTGCGCACACCAAGCACCTTACTTGGCGAGGCAACCTACAACCACGCGCTACGATGAGATTTCACCAATCCCAAGCAACCACCTACTGAGCTGGCACCGAGCCAGCCGCTGGTTATCACTCAATCGGATCCCAACAGCATCTTCCTTCCAACCATCGAACGCGATCCTTCGACCTCACTCCGTTGTATAGTCACACCATGAGCGAGACCAATGTCGACAGCACATTGCGAGCATTCGTACGCGAACGCGACTGGGACCAGTTTCATTCTGCGGAGAATCTTGCGAAGTCCATCGTGATCGAAGCAGGCGAACTACTTGAGTGCTTTCAGTGGGGTAGGCCAAAGGACACAGCTTCTATCGAGGAAGAACTTGCGGACGTTCTCACCTACTGCCACCTCCTCGCAATGAAACTTGGAAAGACTCCCGAGGACCTGATCCTCGAGAAGTTAGCAATAACAAGCAAAAAGTACCCGATTTCACTCAGTCGAGGCCGGAGCACCAAGTATGACAAGCTATGAGTCGGTGCACGATAACTACACGATCAAATGGCGTCAGTTCGAGGACGAGGCCATACAAGACATGGTTCAGTTAGACCACAGACTTATCAACTGGCCCGTTGTCTACGTGCTATCCTCAGACAAGGAAGTCTATGTTGGCGAAACACTAGACTATGCCAAAAGGATGAGGCAGCACCTCGACAACACCCAGAAGCAACGGCTACAGCTCACTCACGTCATCTTGCACGACAAGTTCAATAAGTCCGCTTGCTTAGACCTCGAGTCCATGCTGATCAACCTCTTTACCGGAGACGGGCAACGAAAAGTTCTAAATGCTAACCACGGAATCGTCGACGCGGACTACTACCTTCGCGAACACTATCGGAAAATATTCGATGATATTTTCGACAACCTTCGACACACTCATCACCTATTTAGTCAATCAAAATCTGATATCGAAAACTCTGATCTATACAAGTATTCACCCTTCAAACAACTGAATGAGGAACAGGAAGCTACAGTTACTTCCATCTCTGAAGGAATAATGAGCCGAATCAATGACGGTCAGACAGATCTCAGAGAGTACATCGTTGAAGGAGGCGCCGGAACAGGAAAGACGATTCTCGCAGTCTATCTTATGAAGCTCATCTCTGACTACACTACCGGGAATTCCGCCAACGACAGCGACGATCCATTTTCAGATTACAGCCTCGATTACACGGACGATAAGGACCGTCAGCAACTGCGTATAGGACTCGTAATCCCACAGACTTCCCTCAGAGATACTCTCAAGAAAGTCTTCAGGTCCGTCGAAGGACTGAACCAAGAGATGGTCCTATCGCCGTTTGACATACCGAAAATCAAACTTGATGAGAAGCGCAAGTACGACCTGCTGATAGTCGATGAGGCTCATCGACTCAACAGATTTGCAGCGCAGGCAAATGGTTCACTGTTGAAGAAGTACCGTGAGTATAACCAACGCCTATACGAGGAAGACGACTTAGAAGGCAATCAACACAATCAGTTGGACTGGGCGCGGGATTGCTCTACGAACCTAATTCTGCTCCTTGATAGGGCACAGGCGGTGCGGCCGGCTGATATCGCGACTGAGGACTGGGACGAAGCTATTGGAAACGCTAAACGGAATCAGCTTCACTTCCCTCTAACGAGCCAGATGCGGATGCGCGTGTCTGAGATTCAACGTTACAAGCAACTCATCGACTCAATATTCGGCGACAGCCCGATTACGGACGAGGACGTACCAGACTTCGGTGACTACGACTTTAAGATCTTTACAAGTTTCCAGGCGATGCACTCTGCGTTGTCGAAACGGGAGAGAGAATACGGGTTATCACGTGTTCTCGCCGGGTACGCATGGCCTTGGATTAGCAAGAGTGATAAGTCAGACAGCGCACCCTACGATATCGAGCTTGATGGCATAAGCATGCGCTGGAACCGTACGATCAACTCATGGGCACACTCTGCCACTGCCTTTCAGGAAGTCGGATCGATTCATACGATTCAAGGATACGATCTCAATTATGCTGCAGTCATTATTGGACCTGATGTTGAGCTTGACGAGGCGGGTAAGTATCGGGTTAATCGCGATAACTACTACGACCGCCGAGGAAAGGTCGACAACAAGCTCGCCAACGAAACGACCAGTCCAGAGCAGCTTCGCCAGCTGGTCGCTAACATCTACAAGGTGCTACTCACTCGAGGCATCCGTGGCACGTACGTCTACGCCGAATCATCTGGTCTTGCGGAACGATTACACCAGATTCAGGAGATCCTTGAGCGTCGTAAGCATCTAGCTTAGTATTCGGTTTCGAGGTGCCAGAAAACAGCTGTCCCCGTGGCGCCATCACCCAAATCACTAAGTTGCAGTCAAGTAGTAGGCAAAGGCTTAGACTCTTCGTAGATTATGGTTGCCAACAATTGGGGAGGGGTCGGTTATTTCGACAGTGAAAGACCTAGTCGTTCGCTCGTATAATTGAGGTTACGGGCTCTTCCAAGTTGAGTGTGGGTGATCCCCTTTATTAGATCCGCATTTTCTTGCGCGCCTCACGTCACAGGCTCACCCCACGCCAAGCAGGAACGACTGCGCGCAGCTTTCACGGCAGATGAGGCGATCAGTGTCGAACTTGCCTACCACTGCACCCAGCAAGTGCGCGATGTCTTCCATCAAGCCACACCTGCCCAAGGACGACGCCTGGCCGCTCGTCTTGTCGAGAGCCTACCAACGTGTCCCATCCCCGAAATCGCTTGCCTGGGCCAGGCCGTGCGCAAGTGGAAGGACGCACTCGACGCCTACTTCGACACAGCCCGAGCCAGCAACGCACCCCACCGAAGCCATCAACGGAATCATCGAACGAGGCAACGAATCGCCAGAGGCCACCCCAACCCCACCAACTACTAACTCCGAACGCTCCTCATCACCGTAGGCCCAGACGCCTCGCCCACACTCAACTCTGAAGAGCCACATCACCCGAGCACTCCTCAAAGACGGCGGATTCAAGCCCCAACCTCACCCCAGATTATGAAGAGCCAGTAATCCATGATCCCTGATATACCGCTCTTACAGCATGGTGTTGCCCTCGCACGGGCAGCCGCGCGGGAGCAACACCACGATTGTCGTTGGCGCTAGCTAAGCCAGGTCGGCTGAACGTAGCGGAAGAGCACGACGATCAGCGCTGGCACGCAGGCAAGCAGCAGGGCACCCAGGATGTAGTAGTGCCAGCCCGGAACGGGAAGATGATCAACGAACCAGATAGTGACTCCGCCCGCACGCCGCGTTGCAAGTCGGCGCTCTAGGAACTCTCGAATCATCATCGCAAGAGCAAAGAAGCAGAGCACAGCCGTCACAAGCATCACCATGAAGACCACCGAAACATAGGGGAAGGCACGTTCGGCGCTGAGGAGATGGAAGGCATCGGCGAACGGTACCAGCTTCTCGTCTCCGGCAGCTTCAGAGAGCATTCGACTGAGATCCGGCATCGACAGTCCGGACTTTCCTGTGGACAAGGTGAAGGACGACCAGTAGGTCGCGTAGGCAGAGGTAACCGCGAAGATGCTTGCAACGATGGACGAGCGAAGAGGTTTCGACACTCGCCTACTCCGCAAGGACAGCCCCGCGGTTATCAATGACGTCGTCATCAGGAACATAGAACTGATCACGAGGAGACTCACCAGAATCTCGTAGTACCTCATGAGGAAGATCGCGATGACAACAAAGGCGACGAATCCGAGCCCAATCATGAGCCAGATATCTCCATCACTCTCCCCCTGTCCTCTCCCACTATTGTCCGAGACATTGACATGCACGGAGTTGTCGTCGCCAATATGGGCGTAGTTTCCATCTCCAGCGACCGTGATGACGTCACCATTCGCGGCCATCACCTGCTGGGTGACGGCGTCTCCTTCTGATGCAGTAGGTTCCGGAGCAATCGAGGCATCCGGGACCAGTCTCGCAAGAATGATCCCGGAGACAACACCGGACACAACGCCAATCACAAGTTCAACAATCCAAGACACGGTCTTTCCTTTCACATAGATCGTTGTCACCATCGACAGCGCCTGGCTGTCAAGCAGAGAGTAAGGCGGCCCATCTACATCTGCGTACGCGCGTCAAACAGGATTCCTTGTACTCGCTGTTCAGCGAGGAGGCAGACGCGATCAGGGCGAGGACTTCCATCTTGATGCACGTATGTGCAGATGTGTTGCGAATAGTTGCATGACGGTTACAGTGTATTGTTATTGTTTCGTGTCGGTTCTTGGCGTATGGTGGTGTGTAAGGGCGCGGTCCCGGTGGTGGGGGCGCGTTGGAGGAGACCTCAGTGTGGAGGGCACACGCCATGGAGATACCACCCCTGTCCGAGCGACCCGTGAGCCAGGAGGAGGAAGAGGCCTTCCTGCGCTCGATCCAACCCCGGCGAGGCCTCTTCGGTCGGCGCTTCATCGGGCCGAGGAGATGGTGCCCGGGCTGGGCCTGGGTCCCGCGCGTGCGCGGCGGTGCTGGGCGCGGCGGTGGTGGCGGGGCAAGCCAGTCCGGTGAGGACGCCGCCGCCGTCGACAGCGGCAGTCAGGGTGGGGGCGCCTCCTTCGGTGGCCGGGGCTCGGGTGGGGGTGTGGCGTGGTTGCGTGCTGATCCGGTGGAT
>ERZ773069.1682-NODE-1682-length-12431-cov-2.619990_pt1 | contig 12431 bp, 9 predicted proteins | sample MGYA00580619_ERZ773069 | MGnify/ENA primary metagenome ERZ773069 (study PRJEB29015, sample SAMEA2738007) | human oral metagenome | biome: human oral; feature: human-associated habitat; material: dental | place: China | collected 2108 ...
TTTGTCGATGGCGGGCGGGATATGACTGGCTTGGACTGCTGGGGACTCGTGCGAATCTGTTTTCAGCGGCAGGGCATAGAGATCAAAGACTATGCCATATCGGCGCGCGACTTGGCTGCCATCAGCCGCAAGATGGCAGAGGAATGCCACGAGTGGCAGAAAATCGACACGCCTGAAACCGGATGTCTTGTCGCCATACGGACGTCAAGCAAGACGTGGGTGAATCATGCGGGCGTATGTATCAATGCAGAAGAGTTTATTCACGCCTATGCTTTCACGGATGTTTCGGTCGCACGTATTCGGCGATGGAAGGCGCATATTGTCGGCTTTTATCGCTACAAGGGAGGAGGGGAAGCATGATCCAGATTGTCACGGTCGAGAATCCGTTTGAACCGTTTATCCACGATGTGGAGGAAGCCGTCTGCCTTGGCGTGACGCTGGATCGGTATTTTGCGGATTTGGAGGGGCGGGATGTATTCCTCAATGGCAAATATGTTGAGGTGCCTGCCGAGGTCACGCCCGTGGATGGCGACCAGATTATCCTTGCACCGCATGTCGAGGGCGGAGGCCTGAAAAAGATTTTGGGATTCGTCGCCATGATCGCGCTTTCCGCTCTTACGGGCGGCATTATTGCGGGCGGCGCATCCCTTTTCGGCATGACTATCGCGGGAGCGGGCACGTTCGGCGCTTACCTCTACGCGGGTGCCATCATGTACCTCGGCGGGCGGCTCATCAACTCCCTCAGCAAATCAATAACAGTGCCAACTTTGATCACGAGCAAAGCCGTACCTACGGATGGGATTTGCCGACGATTGCCACGACGGAGGGCGGTATCATCGGCGAGACTTACGGCGTATGTATTCCGCAGGCGCAGCTCCTCACGGAGCATGTGGAGACGACGAGCGACGGCAAGCAATATCTCAACCTGCTTTTTTGCGGCGGATACGGCCCCGTCGATAAAATCGAGAATATACGCATCGACAACACGCCCATAGAAAACTACAGCAATGTGCAGCTTGAGACGCGATTAGGAACGAACGACCAGACGCCCATCTCCTTTTTTACGGACACGCCCGTAGACCAATCCGTAAATCTCATGCTGGATGTGAGTATGCCGATCATCCGTACAACGGATTCCGTCAAAGCCTCAGCGCTCGAAGTGACGTTGGAATGGAACAACGGCTTATATCATCTGCATGACGACGGCAGCTATGGCAGCACATCCGTGGAAATCCAAATTGATTATCGGCGCACGGGGAAGCCGAACTGGATTGGCAGCGGAAAATATACAGTCGAAAGTGCATCTTCGGAAGGAATCCGAAAATCAATCCGCTTTGCAGAAAATCTGGAACCGGGGCAATACGACGTCAAGGTCGCCATGGTGAAGAAGCCATCCGGCTCGCGCTATATGACCGTCACAAACTGGGCGATCCTGACGAGCTACAACAATGGCACATATTGCCGCCCGAACAAGGTGCTTGTCGGCATGCGTATACTGGCAACAAATCAGCTGTCGGGCGGCATTCCAAACGTCAACTGGCGGCAGACGCGCAGCATTGTCTATGTGCATAATCCGCATACCGGGTCATACGAGGCGAAGGCGGCGACAAATCCCATTTGGGCGGCCTATGATATCCTGCATGGCTGTCGCAAATTGCGCAATGTGGTGACGGGGGCGGATGAATACATCGTTCTCGGATGCCATCATGGATCGCTGGATGCTTACTACGAGCAATGGAAAAGCGCTGCGGAGGATGCGGACGAGAAGATATTGAACAATGAAGGCGAGATGGAAAAACGCTTTCAGCTTGACGCTTTTTTTGATACGAGCCAGAAGCGCTTTGACGCGGCGATGAAGGCTGCTGCCGTTGGACATGCGAACATCATCGTGCATGGTAAAAACTATGGCATCGTCGTCGACCGACCGCAGGGCATGACGCAGATATTTGCCGAAGGACGGACGACGCTCTCAAGCATCCAAGGCTCCTTTATGAGCAAGGAAGAGCGCGCGCATTCGGTGGAAATCACCTACAATGATAAGAACAACGACTTCAAGAATACACAATTCACCCTGCGCTCGCCCGGATGGGAGAAGGACGATGCGCAGGAAAACACGGCGCAGCTCACGCTCTTCGGCGTCTCACGGCGAACGCAAGCCTATCGAGAGGGCATATATTCCCTCGCCACGTCGGAGCGGCAGCTGCAATTTGTGGAACTTGGCACGGATATCAACGGACTCGTGTGCGAATACGGCGATGTCGTCGGCTACGCGCATACCGTTTCACGCATCGGCATAGCCTCGGGGCGCGTCGTCGCGGCGACAGCGACGACGCTCACGCTCGACCGCGAAGTTGAGATGAAGGCGGGGGCGCACTATGAAATTTACGTTACCTTGCAGGACGACACGCTCATCCGCAAGGAAGTCGTGCCTCAGGCGGGAGCGACGATGACCGTGACCGTTACGGAACCGTTCGCTCATGCGCCGCAAAAATATGACTGCTACGCCTTCGGACGGCAGCACAAGGCGGTCAAGCCGTTTCGCGTGGTCGGCGCGGAACGCGACGGCGATATGCTCGTCAAGCTGAAGCTTGCGGAATACGACGAGGCAATTTACGCCACGGAACTCGACTACGACAAATACCCGGATTTCGACTATACGAACATCGAGGACTTTACACCGCAAAAGTGGGATGCGCAGGTGCAGAACGCCGTCGCCAACAACAATACGCACATCACATACAACAATTACAACGGATATGACATCTCGTGGCATAATAGCGCGAGAAACGGACAGGTCGTATTCGACACGGTGACCGCCATGCGCAAGAACCGCGCATACGGACTGAGCTTCGGCATGGAGGTGCGCGTGCTGGGCTACTACAGGCGTCACGACGGCGGCGGCGCAAGGTATCTTTGCAAATATCTCTATGACCCTGAGCGCTACCCTTGGGCGATACGCCTCGGAGAAACGAACGACTATGAATACAAACTCGTACTGCGAGAAGACGGCACGCCGAAGCTCGACGTGAACGGGGAGTATGAGTTGGAAAAGGACGCGCAGGGGAAATTCATCCCTCTGTTGACAGCGAACGGCGAACCGAAGCACAAGGTCATGTATGCAGTCATCTGTGAAACAACGGTCAATTACTCCATGTTCGGCGCGAAGCTCGATGGAGAAATCGACGATTATGACGCCATATATATGGCGCACCGCTACCAGCATGACACATACACGGTTGAGCCGTTGAGCAGACGCCGTCGCTACTCCGTCAAAGTGGAGAACCACAAGGGGATCATTCGCAAGGACAATGACAAGCCCATCGTCTGTGCGGGCGACGTCGACCTTTCAGGTTCTGAAATTCTCGTGCAGGACTGCAATGCGACATGGTACGGCTTCTATCTCTGGGGAGACAATGAAGAAGATTATTATACCTACGAACCAACGGAAGAGGCGCGGGCGACGTATAAGAAGGATAATTTTGTAATCAATCCGCAAGGATATAACAGCGTTCTTGAGCCGAATGCTGTCCTCATCCTGAAAGAGGATCCTTATGCGGTGCGCGACGACGCGGGATATATGTATTCCGAACCGCGTTATGAACTTCTGCTGCATACGACGGACGGTATCCTGACAAGCCCCTTCATGCAGGATTGGGACAGGGCGGGCGGTTTGGAGATTCATACGCCCGTATCGGACTATGTGACGCATGAGATGAGCACGCGCACCATCATGAGTCACCTGAGCGTATCCTACAACATGCTTCCTGCTGCGCATTATCACTTCATAGGCTGTGACGTCAAGCTTCAGACGAGCGCGAACAAGTATTGCTCCGTGCTTTGGTGCAAGTGCCACAATGCGCACATCAGCGGATTTAATTTCCAGCCGAACACGGAAGGAATGCACAACACGCGCTTCAAGAATACGATGATCTACATCTGGGGCGCGTACAACGTGGAAGTCTCGGACATCGTGGGCTTCAACGCGGCGGGCAAGAAGGAAGACGGAAAGAATGGGACGTCGGGTTACGTAATCCGTGCGACGAACTGCCTGCAGCTCCATCTGCACGACATCAGCGTGCAGGGATATTGGGGCGCAACGGCCATGAACTGCGTCAAGGACGTGCATATCGAACGAGTGAACATCAACCGACTGGATATTCACAATTACTTTTACAATCTGTGGATTGACGAGTGCAACTTGTTCAATCACGCGATTCAGATCGGCGAAGGGCGCGGCATCTGCTCCATCACAAACACGAATTTCTACATCAACAAGCTGGAGGGCGATTCCTATCCGAATGCGCATATATTGGAATTCAACCTGACGTATGGGCGCATTTTTGAAGGCCGCGTGCTCATCGCCAACTGCAATGCATTCCTTAAGGCGCCCGAAGGCAATGAGTTTGACGTATGCAAGATCGATTTTTCACCCGAAGCGATTTCCCTTTTCGACAGCTACAAATTGCCCGAGGTCACGATTCGAGACTGTACGTTTCATTCGTATGAGGCAGACACATACCTGTGCTATTTCAATATCGCAGGAATGCGCCGAGGCAAAACGTCCACGACGCCGCCTTCCAATATCGCAGGATATTGCCGTGACACGGGGAATGACGATGCGGGACAGCTCATGTGGAAGTACGTCGGCAGGGGCGTCGATTGGATAGACGACGGGAACAAGAAGAAGCTGCAGGTGAAAACAGGTCAGGTTGTGAGAACCTATGAGAGCTTCGTCGATGGTGACGGCAAGACAGCTTTTTACGACGTGCGGCATTTCGTCGTGGTACGCGACGGCGTACTGCCGATTGCGACAAAAGAGAACAAGCCGACGGACTACTCCGGCAATGAGTTCGCCTGCAGCACGGCAAGAATCCGTTACGTTGAAGATATGGAATGGAAGGCGAATCGTGCGTATGCGGTCGGCGACTATTGCTTTACGGAGACATCGAACTGGCTTCCCGTGTTCTGCTGGCAATGCACGACGGCGGGCAGGAGCAACGGATACCGTCCCGTGCATTTGCAGGGAGAGAAAATCGATGGGGTGGACGTGTATCCGAAGGAGCAAGACAGCTGCTGGTGGAAATACGTTGCCGCGCGGGCGGCGTTCATCCGCAAGGATTTTATTCCGAACATGGAAGTCACGGCGGGGGAGTACGTCTATGCAGACCACAAGATTTATCAGGTCATGCAATCTGGAAAGCTCACGCCGACGCCGCCGCAGAATACGGATTGGAATAGCTCCTTTGAAAACGGCAGCGCCCGCCTCGCTTTTCGCGGGAAGGACTGGCAGCCTCAGACGTGGTTTGCCAAAGGTTCATACTGCATGTCTCGCGGCACAGACGGGAAGGATCATGTGTATCAGCTCGTGCGGCATGCCGGCGTGACGTCAGGCTCTGTCCCTGTCGCAGGAAATGCGCGCTGCGTGGACGGCGACATCATCTGGGAATACGTAAGAGAAGCGGCGGGCGGCGCACCAATGCCAACGGAAGACCCGTCGCTCAAAACGGGCAGCAATCCGCCCGCACCTGTCGCTGCTGGTGCAAGAACCGTGGACGGGACTCTGCCCGTGCGCTACATCGGTGCTGTGCCCATGGCTTGGCGCAAGGCGGGAGAAAGCTATGCGGAGGGGACATTCATTGCGGACAATACCTTTGTCGTCCAGTGCATAAAGGGCGGCAAGTCAGATGCAAAGAACCAATGGGGACCTCTGGAAGGTGCGGGAGGCTGGCGTTCGGATAATACGTACTTGGACAATGAATGCGTATGGAAGAAGGTGACGCCATCGGCCGCAAACTGCCATTGGCGGTCTTCCAATACGCATTACAGACTGGGGGATTTCTACTATGCCGATGAAACGCCCGAAAGGAAGTATCGTCTCTATCAGGTCGTTTCCCTGCAGGAAAAACCAGGCGGAAACGGATTCTGGCAAGCCTTGACGGCATACAACGTAGGTGATGTTGTCAAGGCGAACGGTCATGAATACCGATGCGTTTTTGATGGGCGGCTGACATTGCCGAATCAGACGGTCATAGAGAATATCGTGACAAATATGAAAGCGGGCGGCGATGTATTCTCCTTCTATGCGGGGACAGATGTTTCGACCAAGGTCGGAGACAGCGGAAAATGGCTGGTCAAGGTGGGGAATCTTGACAGATACCGATTCAAAGATGGCCTGTATTTCGGACATGAAGGAAATCCCGCGCCGGAAATCCTTGATTCGAACGACTATGCGAAGAAGTCGGACATTCCGACGAGGCTGAGTCAGCTTGAAAACGATGTCGGCTATGCGACGCAGCAACAGATTCCGACGAAGTTCAGCCAACTGGCAGACGATGTGGGCTACGCAAAAGCCGCACAGATACCGACGAAGGTGAGCCAGCTGGAGAATGATGCCGGATATGTGCGAAAGAACGAACTGCCGCCGACAGGAGGTGGAGGTTCAGGGTGACATAGGTGAGGCTTATGGCGAATATACGAAGTCCCTGCAAAGGGGAGTAGGACAAACCTGCTGAAGCAGAAAGGAGGAGCGAGATGCCCATGGTGGTAGAGCTGGGAGAGACGCTTGCGGGCACGGCGATTGTTGCGGGAGGGCTGGGATTCGTCATGCGGCTCTATCTGAAGCCCATGGACAACAACGTCGTGAAATTGACGAAATCCGTGGACAGGCTGTATACCTCGATAGACACGACGAAGGAGATGCTGCAAGAGCTCCGCGTGCACATCCAAAAAGTGGAGGATCGTGCCAAGAATAACACGTATCGCCTCAACATGTTGGAGGAGCGCGTCACAAACAATGAAAGGAGGCTGCATCTGTCGTGAGATTTACGCCGGATTTGATCATCGGCGCGGGGCTTGTCCTCGCGCTTATTTTATCCATCCTACTCCCTGCCTTCGGTGTGACGGGAGAGATGGACAGGATGCGGAGCGACATCGTGATCGGGCTCGTCGGCTACATGGGACGCGTCGCGGTCGCGGAAAAGCACGGCGACAAGCCTGATGAAAAAAAGGAGGAGAAAACCGAATGAAAGTATTCTTGAATCCCGGCCATGCGCCGGACGGCAATCCCGATCCCGGAGCCTGCGGCTGCGGCCTTCGGGAGTGCGACGTGGCAAAAAGCGTCGCGGATCTCGTGGAGCACTATCTGGTAGGTGTGGGCGTCGAGGTCGTCGGCAACATGCAGGACGACAGTCTCTATGCGATCACAAGTGCAGCCAACGAGAACGAGGCGGACATCTTCGTGTCGATTCACTGCAACGCCTTTAACGGCAACGCGAACGGCACGGAGACCTGTGTTTATCCTGGCAGCACGCGCAGCGGTCAGCTCGGCAGCTGCATCCAACGCCAGATCGTGGACAGTCTTGACACTACGGATCGAGGGCTCAAAGATCGCCCCGAACTCTATGTCCTCAAGCACACCGACATGCCCGCCGTCCTCATCGAGCTTGCCTTTATCGACAATGAGGACGATGCCACGCTCCTGCGTGACAATCAGGACGACTTCGCCCGCGCCATTGCGCGCGGCGTGACGGACTACGAGCAGATGCTGTGAGGCGGCGAGCGAAAAAGGAGGCACGAGAGCCGCCCGAGCAAACGGAGTGGCGCAACCTCGTGCGGTTGGACGCCGTGCAAGATTTTGCCGCATGGCTGTCCGAGCCGCGCCAAGGTTGGTCAATAGATACGCCTGCAGAGGGTGAGCTGCTGCGGGCGCACAAGAACGGGCGGCGCATCGTTGTCGTTTGGGATGAGCACAGAGGAGCAACGGTCTGCCCGAGAGCAGTCATGGCGCTCTGGTACGCGTTCCAAATGAGTAAAATATAATGCTGAAAAGTAAAATCGGTATATAAAATATCGATTTGTAGTTTAACTTATAGATAATCACATTTACAAAGCGTTACAAAAAATAACGATAATGTGGTTATTTTTTTACAGATTTACAGATTTCAATAATCTGTAAAAGCAGAAAGGAGCAAACAATCATGAGCAAGTGGACGGATACGCGTGATGCGATCGTGGAGGAGCTGAAGAAGGCTGCAATGTCGGAGGAGGCAAAGCAGCGCGTGACGGCGGCAGTTATTTCCGAGGGGCTGCCGATCATGGAGACGGCTGTAGAGGGCTATGCCTCCAAGCTGGAGGAGGAAGCCAAGCGCGACGAGCGTGCTTGGGTGCGCTGGGGCGAAGGCATTGTGCTTCCCGGACTGCTGCGCGTCGCGATGTGGCTCATCAAGCTGACTCTGAAAAAGTCGATGGAGGCACAGGGCAAAGGCACGGCAGAGCCGGCAGGTGAGCCGGGGAATGTGGCAGTGGGATAACGATCCAATATTACAGCTCCGAGGCTTCGGCTTCGGGGCTGGTTTTGTCTGCATTTTGTCTGCATATCGCATTTGTCTGCATGATTTGAGCGAAAACATCGACGGTTGATTGCTGTAGTTTCTTCGTGTTGTGCGCATAGAGGTCTTCCGTGACGCTTACGTTCTTGTGCCCAAGTCGATGGGCGACCCCTTTCGGGGATGCGCCCGCCTCAATCAGGACGGTGGCATGAGTGTGTCGGAAAGAGTGCGCGTTGAGATCTGCTTTGCGCAACGCCTGCATGACGGTAGAACGGCTGACAGGGTGGCCTTGGGGCGTAGTGCAGACCATCATTTGGCGGTTTGCATTGGACGGCGCCAAGGCTTTAGAGCAAATGCGCAGCGTATGATCGGGCTGCTCATCAATGATGCAGTAGGCAGATCCAGCAGAGGATTCCCATTCAATTTGCTGTTTCTTCCAGCGTTTCAAAAGTTGCACGAGAGTTTCATCTATAGGGATTTGTCGCAGGCTGGATGGGGTCTTTGGCGGAGTGAGTATGTTGCCGAGGTCGCCGAGGTAAGAATATTGGCGACGAACGTTGATCGTATGTTGCTGGAAGCTTATATCATTCCAGCAAAGCCCCAGAACTTCGCCGATGCGCATACCTGTATGATAGAGAAGAACGATGGGGATATGCGGCAGGCTGCCGAAAGGATGCGCTTCTAAGAGCGCAGCGTAGGCATCCAGTGTAACGATCGTCCGCTTGACGAGTTCACGAGGAGCACCCTTGGGGATTCGGATATAGTTGGTAGGATTGCTTTGGATGAGTGCTGCCGGATAAACGGCATAATCCATAGCTTGATGCAGAAGACGCTTCGCGCTGAGAAGGGAATTGCGGGAAAGACCTGTGCTGGCAAGGCGACGCATATAATTATCAAGAACGGCAGGGGTCAGGTCTTGCAGGCTCATATCTCCAATATAGGGAGTGATTCGCTTACGGATGACGCGCTCGTAGAGATCGAAAGTGGTATTGCGCACGTTGAGCCTGCATACGTTCTGCATCCAGTGTTTCAAGAAGTCAGAGAGCGTGATGCGGCCACTCGTCACGCCGATGTTGCCGTGCTTCCAGTCAGTAAATGCAGCAGCTCCAGCTGCATAGGCAGAAGCGCGATCTGGGAAGCCGCCTTTTTCGACGACTTTGCGTTTGCCGTTCTGCTTGCCTGCCTCGAATATGTACGACCACGTTTTACCTCGTTTTCGTGTACGCACTTCTGCCATGATGTGACATCCCTTTCGTTATATGGATACGTTTCCTCGGCTGCCGTATTGTACAGCAGGTGGCTTTTTGCTGAGCATCATATCGTGCACGCGCACGGAATGGTCTGGCATTTCAACTGTTACTTTACTTTTCGCGGAAATTTACGCTTCTACTTGACAAATAAAGTCAAGTAAAGTGCCATAAATCGGGTGAAAAGTAAAGCGGTGATGCCGTGATGCGATAAGGGCGTCTATTGGATGCCTTTATTTTTCGCTGCTTTTTACGTCTATCCATAGGCTTCTTCTTTGCGATGAAGTATGCTATACTTGATGCGTTGCCTCCCCTAGACATGGCAATGGAAAGGGGGTGCATGGACGAATGGAAAATATCACCACCACATTCCTTATCTCCGTCGCGGCAGGGATAGTCAGCTACTATCTGTGCAAATGGTTTGACGAGAGATTGTGAAGGCAACAAGCCTGAGCGTTAAGCCCTGCTCGCAGTATGGGAATAAAAAAGCCCTCCAAGTCGCTATCTTGGAGGGCTTTTTGCATGTCGGAATGGTATCACCACCACATTCCAGCCACCCATAGTATAGCATATTCGGTTGTCTATATGCAAGCTAAACCCGTCGGATTCGAGGGGATTAACCGTGTTGGATCGAGGCGGTTAAAGTCACTGAAATCGGTGACTTTTAGTTGCTGTAGGCGTTGCGGACAAGCGTAGTCGTGAAAGTATAAACAAACATCTGTTTTCAAAATAAAAACTATGCTATACTGAAGGCAAAGGTGGTGGTTGATATGTCGTCGAAAATCGTACTGAACAGTAGCGCTTTTCTTTCCGGATGCCTTCCCATCGCATTGATACAATTTTCTCGGGCACTATTCTCGGATGTCTGCAACGTGGTACTGGCAAGCTTTTCTGTAGCATTTCTTTTTCTGACCGTCGTGGCAACCGTTTATTTGTGGTGTTATTTTTCCAGCACGTTCAGCAAAGCGAATGTTCCCTGCAAAATTTCAAATCTAAAAAGAAAGGATTTGTTCAGCAGTGGGGCGTTGAGCTGCTACATTCTTCCTTTCGTGTCTTTTGTCGGGGACAGTGTGCAGAGTGTTTTGACGCTTTTTGTAATCACAATCGTCTTGCTGGTTGTTTTCAACAATAACATGATGTTTATGTATACTCCTTTACTGGATTTTTTGGGATACAAGGTCTTGGAGGGGGAATGGTCGGACTTGGATGGGAAAAATTCTGGAACAGCAATGATCGTTGTAAAATCAGGGAAGGGAATATTTTTTACTGGAAGCAATCGAGGAGTCGTAAACTGTGTAGACGAGGGCGTGTATTTTTTCATCAAAGACGAGGAGTGAATGGGGCGGCGCATCCCACCACATGATTGTTGAAGTCGAGGCAACGTCTGCATGTGACAGTGTCGATAAAATTCTTCAGTTTCTCTTCATCGCTTACATCAATATGGAAATTCCCGTCAGGAGCTTTTCTGATCGGTAGCCTGTATTTGTTGGCAATGACGTCTTTGTTTTCTGGCGCAATGGATCCCAATTCCTGTAAAATGTTTTCATCCGTACCGGCGAAGCATTTAGCTTTGCCGGATTTTTTCATATAAGCTTCGACGATATCTTGATCATCTTCGGGTAAGATGTTCCGCTCAAAGAGTTCATTTTTCGTGGCATTGCTCTTTTTCACGAGATCCCGCTCCAACCCTAGCAAAAATTTCCCGTCGTCTGTAACGATATAGCAGTTATCATCTATGGTGAAGGCGTCGAAATGCCTTACCAAATGCACAAGCTTATCTGAAAGACGCTGGAAAGTCTTTTTTATGGGTATGTATATGTACTTTGCTTTGTATGAGGTGAAAAGATTTTTCTTGGTGATGAAGAAATGCTTGCGATCGCCGCAATACAGTAGAATGAAGTATGCGTTGTAGTATTTGAGATCGGTAGCGTTGAGTTCCGGCGTGAACGGTATCTTTTCGATGGAGTCTATAAAAGATTTAATCTGCTCGTCCGTACATGGCAGTATTTCTATATAGTCTTTCGGAGAGGCGACAGGGTAGGAACCAAGTTGCTTCTTATTATATCGCTTGTTGCAAAGGTAGTCGGTTGCATCTTTCATGAATTCAGACAGCTGCTCATTGGATAAGTCGATCTTCGTCCCGACAACAGGGTGCTTCTTTGTATTTATGGCGTAGCAGTCAAAGCTTGATGCAGTCTCAACGATGTTTCTCAAATTGACGATTAATTTCTCCATATTGTTTTTCCTCCATACAGAGCCAGTGCATCTTCTCTGTCACGATCAGGTATTCATCGAGTGCTAAAACAGCCTCGACGCTCCAAATCATGCAGATACGCGACGGCTTTGCCCAAGATGCGGATGTCGTCGCAGTTGCCGTCCTGTCTAGGTGCGGCTCTTTTTTATGCCCTTTTCTGCGTATTGGCGAAGGCTGTGGCGCGATGTGCTGCAATATGCTATACTTTGTTGCGTTGCCATCTCCATACCGGCACGGGAAGGGGGGCTTGCGAATGGAGAACATCATACTATCGTTTCTTCTCTCCGTTGCGGCAGGGATAGTTAGCCACCATCTCTGCAAATGGCTTGACGAGAGAGCATCTGGCAACAAGCCTGGGGCGTAATCTTCTGCCCTGCAAAAAAGAGGATAGAAAAGCCCCCCAAGTCGTCACCTTGGGGGGCTTTTCGTGCTTGCGATGTGGATCATACTATCGTTTCAGCCACCCATAGTATAGCATATTCGGTTGTCTGTATGCAAGCTAAACCCGTTGAAATCAAGGAGGTTAACTGTGTCGGATTCGAGACGCGGGAACAGCAATGATCGTTGTAAAATCAGGGAAGGGAATATTTTTTACTGGAAGCA
>ERZ773069.1683-NODE-1683-length-12430-cov-8.672000_pt1 | contig 12430 bp, 9 predicted proteins | sample MGYA00580619_ERZ773069 | MGnify/ENA primary metagenome ERZ773069 (study PRJEB29015, sample SAMEA2738007) | human oral metagenome | biome: human oral; feature: human-associated habitat; material: dental | place: China | collected 2108 ...
CGGGTTTTGAGGGATACGATGCCGACGAAACGGTCTTCACCGGTCGAGGGGCCGGCGTCGCGCCCTTGCCGCCGGCGGAAGCCCCCGATCCGGACGCCACGGTGCTCGGAGTCCGCTCCTATGAGGCCGAAGGTCTGGCCCAGCAGATTCCCTCCCGCCTCGCGCCGCCGTCGGATCCTGCCCAGGCCGTCTCGGCCCCGCAAGCGGGCCCTCGCGAAGGCGGGGAGGAGCAAAGCGAAGACCCGGAGGCCACCGTTTTCGGCATGCCGTCTTACGGCGAGTTCGCCCGCTACCCGAACGGCCCGGGCGCCCAGGTGCCCTACGGCGAAGTCGCGCCCGAGGAGACAGACGGGCAGCAGGGGCAACAGGGAAATTCGCGAGGCGTCGGCGGATACTCCCCGGGGGGATCGGGAATCCTCGGCAACGGGCGCTGATTCGACAGCGCATGCGGCAATCCGACGGCGAAAGGAGGCCCGCATGCGCGTGTCGGCGCCGATCGTCCGCCAAAGTTCGCCCGCCGGCGGCTGGCCCCGCTTCCGCCGTGTGCTCCTGCGCCACCTTGAACGGTGAAGTCTTGACGCCAAAGGCTCCATAGCGTAACGTTGTCCGGTCTGGCGCGATACAGCCGTTGTCTATGCGTGCTTTCGCGGAACCGAAGGGAAGAAGGGAGCCACGGTGAGTACTTCGCGTACCGAAAGCCGCGGCACAGCAGCAAAGAACACCGATGCGTCGGGGCGCGAGCAGTGGGGAAGCCAGCTTGGCTTTCTCGTAGCCGCAATCGGCTCGGCCATCGGTTTGGGAAACATCTGGCGTTTCCCAGGCGTCGCCTATGAAAACGGCGGCGGGGCGTTTATGATCCCCTACGTCGTCGCTTTGCTCGGCGCAGGCATTCCCATTCTCTTCCTCGACTACGCCCTTGGCCACCGTTTCCGTGGAAGCGCTCCGGCCGTCTTCCGCAGGATTTCGAAGAAATTGGAATTCCTCGGATGGTGGCAGGTCCTCCTGTGCTTCGTCATCATGACGTACTACGCCGTGATCATCGCCTGGTCTTTGCGCTACGTCTTCTATTCGGCGAACGTCGCGTGGGGCAAGGGAAGCAACGCCGCCAATCATTTCAACAACTTTATCGAGGCGGCCCCCGCGCCCCAGTACTCGCTCGCCCCCGTGTGGAACGTCGCCCTTCCGCTCGCCGTGGTATGGATCGTGGTGCTCGTGGCCATCGGGCGGGGCGTCTCGCGCGGCATCGAGGTTGCGAACAAGGTCTTCCTGCCGCTCCTCGTCGTCCTCTTCGTCGCCCTGGTGCTGCGGGCCCTCACGCTTCCCGGCGCCTCCGAGGGCTTGAACGCCCTGTGGACGCCCGATTTCTCCGCGTTGAAAGAGCCGAAGGTCTGGCTGGCGGCCTTCACTCAGATCTTCTACTCGCTGTCGGTTGCCTTCGGCATCATGCTGACCTACGCCAGCTATCTCAGACGCCGCTCTAACCTCGTGGGAACCGGCCTGGTCGCGTCCTTCGCCAATTCCTCCTTCGAGATTCTGGCCGGAATCGGCGTTTTCGCCACCCTCGGATTCATGGCCGCGCAACAAAACACATCGATCGGCAATCTCGAAGGCGTCCAGGGCATCAAGCTTTCCTTCATCACGTTCCCCGCCGTCATCTCAGAGATGCCGGGCGGCGCAGTTTTCGGCGTCCTTTTCTTCCTGTCGCTGGCCTTCGCGGGCATCACGTCGCTCATTTCGCTCGTTCAAGTCGTCGCCGCGGGCGTCGCCGAGAAATTCAATCTCAGGCCCGCCGCCTCGGCCATGGCCGTCGGAATTCCCGCGGCAGCCGTCTCCCTCATGGTTTTCGGCACAAAGTCGGGAATTTACTCGCTCGACGTCGTAGACGCCTACATCAACGCGATCGGAGTGGTTGCCTCCGCCGTCCTCGTCTGCCTCATAACGGCTTACGGGGTGCGCAATCTCAAGCAGTTGCAGCGGCACCTCAACTTCGTCTCCGAAACGGGGAACCTCGTCGGGGCGTGGTGGCGGTGGCTCGTCGGCGTCGTCGTTCCGGCTTTCCTCAGCTATGTGCTCGTCAGCGGCATCGTCGGCTACATTCGCAACCAGTACGACGCGAAATCGTACACGCGAGGGTTCGAGAACGCTTTCGGATGGGGGTCCGTGGCCGTGGTCTTCGTCGGAGCGCTCGTCTTCACCCTGATCAGATGGCGCACGCCGGTCGATGACTTCGAACCCATTTCGCTCGAGGCTTCGAACACAGGGGGTGCACGATGACTTCCAGCGCCGTGATCTTCATGCTCGTGACCGTGCTCATCGTGTGGGGCGGGCTTGTCGCCTCCGTCGTCGCTCTGGTCGTCAGGGGGCGCCGCCAGGGACGCGAAACCCAAACCGCGGTTGTGATGGAAACTCTCGAATCTGAACGTTCCGAGCCCGGCGTGGCGGGCTTCAAGCAGGGCGAAAGCGCGGCGGGCTCCGAAGGCGAAGGAACTGTCGGCTCCGAAGGCGAGTCTGAGGCCTGAACCGAGGCCTGAGCCTTGGGAAGGGACGGGATGAGCACAGAGACGAAAGGCAACCGCGGCTCGGCGCAGGCTGGCAACTCGGCCGACGGCGGGCTTCGCCGGGCGCTGACCAATCGGCACATCCAGATGATCGCTCTGGGCGGGGCGATCGGGACGGGTCTGTTTTACGGTTCGGCGGCGGGAATCAAGCTGGCCGGCCCGTCGCTTCTCCTGGCATACGCGCTGGGCGGGATCGTCATTTTTTTCGTGGTGCGCGCGATGGGGGAGATGTCGGTCTACCGGCCGAGCTCGGGCTCCTTCAGCCGCTATGCCAACGATTACTGGAGCCCTCGGGCGGGGTTTGTGGCCGGATGGAACTACTGGTTCAACTACATCGCCGTGGCGATGGCCGAGCTGACCGTCGTGGGCCAGTACGTTCAATATTGGTTTCCCTCGGTTCCGGCATGGGCTTCGGCGGCCGCCGTGCTGCTTGTCATCACCGCCGTCAATCTGGTGGGCGTCAAGGCGTTCGGCGAATTCGAATTCTGGTTTTCCGCGATCAAAGTGGCGGCGGTCGTCGGTATGATCGTTCTGGGCCTCTACGTGATTGCGGCGGGGGTCAACTCCAATCCGCATCTGCCCGACCCCTCCTTCGGCCATCTGTTCGGCGACGGCTTCCTGGCCAAGGGCGTGACGGGTCTGCTGGCTTCTCTGGTTTTTGTGATGTTCTCCTTCGGAGGCATCGAGCTCATCGGGATAACCGCGGGCGAGGCCGACGATCCCAAGCGGTCCATTCCCAAGGCCGTCAACCAGGTGGTCTACCGCATCCTCATCTTCTACATCGGAGCCTTGACGATCGTCATGGCGGTGGTGCCGTGGAGGCAAATCGACGGCAAGCTCAGCCCCTTCGTCCAGATCTTCGACTCCGTGGGCATTTCCGTTGCGGCCCACGTACTCAACTTCGTCGTCCTTACTGCCGCCCTCTCCGTCTACAATTCGGGGCTCTACTCCAACGGCCGCGTCCTCTATTCGCTTGCCCGCCAGGGCAACGCCCCGAAGGCTTTCATGCGTCTGTCCCGCCGCGGGATCCCCTACGCGGGGGTTCTGTTTTCGTCGATGGTGACGGCCGTCGCCGTCGCCGTCATCTACTTCCTGCCGGAGACGGCCTTCTCGATTCTCATGGCTATGGCCCTCGGCTCCTCGATCATTTCGTGGGTCATGATCCTGCTGACCCACAGGGCATTCCGAAAGAGGATCGGCTCCGGCGTCGCCGACCTGGCGTTCAAGCTTCCCGGAGGCCTGGCCTCGAACGGCGTCGCCCTCGCCTGCCTCGTCGGCGTCTTCATCCTCATGGCATTCAACCCCGATTATCGAACGTCCGTCGCCGTCATGCCGATATGGCTTTTCATTCTTTTTGCCGCATACGAGGGGAAAAAGAGGTCGTCTAGGCCCGGGATGCCAGCGGACCGGGTGCAAGAATCCCGAAGCTGAGCCTGAGGCAACGGCGGTTGCGAAGACGCGGGGCTGCCGCCGCCTGGCGCGGGCCCCGCGTCCCAGGCGGATGCCCGAGGCCAGAAATCACTTCTCGGCCTGCGCCCGCGCGTGCTTGTACAGAAGCGTGACGGCGGCCGCGAACAGCGCCGCCCCCATGAATTTCGCGGGCGTTGCGAACCCTTCGCCGACGACGGCGAGGGGCGCGTCGTCGCCCGACCAGCCGACGATTCCCGCGTAGACCACGCCGAAAAGGGATTCTCCGACGATCAGCCCGGTGCTCATGAGCACTCCCATGCGCTTCTTGCCTTCGACGTCGCCGCCGGAGCGTTCCGCCCACCCGTCGTACAGCGAGCCGAGCACGGCTCCGAGCGCTATGGTCAGCGTCGTCGTCGGCATGAGATACATGCCCATCCCCACCGCGAGGGGCGGGAGCTTGAGCCTGCCGGCGGTCCCGCGCTTGAGCGTTTCGTCGACGACGATGACGACGACTCCGATGAATGCGCCCCAGCCGATGTACGTCCAGTCGAGGGAATTGTCGAAGATTCCTTTGGCCAGTCTGGAGATGATCGACGCCTGCGGCGCGTTAAGGGCGTTGTCTTTGGCGCCCGGGGCGCCCGCAAAGCCGAATGTGCTCTGCAGCAGACCCAGCACGGGGGCGATGACAGCCGATCCGAAGAGCACTCCGACGACGAGCGCGACCTGCTGTTTCCACGGCGTCGCCCCGACGAGCTGGCCGGTTTTCAGGTCTTGGAGATTGTCATTGGAAATCGTTGAGATGCCGAAGACGATGGCCGCCGTGAAGAGAGTGAAGGCGATGAGCGCCTTCGTCTCCGATCCGTCGGCGGGGCCGTAGGCAAGCTTGACGGCGAGTGCGCCCACGAGCACAACGAGAATCCCCACGCCCGAGATCGGCGAGTTCGACGACCCGATGAGCCCGGCCATGTAGCCGCAGACGGCAGCGACGACGAGTCCGATGAGAAGGATGAACGCCACCGAGACCACCATGAGGTGCGTCGAATTGTGGATGGCGGTCCCGTTGACGAAGTCCGCCAGGAGGAATCCGACGGGAAGCATGAGAAGCGCGATCGTAGCGCCTACGATCTGGATCGGAACGTCGCGCTCGGTCAGGTCCACTTTCTTGCCGGCATGGCGCTTTCCGGCGGCGATCGCCGCTTCGCGGATGCCGACGGCGATCGGCTTGAGAATCTTGATGAGCGTCCACACCGACGCGATCGCGATGACGCCGGCGCCGATGAACCTCACCTGGTCGATGAAGACCCTTCTGACGGCCTCCTCCGACGCCGTCGCCGACTCGTCGCCCCATACGATGGTCGGCAGAAGCAGCCTCCCAGCGAACGCACCCTGCCGATAAACGCGGCCTGCCGACACGCACCCTGCCGACACATGCTCTGCCGACGAGCGCGGCCTGACGGTGATTGCTTACTCATTTGCCGCGCCTCGGTGCGACGGGCGGCGCGGGTAGGCGACAATGGAGGTGTGGATCCACTTGTCAAAGACATCCTTTTCGTCCTTCTTTTCACCCTGATCGGCGGTCTGTTTTCCGCGTCGGAGATGGCACTCGTTTCCCTTCGCCAGACGCAGATCGACGAGATGTCCAAGAAAAGCGCGGCGGGCAGAGCCGTTGCGCGTTTGACGGCGGATTCGAATCGTTTTCTCTCGGCCGTCCAGGTCGGCGTGACGATCGCGGGTTTCTTCTCGGCGTCTTTCGGAGCCTCGGAGATCGCCCCGGTTCTCGCGCCGACGTTACAGAAATGGGGTTTGGGCGCCTCCGCCTCCCAAACTCTGGCTTTCATCCTCGTGACCGTCGCCATCGCCTACCTGTCCATCGTCTGCGGCGAGCTCGTGCCCAAGCGCATCGCACTCCAATCGGCCGAGACGATAGCCCGCGTCGTCGTCCGTCCGCTCTCGGTCATCACATTTTTGCTGCGCCCGGTGATCTGGTTCCTCGGCTTGTCCACCGACGTCGTGCTGCGGCTTCTCGGGCGCAACCCGCGCGAGCAGAAGGACACGATGGGCGTGGCCGAGCTCCGCGCCTTCGTGGCCAGTCAGGACACGATCGGCGAGGACGAGCGCGAGATGGTCGTCGACATGCTCTCGGTGGGCGACAGGACCGTTGAGCAGATCATGACCCCGCGCACGGAGGTGGAGTTCTTTTCTGCTGACACGGCGATCGAGGAGGCTCAAAAGGAGGTTTCGGAGCTCGAGCATTCGCGGTATCCGGTTCGCCACGGAACGTCGGACGACGACGTCGTCGGCTTCATCCACATCCGGGACCTCATCAATCCTTCGTCAAACGTGAGGACGGTCGGCGACCTTGTCCGCGAAATACTTTTCTTCCCGACGGGCAAGCCGGTGATGGACGCCCTGAAGGAGATGCGCGTCAAGCACGCCCACCTCGCCGTCGTGGTGGACGAATACGGCGGAACCGACGGCATCATCACGCTCGAGGACGTCGTCGAGGAATTCGTCGGAGAGATACGCGACGAATACGATCAAGAGACGCCGGTGGCCATCAAGCGCGGGGATTCCCGGGACATCGACGGCTTGGCGAGCCGCGCGGAAATTGCGAAGGTTCTCGACAGCGAGCTTCCGGAGGGGCCCTTCGACACCATCGGCGGGTACGTCGTCAACGAGCTCGGGCGCATGCCTCGAGTGGGCGACGAGGTCCGCTGGGACGGGCGCATCCTCCGGGTCAAAAGCCTTGAAGGCCGACGAATCGCCTGGTTGCGGGCTACCAAGGCCGACGACGAGGAGCCGCCGGCCGACGGCTGACTCCCTCCGGCCGATCGGGGCCGCAGCGGACGGGTCGGCCGCGCCGTCGGGCCCGGCGGGCAGGGTCTAGTCCGCCTCGTAGACCGCCGGCATGTCGAGCTTCTTGTCGAAGTCCTTGTCGGCCACGGTGTAGAGAATCTCCTCCAGGCCCCGCCACCACGGATCGACTGGGAGCCTCGTCTTCAGGTCGATGAGCTCGTCCATGTGCGTCAGGCGCTGGACCTTGATCTGGCCGTCGGACAGACCCACGAAAACGCCGTCGCGCTTGCCTTTCTCGAACTGCCTGGAGAGCTCGCCTATCGCGTAGTTTGCCAGCCGTACGGCCAGCGTGCGGTCGAAGGGCGAGGGGTTGCCGCCCTGCTGCATGTGGCCGAGCACGGCCGGCCGCACGTCATACAGGCCCCTGCTTTCGGCCTCGAAGATCTTGGTGAGCATGTCGGTCGTGTAGTAATCGGAGGCCTCTTCGTTGGCGATGACGAGGTAAAGGTCGCGCCCGCCCTCGAAGGCTTTGACGATCCGCGCGGCGTCTTCGCTCAGCTGCGACAGGGATATGCCGTTCTCCGAGAGATAGACCTGCTCCGCGCCAGTGACTATTCCGGACATGAGCGTGAGGTATCCGCATCGGCGCCCCATCGCCTCGGCCACGAAGCACCGGTGGTTGGCCGCCGCGGACTGCTTGATGCGGTCGATCACCTCGGCGTTGTTGTTGAGCGCGGTGTCGACGCCGATGGACAGCTCGGCGCCTGGCAGATTGTTGTCGATTGACGCCGGAACGCAGACGATGGGCAGGTCGAAGGCGGGGTAGCGGTTCTTTTCTTCGACCATGTGCAGCGCGGCGAGGTATCCGGTGAAGCCGCCGATGACCATGAGGGCGTCGATCTGGTTCTTCTCGATCTCCCGTCCCAGTGCGTAGTACTGGTCGATGGCGGGAACCGACCGGTGCGTCCCCAGATGGGCGCCGCCGGAGCCGGCCCAAGAATCGACGTCGGCCCACGTCAACTCGCGCAGCTCGCCGTCGAGCAGTCCCGGAAATCCGCCGACGACTCCGAGCATGGTGAATCCTCGGTCGAGGCCGAGGCGCACGGCGGCCTTCGCCGCCGGGTCCATGCCGGGCGCGAGGCCTCCGGCGTGCATGACGGCCACGCGCGGCGGGCGTCCGTCCGGCGTCGCGATATGCCCTCGGTGGATCTCCACCGGCATCGACATCGTCTCGAAGACGTCGAGCATTCCGCGAAAACCCGGGCCGCGCGAATCGACAGCTGCCTCGTAGTCGCCCGAGGAAAGGTACCCCTTGACGGCGCGGGTCTCGCGGATCGCCTCCATCAGGGGCAGGCGCACCACGCGGTTGCGCCGCGTGCCGACGATGCACGGCTCGTCCCCCTCGCCGGCGTGAACCATCTCGAGGGCAGCGGTGTAGCCGAGGATCGTCGACATCCACCGGTCGTAGGCCGACGGCGTGCCGCCCCGCTGGACGTGGCCCAGGGACGTGATCCGCACGTCTTCGCCGAGGCGATCCTGGATGGCCTCCTGGACCAGCTTCGCCGTGATCGGATTGCCCTGGCGATCCTGCGCGCCCTCGGCAACGACGATGATCGAGTCCCTGCGTCCGGCGGCCCTGCCTTCGCGCAGTTTCTCGCACATTCGCCCTTCCCAGCCCTCCTCGGGAGGAAGCTCGGGAATGAACACGTAGTCGCATCCGCCGGCTATGGCGCTCATGAGAGCCAGATAGCCGCATCGCCTTCCCATCACTTCGACAACGAACGTGCGCTGGTGTGAGGCCGCCGTCGAGGAGATCGCGTCGATCGCTTCAATGATCCGGTGAAGGGCGGAATCGGTTCCCACGGTCATGTCGCTTCCGACGAGGTCGTTGTCGATCGACCCGACGACGCCGGCCAGGTGCAGGCGCGGATGGGCGTCCGCCTGCTCGCGCGTGACCTCGCCCCGATCCACCAGCTCGTCAAGGAGCCCGGACCATTGCGCCCGCAGCTCGTCGGCGCCCGTGAGGGAGCCGTCGCCGCCGATGGCCACCACCCGGTCGATGCCCTCGGCCACCAGATTCCTGACCGCCTTGCGCATGCCGTCACGCTCCCGGAAGGCTTCGCATCGCGCCGTCCCAATGGCCGTTCCGCCTTCGTTGAGGATCCCCGAGACGTCCGACCACGTCAGCTCGGAGATGAGGCCCCCGCCTTCGACGGCTCCCTTCCAGCCCTCGTGCACGGCGTAGGGGACGGCGCCCTCGTGGATGGCGGTGCGCACGACGGCGCGCACCACGGCGTTCATTCCCTGGGCGTCTCCGCCCGACGTCAGTACGGCGATCTTGGTCGGCTCGGCCACGGTGAACTCCTTCGTCTAGGCGCCTACCACTATTGTGCCCCGTCGTCGCTCGCTTCGGGAGGCTTTCGCAGGAATCGGAGGAGATCCCGGGCTCCGATCAGAGGACCAGGGCGGAACATGGCGGGATTGCGCCGCTTTTCGAAGGCTTTCAGGTTTTTGGCGTGCGGGTGGATCCTCGTCAAAAGGCTGCGAAATGCACTTTCACCTCTTGTCCTTGAGGACTCTAGTGTGGAAAGATGAATGAGTAAGAGGTCTGAAGAAAGGATGCGCATGTTCACTCTCCAAGATCTGATGGCCTGGAGTGGAGAAGGGCTTGAAAAGGCCAGTTTCGACTTTCACTGCGCGGCTGGCAAGTACAAAAATCTCAACGACGAGCTCGTAGATGTCAATAATTCGAAGCTCTCCGGCGCATTCGCGGAATCGGAGATGCGCACTCGGCGCGCGATAGCGGATGACGCCATGGACCTCTACTCGGGATGTCATAAAATCGAGTCTGATTTGGCCGAGGCTTCGAAGGCAGTCAAAGAGCTTTCCAGAGAGGCAAATGATATATTCAATTCAGTGTGCGCCGCTGGAGGTCACTTCACAGCAGATGGCAATGTATACGACGCAGATCAAAATTACAAAATCAATATTGATCACATTTATAAGAGTGGAAGAAATCTTTGGGAAGGGATTTCCGATGCGAATCAGAAATTGAATGCAATGGTCGCGTTATGCATAAGGAAAGCAAAGGATATAATAAAGTTCGTTGATAATGTGTATAGTGAAATTATTCAACTCAACAAAAAAGCAAAAGGTACTAAAGTTTCAGTCTTGAATTGGAACCAAAAGCCTAATCCGTCATGGAATGTAGAAGAAGTTAACGATTGGTGGACTTCTAGATCTCCACAGGAGCAAATAGATATTATTAAGAATAAATCTGATTGGATAAGGAATTTGGATGGAGTTCCATGCAATGATCGTCATAAAGCTAATATTATGTATTTAAGAAATAAATATATATCAATTAATAATGAAATGGGACTCATTATGAGAAAAGGTAGACCTCCGTTTACATTGAATGAAGAAAAAAGACTGACAGAATTGAGTGATATGAAACAACCGCTTGATATTCTACAAAAAAATTTCTCTATTCCAATCAGTGATGAGGAGATCAACACTCTTCTCAATCAAAAATCGTTCAACTATTCGTTGATAGGTTTCAGAGACTCACCTAAAGCCAATTTACGTGCAATTGTGGGAGTAGGAGACGTTGACAATGCGGATCATGTGATGGTTCATACTCCGGGGATGAATAGTACAGTAGACAAGAATATATTTGGAAAAAATGGCAATTGGGGAGGAGGAATAAGAGATATGAATAATATACTTCATCTTTCAAAAAAGATATTGACACAATCCGGTAAAAGTAATCAAAATGTTGCTGGTGTCTATAATTTGAATTATAATGCACCTAATTGGAATGATACGCTTTTTAACACTGACGGGTCTGTCTTATCGAATGAACATGCGAAATCTGGTGCGAAAAAACTCTCTAAATTATGTGATGGTATACAAACAACGCATAATGGTGATCCTCACATGATTGTCACGGGTCATTCTTATGGATCATTATTGAGTGCTTACGCTCTTAATAGAACGACGGCTCCCGATGGATATACCGCTTTCGGCCCTCCAGGATTCGGAAAAGGAGGTAATTCCAACCTCAACATGCTTCCTGGGCATGTTTTCATTGGTGGTGCCAGAGGCGATCCGGTAGCGGGATCGGCCTGGCATAATACCCCGCCAAGCTCTATTCCAGACCATAACGTCGATTATGAGCATTTCAGCACGGAGAAATGGAAGAGTCCGTCAGGTGAAGTCTACGCCGGATCACATGGACATTCAGAGTACATGAATAAAACAGACGACGGCCATTACCGTACTTCTGCATATAATATAGCGAATATTCTCGCTGGTAATGGAATAGCCGCTCCAGAGAACTGAGGGACTATATGCAGCTGAAACTGTTCAAATTGATTGCAATATATTCTATATTATCACTCTTAGGAAGCTGTATGAACACATCAGATGAATATATAACTGATAGACATACGCATGCAAATACAAGCAGTTTGTCCATAGTGGAGGCACGTTATAGAACGGTTAACCTTCTTTTGTCGTTTTATAATGTTCTGACACGTGATTTCGGCGTGGGAGAGTGGGTTCCACAGTCCGTTCAGGCACAGGTGCAGGAAAACTTTGATATCGACTGTCCCACTGGTTATATATCTGAGACCTATCGTCTAGCTTACGCAGGTCCGTTCATTCGACAAAACTGGGAAGACGCTTTAAAAAAAATGCATGAAATGGCTCAACCATATGGTTTTGACTCTCCAAAGCCTGATAATAGTCTTCCTGGAGGATCTGCCGCGGTATTCTCTCATCTAGAAGGTGCAAGTATTTCTATTGGATATCAAAAAAATACTTTGATAGAAATTAGTACACCATGTGTTAAAGGTAAACTTTATGATGAATGGCCCAAAGGCACTGAAAATATTCCTCAAAGGCTGCGAACAACGGGGAGACATGATAACAATGAACCTCCTGAAACATGGGCTCCAAATAATAAATAAAATTTATTATTAGAAATAATAATTCTAAAGAAAGGGAAATAAAATGAATATCCTACGATATGATGATTCCACTGTAAAATCCATATTATGGAAATTAGACGCGGCTATTGAACAAGTCGAACGCATTGACGGCGAAAACGCCATCAGAGCCTCAGAGGATGGGCTGGTGAATTCGGGCCTAAGTGCGAAAGCCGAGTCTGCAGCCACGGCTTTTCAGAATAGTCGGGATACTATCGTCGAGCGTCTGAAGCACTACAGGATTGCAACTGAACAGGCCAGAACGATAATAAAAGGAACGGATTCCGATGTAGCAGGCAATTTCCACGATATTCGGAAACAAAATAGGAGTTCCTGACTGTAAACTGTCATTTTCGGCTATAAAGTGCGATGAATTGTTTGCTTTCCTCCGTCGAAGGCGATGAAACTACTCATAGCTGAATCGAAGTTGGTGCGGCAAATATTTGCCGCACCAACTCATTTGAGCTCTTATGGCATAAATAAATAATATTTCACTCCGATCCGGTCACGGGATGGAATTGCGTATCGATATCGTGCATGACCGCGACGTTGCCCGGGCAGCGGAAGGCAGCCGCTGGCGCCGGGCGACCGCTCGCGTCCGTCTCCATCGGCCGGTTCGCGGTGGGCGGAAACGGCGTTCTCCCGTCGCCTCGCGAGCACGAGGGGCCTTCGCCC
>ERZ773069.1684-NODE-1684-length-12422-cov-51.469880_pt1 | contig 12422 bp, 21 predicted proteins | sample MGYA00580619_ERZ773069 | MGnify/ENA primary metagenome ERZ773069 (study PRJEB29015, sample SAMEA2738007) | human oral metagenome | biome: human oral; feature: human-associated habitat; material: dental | place: China | collected 2108 ...
CCATTTTTGAGAATCATGCTATAAAAGACCCAGCTCATTTAGGGTATTCTCCGCGTACGCGGAGGTAGTTCCATCAGCAAGAGAGAAAAACAAAAAAAGATCCTGTATTCTCCGCGTACGCGGAGGTAGTTCCAGGGTTATCAGTGCGCATGGTTTCCATGGCAAGTATTCTCCGCGTACGCGGAGGTAGTTCCTCGTGTGACCACGCTGGAGGAGCGCCTGGATCGTATTCTCCGCGTACGCGGAGGTAGTTCCCTGCTCGGCGTCAATACCTAGCTTGTGCGCAAGTATTCTCCGCGTACGCGGAGGTAGTTCCAAGTTCCATGGTTTCGGCGTTCGACCCGGTAAGTATTCTCCGCGTACGCGGAGGTAGTTCCTTTTCCGTGGCGATCACCAGCTCCATGGTTTTGTATTCTCCGCGTACGCGGAGGTAGTTCCGGCGTGCTGGGCACGGTCGGGAAATTCGGCGGGTATTCTCCGCGTACGCGGAGGTAGTTCCCACTTGGCTTAATGGTGGGGAGTGGGATAGTGGTATTCTCCGCGTACGCGGAGGTAGTTCCACGGATAGCCTCAACTAATTCTTGACCCCTATGTATTCTCCGCGTACGCGGAGGTAGTTCCTCTTCTTTTAGCCACCCACAGCCACCTTCAAAGTATTCTCCGCGTACGCGGAGGTAGTTCCAATATCCATGATCGTCTGGCTAGCATCATCACGTATTCTCCGCGTACGCGGAGGTAGTTCCCATAATCATAACCATCATCGTCGTTGTCGTCAGTATTCTCCGCGTACGCGGAGGTAGTTCCCCCCAGACCCTCACCGACACCCATGTGGTGCGGTATTCTCCGCGTACGCGGAGGTAGTTCCCTTGGTTGGCAAGATATCTACTCAAACCCGCAGTATTCTCCGCGTACGCGGAGGTAGTTCCGGTGCCGGGCCCCTCATCGGAGATTTTATCGGGTATTCTCCGCGTACGCGGAGGTAGTTCCATTAACATTTTCTAAGAAAGAAAGGAAAGCATGTATTCTCCGCGTACGCGGAGGTAGTTCCGTTTTTCAGGTTCGCAGGGCAAGGGTGTGCTTGTATTCTCCGCGTACGCGGAGGTAGTTCCCGTATAAGCCGTGGGGTTTGGATGTGGCCGTGGTATTCTCCGCGTACGCGGAGGTAGTTCCCTGGGTAATAAATACCATTTGGCCATGGTGAAGTATTCTCCGCGTACGCGGAGGTAGTTCCAGCCCACGATATTACACGCGAATGCCCATATAGTATTCTCCGCGTACGCGGAGGTAGTTCCGAAGCCGGTTGGTTTTGTTGTGCGTAAGGGCCGTATTCTCCGCGTACGCGGAGGTAGTTCCGCGAATCACATAATTCTTGATCGAAGCCCAAAGTATTCTCCGCGTACGCGGAGGTAGTTCCCAGCTTATCAAAATTTTAGAATTAGATGAGGCGTATTCTCCGCGTACGCGGAGGTAGTTCCACCCATATCTGTTGGGTGGGCATGAGGGTGTGGTATTCTCCGCGTACGCGGAGGTAGTTCCTATCGTTGCCATGGTGTGGGCTGTGGCACACTGTATTCTCCGCGTACGCGGAGGTAGTTCCGGCGTAAGAAGATTGATAGCCTTCTGGCAGATGTATTCTCCGCGTACGCGGAGGTAGTTCCGCCGTGTTTTACATCACATCGTTTTCCAACAGGTATTCTCCGCGTACGCGGAGGTAGTTCCAGAGAGAGGAAAAAAGTTCCTCCCCGATATGGGTATTCTCCGCGTACGCGGAGGTAGTTCCGAGAATGTCCTAGCCCAGGCTGTTGCCGATGGGTATTCTCCGCGTACGCGGAGGTAGTTCCCAGTCGCCCCCAGAAATGGTTCGCCCCCCGAAGTATTCTCCGCGTACGCGGAGGTAGTTCCCCCTTGGTTCCAGCGCCATAGTCCGATGATTGGTATTCTCCGCGTACGCGGAGGTAGTTCCCCTCGAAGACATGAGCCTAGACGCCTATGACTGTATTCTCCGCGTACGCGGAGGTAGTTCCCCGTCAAGGGTTTCGGCCCTGAGCGCGGTCCAGTATTCTCCGCGTACGCGGAGGTAGTTCCCACCCGTACGCAATATACCAGCCCGGCTTATGGTATTCTCCGCGTACGCGGAGGTAGTTCCCAGGCGAAGGCCGCTGAGCTGCTGAAACTGTCGTATTCTCCGCGTACGCGGAGGTAGTTCCGTTGATGCAGCGCAACGTATACATCGTCAGCTGTATTCTCCGCGTACGCGGAGGTAGTTCCCATGAGAATAGTCACGCCCAGCTCGTGAGCGAGTATTCTCCGCGTACGCGGAGGTAGTTCCGCTGAAAGCCACACTGGATCAGGATTTGGGCTGTATTCTCCGCGTACGCGGAGGTAGTTCCGTGCCGTCATCGCCGCCACCGAAGACACCGCCGTATTCTCCGCGTACGCGGAGGTAGTTCCATTTTTCCCACTTCCCCACCCTTGGGAGGGTTGTATTCTCCGCGTACGCGGAGGTAGTTCCAAACCATCGAGGGCATCGAGACCTCCCACCAGGTATTCTCCGCGTACGCGGAGGTAGTTCCTGGGATGGTGCTGAAGATTTCAGTGATGATTTGCATTCTCCGCGTACGCGGAGGTAGTTCCTGGGATACGGCTTGGCATACTGGGAATGCCGCGTATTCCCCGCACACGCGGAAGCAGTTTCGCTACCACGGTGGATTGGCGATTGACGGATACCATCCAACCATTTGATAAAATATAGCTAATTTATTGGAAGGTATTTTACGTTGATCGGTAAACAGGCTGCATACAGTGTCTTTCGTGAAGAAGCAAATAAGATAGTAAAGAAGGGCACACCACATGCAAGCGCTGAAGGTATGGAAAACTCCGAGTATTTTTTCACCCCTATCGCTGCGGTAGAGGCATTTGATGGGGATGAACGCTTCCTGAATCCTGAAGGTACACCTTTGACGTTAATCCGCAAAAGCACCGGAGAGGTAGTTCACTTACACTTCCAAACTGATGAGTGGGGAAAGATTGTGGAAACCATGACTCCTGTTAACTACATAACAGCGTAATGTATTCTCCTCACACGCGGAAGTAATTCCATCAAGAGTCATCCTTATCTCATGCAAAAACTCGCGTGCCCCTATACGGCGCATGCGGGTTAAAAAATTGGTTTAGCACTCAAACGAAGCAGGCACAGCAGGTAATGAGGCGTCTGGCACATAAGTAATTTCTTCACCAGACCGGGGCACGCAAAACGTCGCTTTATAACGCAACTTCTTAACAGATTCAAAAATTTTCCGCTGCAATTCCTCTTCCTCATCAGGAACGAAAATCAAAGTATCAAGTACAGGCCCATAAGCACTATCTCCATAATCCATGGAAATAAGAACACCGTCTACGGACCGCACATCATACGCTTCTGGATCATCATTGTAAGCAATAGTATTCTCCGTGTATGGCTCTTGTAATAAAAGATTGACCACTTCCACTATGGGAGCATCTGATAAAACATACAAGCTCATTATGTGAATTCCTCTTCTGCCCCATTATGATTAATGCAAACTATTGAAGCTCGTTCAGTAGTTGGGAAAATCCATTCGCGCCAACAGATGACGAATTGGAAAGATCATATCATCTACCTTGCTTTTCCTTACTTCCAGAGCATAATCATGTGTTAATGTTTTGAGAAGCCAAACCACATTTCCCCAGCGAACGAACGGGCTTCCTTAACCCGGAAATAACGCAAATACTCCTGAATTAAGTCAAGAACAAACAACTCGTATTCTCCGCGTCCGCGGAGATAGTTCCGTATCACTGTCAGCATCAACATCCACCACATTGGTAGCCGATACGACTTCACCTTCCTGCTCAACCACCAGCCTGAGTAGCAGAAGCAGCACCCTCGACAACACTAGAGCCGCCGGCTAACAGCTTCCTAACCGTTGATTGGGGATGCGATAACCCATCAGGTCGTTAATATGCATAAGTCTGCTTTCCTTCCTTGATTTTGGGCATAGAAAAACCAACCTCCGGTTTGGAGGTCGTCGGCGTTAGTTCTTTCTTACCAGAGTGGGCAACTGAGGGGTGGTGGGGTAGCATCTTTATACTTTTCCTTCCGGTCGCAAGGCTCCCACATCCCAATACCGGCAAGTACATCTACGTATTCCTCGGCATACTCGCGCGACCACCCCATGACGTCCATGTAGGACTGGACGATGACGTCCCAGGGGGCGTCGATAGGGGCATCTGTGAATAACATGATTACAATGCTACACTTAGACGAAAAATACATCAAGAGCAGGCATGATATACCACGCAAATTCATCATCCTACCACTACACACCATCTAGAGTATGCTCCCCGGTGGGAATGTTCAACCAACTTCAACACCCCAGTTTCAGGTATTCTCCGTACGCGCGGAGGTAATTCATCATTCTCCGGGAAAGAAGCTAGAAATGTCATACATCGCATCTATCATCATTCGAGATGCTGCCGAAAAACCCGAGGATGTCGCTACCCAAGCCAAGAATTTAATCGCATCATATTTTTCTTCAGAAAAAGAATTCCCAAGTGTGCGAGTTCATGTGACACCTATAAAGCAGCGGCGTGACCTAGGAATCATCGAAATTGATATCTCGCAGTCTCGGGAACGCGAGCGGCTGGATCTCTTAAAGAAAATTTTCATGAAGCTTTGTGCTGAGACCGACTGGGGCATGGAGCTTGATTGGGATGGCATTGAAGTCGTGCTTTCCGGGGATTTTGAATACCTGCGTCGCCCCCGCGGCACGTCTGATCCTGTCGTATTCGACCCATATTCCGATGAGGAACAGGACAACCCTTATTGGGAAAGGTAGCCGCTGACGATTAAGAGATTAATAGACCCCACTAAGCGCCTGGACTTTCGCCAAACAATCTCACCAGACTGGTGGGGTTTTCTATAGAAAGGGCACTAAAAGATGCAAATCAGAGCGCTACCTATAAGATTCTCCTGCGTATGCGGAGGTAATTCCACAATATGATAATTACCCAGGTTTTCCGGAGCCGGGCCAGGCCACATGTTAAGCAAGGGCTGGGTCGGCCGTCGATAAGCTAACAACTTGGCACACACACCAACCAGCGTCGTCTAGAATCTTTGCTGGGGCGCGCCTGACGATGGCGGCCATTCGACAGAAGGAAAGCTCATGAAGGTTCTCATCACCGGCGGCGCAGGCTACATCGGCTCTACCATCGCAGCATGCTGCACAGACAATGGCATCACACCCGTCATCCTGGACGACTACAGCAAAGGGCTCCGGGAATTCGCGCGGCCGTATACGAACTACGAGGGCGACATTGCGGACACCGCCCTCATCCGCCGCATCCTGTCCGAACACCCCGATATTGATGCTGTCATCCACTGCGCAGCAAAAATCGTGGTCCCGGAATCCGTATCCGCACCACTGGCCTACTACGAAAACAATGTCGCTAAGTCTATTACGCTGTTACGCGAGCTCTCGGCCCTCGGCGTACGCCGGTTCATCCTCAGCTCGACCGCATCCATGTACGAGGCCGGCGATGACTACATGGTCGACGAGTCCGCAGCAATCGCCCCGCAAAGCCCTTATTCGGCATCGAAATGGATGCTGGAACGCATCCTGCGTGACTTCGCCGCCACCGGTGACATGAACGTGATCGCGCTACGCTACTTCAACCCCATCGGCGCCGACCCGGCCATGCGCAGCGGCCTCCAAGACCCCAAGCCGACACACGCCCTCGGCAAAATGATCGAAGCATACCAAAACGAGGGAATATTCACCGTCACAGGTATTGATTGGCCCACCCGGGACGGCTCCGGGCTCCGCGACTACGTGCACGTCTGGGATCTCGCCCGGGCCCATGTGGCAGCCCTCCAAAACTTCGACAAGGTCATCGCAAGCTCTGCAATCAACGGCTTCGACATCATCAATCTTGGAACCGGAACGGGCACAACCGTGTTCGAGCTTGTCGACGCATTCAAGGACGCCACCGGCAAACCACTCGACGTACAAACCGCACCCCCGCGGCTCGGTGACGTCGCGGGGTGCGCAACCCTGACAGCCAAGGCCGAACGGCTCCTCGACTGGCGTGCCGAGTTAAGCATCGCCGACGGGGTGAAAGACTCACTCAAATGGGCAGAAAAACTCCCGTCCATACTCGCCCGCGAACAAGCCAATTCAACGGCAAAAGACCACTAACTCGATCACCGGCCCGGCTTGGGTTTTATAGTGATGGCACGACGGCGCCGTTCAACGGGATGGGCCAGCAAATGAGCCACCCCACGCTCCGCAGCGAGGCTACCCTTACCCTATGACGATCGGACCACAGAAACTCGGGCCCTACTGGCTGATCGGCGCCACCACATTCTCAAGGATCGGCACCCTCGCCTACACCGTTGTGATGACGTGGGCGGTCAGCAAGGCCGGGGGCAATAACAGTGTGGGCTGGGTGAATGCTGCCGCAGGCTTCACCATCGTTCTCGTGGGGATCTCCGCCGCCTCCTGGCTGGACAAATTCGACAAACGAACCCTGCTCCTTCTACTCGATGCCTCCGCGGCCGTAGTCTGCCTCACCGCCGCTGCGGTACTGCTCTTAGCGCCGATGAACAGCGTTGTTTTCACCGGAGTGGTCGTTGCCGTCATAACATCAGCAGTCGCCAGTTTGTATTCGCCGGCCAGTCGAGCACTCATCCCATCAATGGTCCCCGCAGAAGGACTGGAGCGATACAACAGCGTATACACGGGATTTAGTGAAACCTCCCGCGCCGCCGGGCCAGGACTAGGCGCATTACTACTCGCGGTTGGGGGATCGGAAGCCTTCCCACTGAGCCTCATAATAAACAGCATCTCCTTTATCATCTCCTTTCTCCTCACACTTCCACTCCCACCAGACCCACCACGCCAGGCCAACGAACACAAGCAAAAGGAACGTACATTCTTCCAAAGCGTTCGCACTATCACCAAACATTCGATCCTGCGGGGCGAAGTGCTAGGCGCATTGAGTATCAACTTCCTCCTGCCGAGCAACACATTCATCCTGCTAAACCGCATAGCAGAGACCGGCGCGAAAGCATCCATGTTCGGGCTTGCGAATTTTTTCGAAGCAGCCGGAGCGGTTACCGCAGCGCTGACTGCCGCAATCATCGCGGTACGACTGCGGCGCATCCGTGCAAGCCAGCTCATGACACCGATTGCCCTAGCCTTGCTTTTATGCCTCACCACCGGGATATGGGCGACCATTATCTCGCTGACGATTGTTACCGCACTCGTGACGGTTTATAACATCATTCTCTTCAGCCAGCTACAACGCGAAATCCCGAGAGAAAAGATGGGCCGTGTCATTGCGGTCGTCACCACGAGCTCTGCAGCCTTGATGCCGCTCGGGAATCTAGTTTTCTCCAAACTCTCCACCACCATACCCACGCACATGCTCATTTGGGTCACAACCATCACCCTCCTAGCGGCGGGGTTGGTGATAAAGATTGGCAACAGAAACCATGGGGGATCGGTTTGAATGAAGCTCAGCTGCTGGGAACACATGCTCCCGCTCAACGTTGAATGGCTACGAGAGGAATAAGCTTTAGTGCCCTAGCGGGGCATGAAGGATTGTCAGTGGCAGAATTTTTACCCCATAATTCGGCTATAAATTCTAGATTCCAGAGCCAAATTTGGCCCATTTTTGAGAATCATGCTATAAAAGACCCAGCTCATTTAGGGTATTCTCCGCGCATGCGGAGGTAGTTCCGTTCCAGATCTTTCTTAGGATAGCCTAAGTCCGTATTCTCCGCGCATGCGGAGGTAGTTCCTTAGAATTTCCAAAGACAAATGTTCCGTGGAGGTATTCTCCGCGCATGCGGAGGTAGTTCCGCCTGCTCAATCGCCCCTAGCGGCTAGCTAGGGTATTCTCCGCGCATGCGGAGGTAGTTCCTCCACTATACAGCGAGGGATCGAGAGAATGCAGTATTCTCCGCGCATGCGGAGGTAGTTCCGAAACCAGCAAAGGTGCTAAACAAGCCGGTGAGGTATTCTCCGCGCATGCGGAGGTAGTTCCAAGTATCCGAACTCCTCCCCAAATACGTGGAAGTATTCTCCGCGCATGCGGAGGTAGTTCCGCAAAAAGGCAGTCTATGGCTATGGCGGTGAGGTATTCTCCGCGCATGCGGAGGTAGTTCCGGCTTCGAACGCTTGCGCCGCGGCGATTTTCAGGTATTCTCCGCGCATGCGGAGGTAGTTCCATTAGCGCAAAAGTTGCAGCAATCAAGGGGCAGTATTCTCCGCGCATGCGGAGGTAGTTCCCAAACCACCTTCCAAACGCCATATCATACACCGTATTCTCCGCGCATGCGGAGGTAGTTCCCCTTTTGCCGTAAGCGCCACACCCGTGAGAAAGTATTCTCCGCGCATGCGGAGGTAGTTCCCATGGGGCGAGTACAAGGGGGTGACCTGTGGAGTATTCTCCGCGCATGCGGAGGTAGTTCCTATACCCCGCTGGTTCCACGCCCCCACCTGGCGTATTCTCCGCGCATGCGGAGGTAGTTCCATATTCTGCCCCCCTCCTAAGGGGCCATCAGGGTATTCTCCGCGCATGCGGAGGTAGTTCCCGATTCGATGCGCACCATTTCTTTGGGGGTGTGTATTCTCCGCGCATGCGGAGGTAGTTCCAGGTTTATCACAGAATGAGTCGTATGCGTCTAGTATTCTCCGCGCATGCGGAGGTAGTTCCTGGCGTGTTCGCACACCACACTAACCTGCCTGGTATTCTCCGCGCATGCGGAGGTAGTTCCGTTTCCATTGTTGGGGGCACATGGTCCAATACGTATTCTCCGCGCATGCGGAGGTAGTTCCAATTGAATTTTTTCATTTGGAATCCTCCATAGGTATTCTCCGCGCATGCGGAGGTAGTTCCGATTGAAACGCAAACGCGATTCCTATTGTGACGTATTCTCCGCGCATGCGGAGGTAGTTCCTGATACACGAAAGCTATTGAAAGGCCGTTGCGGTATTCTCCGCGCATGCGGAGGTAGTTCCCCCCAAGGAGTTGTTTAATGATGATTACGCCTGTATTCTCCGCGCATGCGGAGGTAGTTCCCTGCCCTCCATGCTCGCACACTGCGTAAATCCGTATTCTCCGCGCATGCGGAGGTAGTTCCTGTGATTATTGTGGGGTGCGGAATGTTAGTCTGTATTCTCCGCGCATGCGGAGGTAGTTCCTGGGTGCGTCCAGTAGCTACCGGTGATATCGTGTATTCTCCGCGCATGCGGAGGTAGTTCCGAATGTTCGAGCCGTTTGTGAAAGGGTGGGAGGTATTCTCCGCGCATGCGGAGGTAGTTCCTTACAAGCGGGGTGAAATGACCGGCTTCGGCGGTATTCTCCGCGCATGCGGAGGTAGTTCCGCCATGACTCACAGCATTTTCCAAAACGAGACGTATTCTCCGCGCATGCGGAGGTAGTTCCGTGACCGCATACGAGCAGTACTTGCAGATGCGGTATTCTCCGCGCATGCGGAGGTAGTTCCCACAAGGCGGCAAGTTGCTCACAATCAAACCGGTATTCTCCGCGCATGCGGAGGTAGTTCCTGATATACGAAAGCTATTGAAAGGCCGTTGCGGTATTCTCCGCGCATGCGGAGGTAGTTCCACTCTCGCTTCACGAAACACCCCAGGCCCCACGTATTCTCCGCGCATGCGGAGGTAGTTCCAATAGGAATCGCGTTTTGCGTCGTTTCGTAGCGTATTCTCCGCGCATGCGGAGGTAGTTCCCGCAAAAGCCCAGCTGGCGCAGAGCGAACTTCGTATTCTCCGCGCATGCGGAGGTAGTTCCGGTCACCGCTCACGGTGCCGCTGCCGTGGGTAGTATTCTCCGCGCATGCGGAGGTAGTTCCGGTCAGTAAACCTTTGTCGATATCGGATACTAGTATTCTCCGCGCATGCGGAGGTAGTTCCCCCGCCGACCGGCCCGACCTCGACCGGATGTTGTATTCTCCGCGCATGCGGAGGTAGTTCCAAACGTTCCGGCATTTCCCCGTTTCTCGCACCGTATTCTCCGCGCATGCGGAGGTAGTTCCACGTTCGGGGGTTCGTCCGGTGCGCAACGGCGGTATTCTCCGCGCATGCGGAGGTAGTTCCCAGCTGTCATCCTCACGTCGGTAGAAGCGCATGTATTCTCCGCGCATGCGGAGGTAGTTCCGCCGGATGGTTTTGGTGGCTGCGTTGAGCTCCGTATTCTCCGCGCATGCGGAGGTAGTTCCACCCAGTAATAAGGAAAACCTTATGAAACACCGTATTCTCCGCGCATGCGGAGGTAGTTCCGTGCTACCACTGCTGTACGGGCATGACTTCCAGTATTCTCCGCGCATGCGGAGGTAGTTCCCTGTATCAAACAAGGCCGGAAAATCATGCAACGTATTCTCCGCGCATGCGGAGGTAGTTCCATGACGCCTCATGACGCGGTTTTAGATATTCGGTATTCTCCGCGCATGCGGAGGTAGTTCCGGCACTATCAGCCACCCCCATAGTGAGGCGTTGTATTCTCCGCGCATGCGGAGGTAGTTCCCCCCTATAGCAGGGGGCATAAGGTATGCCTATGTATTCTCCGCGCATGCGGAGGTAGTTCCCCCTAGGCATGCCAAAACCCTATCTATAGTAGGTATTCTCCGCGCATGCGGAGGTAGTTCCCAGCCCCCTGTGTACCTCACCATCACTCACTGTATTCTCCGCGCATGCGGAGGTAGTTCCCGATAGCGCATGGCATGCCTAGAGGTGGCATGGTATTCTCCGCGCATGCGGAGGTAGTTCCAATTACTTTTGCACAGAAACACTCCACATGCTGTATTCTCCGCGCATGCGGAGGTAGTTCCGCGGTGTCGTAGACCGCCATGGGTGGGATAGAGTATTCTCCGCGCATGCGGAGGTAGTTCCGGCCCAAAACCACCCACGGCACCCGCAGCGTCGTATTCTCCGCGCATGCGGAGGTAGTTCCCGCGGCGGGGCTCGACCTGAAACGTTATAGTGGTATTCTCCGCGCATGCGGAGGTAGTTCCAATGCCGTCTCGATCATGTCAACAATACTATCGTATTCTCCGCGCATGCGGAGGTAGTTCCCCCGTGCTAGTGGGGGTGGGCACCCAATCAGGGTATTCTCCGCGCATGCGGAGGTAGTTCCCCACAGGCCACCCCACCAACACGCCCGAACTTGTATTCTCCGCGCATGCGGAGGTAGTTCCTCACCCCATGTGAGGTACTGATCCATGCGATCGTATTCTCCGCGCATGCGGAGGTAGTTCCTGTTATAGCTTTTGATGATGAGCTGGTAGCGGGTATTCTCCGCGCATGCGGAGGTAGTTCCCCCAGTCTGATGGGGTTTCACCATGGCCTGATGTATTCTCCGCGCACGCGGAGGTAGTTCCCAGGCACCCGCCACCATCGAAAGCCTGATCCGGTATTCTCCGCGCATGCGGAGGTAGTTCCATCGAAGATGTTTGCGGCTATGGCGAGGTGCGGTATTCTCCGCGCATGCGGAGGTAGTTCCGAAAGATTCATAGGTTTCACCAACCGTCAGGCGTATTCTCCGCGCATGCGGAGGTAGTTCCGAAGCCGGTTGGTTTTGTTGTTCGTAAGGGCCGTATTCTCCGCGCATGCGGAGGTAGTTCCGGCTTCGGCCAGGGCGGTGCCGATGAGAGCAAGTATTCTCCGCGCACGCGGAGGTAGTTCCTTGCAGCTATAACCTTCAAGGTTACGTTGAATGTATTCTCCGCGCACGCGGAGGTAGTTCCGCACTGATTGATCGAATCTGTAGCAGATAGTCTGTATTCTCCGCGCACGCGGAGGTAGTTCCTAGTTCTAGCTGGGAAAATACTTCCCAATGTTGTATTCTCCGCGCACGCGGAGGTAGTTCCATGTTGGGGGTGGTGTCAAGCCGTGGGGGTGTGTATTCTCCGCGCACGCGGAGGTAGTTCCAATTGGGGTCCGTGAGTGCGCTTGAGGGTGCGGTATTCTCCGCGCACGCGGAGGTAGTTCCGGTTTGTGAAAAGACTGCCTGGGTGGGGCAGGGTATTCTCCGCGCACGCGGAGGTAGTTCCGTCAGTTGGATGCTATCGCCCCGTGGCGCCACGTATTCTCCGCGCACGCGGAGGTAGTTCCACACCGGGGTTTGATGGGGTTTGGCTATGGGTGTATTCTCCGCGCACGCGGAGGTAGTTCCTGGTCTACCGACACATGCCCGCCACGGATAGCGTATTCTCCGCGCACGCGGAGGTAGTTCCATGGAGGGCGACTGCTTGGCACGTGTCACCCTGTATTCTCCGCGCACGCGGAGGTAGTTCCCCGAGGTATGATCCCCGCCCCAAGTGCCAGGCGTATTCTCCGCGCACGCGGAGGTAGTTCCCCGAGGTATGATCCCCGCCCCAAGTG
>ERZ773069.1690-NODE-1690-length-12407-cov-17.706040_pt1 | contig 12407 bp, 9 predicted proteins | sample MGYA00580619_ERZ773069 | MGnify/ENA primary metagenome ERZ773069 (study PRJEB29015, sample SAMEA2738007) | human oral metagenome | biome: human oral; feature: human-associated habitat; material: dental | place: China | collected 2108 ...
TAGGTAATAGACCGAGTTGTTGAAGTATTCATACCTTTTATTTTATCATAAAACACTCATAAATTCGTAAAACTGTTTATTTTAATAGAGTTAGTCTAAGTTTAACTAAAATTAATTAATTATTATTATTTCTAATATGACAATGACATCTATACCGAATTCTCAGGAGAAAGTATAGATGTCAATTACATTAAGACTATAGAAATTGTACCACAATCACATTTTAAACATAAACATACCAAGACACTTTATAGTAAATATTATCAAATAAAGAATATAATATTATCAACTTATCATGATTTCACTCAATATACCTCTAGTAAAGCATATTTCCGTATCAAATTTATAACTATTTAATACGTATTTATATTATCTTAATTAATAGAAACACTATCAATATAAAGGCTTATAGTATTACTACAATAAACAATATAGAAATCTAAATCAACTCATCAGAATATGGATCATTATTATAGTTCTGCATGACAATATTATGTAAACCCTCTTGTCTTTCATTCATAAATTGTACTACTTTTCCGCTATTTTCATAAGCTATTTTAATATAACTATACGCTTCATCAATATTTCCTATGACAGTTGCACCAATCATAACAGTCTCTCCTTGCACTACACTAAGTCGATAGGCTTCTGGTGCATTTACTTTTGTCCAACTACTCAAAAAAGCGATAGTAGTAACGGCTCCTGCAGCCAAAGCTGTGTTCATTTTAATTTGATCCTCTTGATTCATGGCCTCCATAATAAAGTCTTGAAAATGATTGACTGCATCTATTCCATATTCTAACGTAGATTTCTGAGCATTATATTTAGTAGCAAAACTACTATTACTTGCTCCAGCCGCTTTGGGCTTACCAGTCAAAGTATTTACAGTAGCGCCTAATACAGCACTTATCATTTGTGCTTCACCAGGATTATCTTTACCAACTTTATCAATAATCTTTTTTATAGCTAGTTCATTAATACCAGACGCTAGAGCACCAGAACCATTTGGATTACCTGCCAATTGCGCAGTAATCTCACCAATTGCAGCATGTAAAGCTACTTTCTCTGGTCCGCCTTCTTTCCAATGATATTTATCACTTAAGCGATGTACTTCTTCGAAAGCATTCTTAGCAAATAAACGTGCCAACTCCTGACGTTCTTCAATTTTCTTTTTATCAAATATCTTATCTAATTGATGTAACGTATTCTCTGTATTGGTATTAATCGTCTTAGTATCAATTTGTTTACCATCTACAGTTAGTATACCATCTGAGATTGCAGATTGAGTAGTAGAGTTTGCTTTACCTTTTGATCCTACGCCTAAGTTTGGAACTAGACCAATACTGTTATAAATCTTATCATATCCTTTTTTATCATTGGTCTTCATCTCTTCGAGTTTCTTTTTACTACCATAGTAGTTATAGCCTATCCCATTATTGCTATAGGTATACTCGGCTTCGTTTTGAATATCCTTCATCTCAAGAGATTTAGTAGTCAATGTATTCTTAGCTTTTGGAGCGTCACTTTTAATGACAGCACCTTCTAATGTAGTACCATTCCCTACATGAATATCATAGCCATCTTCACCAGCAAAAATACCTGCTTGGTGAGTTACGCTTTTCCATTTACTATCAATGCGACCTACACTTGCACTTATACTACCTGTTGGGTTCTTGAAATTAGGTTTAGAAGAAACAGAGAAGCCAGCAGATTTACTGTGTTCTTTAAAGTTATCTACATCTTGCAAGCTTTGAATATGTAAATCACGACCTGTATCAACTTCAACTTTCTTACCAGATACAGTAGAGCCAATCATAGTAGTATCTCGCTTTGCTTTAAGTTGTGCTAATTGTGCGGCTTTAATCGTCGTTGGTACATAGCTTTCTTGGTGCGTATCGCCATTTTGACGAGCCATATTACCACTCGCATTAATATCGAGAAGGCCGCCACCAGTCAAACTAATACCAGCACCGACACTCCAACCAGAGCTTTTATAAGTATTCTTAACATCTACAGTGTTTTTACCCGCTGCAAGGTTAATATCACTAGCACTATCTAATACTAAAATTTTAGCTTGTACTGTTTCACCAGTTATATTAATACCACTATCCTTGGCATCACGAGCTGTAATATGTACAGTACTATCACTAGCAAGAGCACCACCTTGATATGTATTTGTATCTACTACTTGTCCTTGTTTTCTAGAAGTGCTACCAATACTTACCGAGAGATTTACAGCATCATCAATATTTTTTTGACCACGTCGGGAATGATTTTTTGAGTCTTTTAACACTTTACCATCAGCATCACGAAGTTTGACGCCCTTAACCGCCTTATCTACCGCCGCATAGCCATCTTGCAATTGTTGACGTGCTTCGTTTAATTCAAGTGCTGCTAATCGTTTATCATCGCGGCCACCTGCTTGTTTTATTGTACGTGTAGTATTTGTGAGTGTATTCGCTATTGCACCACCTAACGATATGGTAAGCCCCGTCTTCTTATAGCGTTCATCACGAGTCATGTGGTTATGGTCTACATTACCATCTAATGTCACAGCAGAACCTTCTAACACAGCGCCTTCTTTAGCAACAATATCTGCGCTTGTGAGATGAACGGTATCATTCGCTTTGACAGTAACAGTACCTTTCGTGCTGGCAATTATATTTCGTACAGTAGATTCTTCATGGTTAGCTTCATCTATATTGTGTTTTTCTTTACCTATAGTAAAGCCTATCCCTGTACTACCAAGTAAACCAGATTTCTTATGACGATATACACTAGTACCATTTGTAATCGCTTTATCTGCGCCCAACTCTACCTTACCACCAGCGGTAACAGATACGGCATTCTCACCCATAATTTGAGCAGATTGACCAGTTACATCTTGAGCACTAGTAATAGTTACAGTTTTACCACTTAACGTAGAACCTGTTACAGATGTTGTAGTTACATCATCTACCGCATTCGTGCTTTCACGTTTGATCAAGCTTTTCTTTTTATCTAGATACACATGATTGACTGTACTATTTGCCTTCGCTGTATTTAGTTGAACCGTATTACCAGATACTTTCACTGTGTCTGCCGCTAATAGTTGACTACCTGCAAGTTGTACAGCATCAGAAGCTACAACAGAAATGTTCTTACCTTCAATGCTACTACCAACCGATGATTGTGCGTTAACAAGGTCATGAGACTCCGTCATTTGAGAATGCCCACCACCAGATTTACCCTTGTCAAAACGATGTTCTTCCAGTTCATGTGTAGCATTCATGGCTTTCATCGTTACATTATGGCCGGCCGCTACATGCGTATTTACATCAGAGGTAATAACACCTGCCGCCATAGATACATCTCGGCCTGCGACTACTGTTGTTTCACCAGCACCACCAATACGACCTTGATCTACACCGGTCATCGTTTCACGTCGATTATTTCGACTATTCCACTCAACTTTGCTATTAGCTGCCTCATACTGTACGCCTGTATTAATTACATCACGACCAGCAGTAACCTTTGTAGAACCAGCCGCATTAGTTTGTGTAATAGTACCGCCTTCATTAATGACGTCTTTCTTAGCATACACAGAGACTGTATCGTTGCCCATAATAGTGCCTTGTGTATTACGAACTTCATCATTCGCTATAACCGTAGTAGTATTACCTTTGATAAGACCATTGTCATTGTGAATAGTATTACCAGTAAGAGTCACATCTTTATCCGCCACAATACTACCACTAGTATGCATAGTATCAACAGAAAGGTTAATGGATTGAGCTTGCAAATTAGCTGCACCGTCTACTCGTTTTGTAGTTGGGGCTAAATATAGGGTCGGTACCAGTACAGTTTCTGTTTTACCATTTGGCAATACCACCGCCTTACTAACTAGGAGTACTACATCCTCTTTAAGATTCTTTTGCTCAGCCTCGGTTAAGCCTCTACCTAATGCAATAGATTGGGATTGTGTTACACTAATTCCTGCATCCATTAATTGGCGATATTGTTCTTCTGCGGAAAGACCGGATTGCAGTCTACTTTTTCCAGTTTGACGCATAATCTCTTGCATAACGAGCTGTTGCTCATAATAGCCATCACCCAATCGTTTTTGTATATTCATAGGGTCTAATTTGAGTCGAGATAATACGTAATCAGAAGATAAGAAGTTACGACGATTTGTAAAATTTGGATCGGTTTCAATCACATAGGTAGTATTAGGATTCGTCGATAACTGACTCATACTATTTAATAAAGATGCATCTACTGTAGCATCACTTGTACTATTTTCTACATGACTACCATATACGGCAACAGGAACATCTGTAGGGTTGACTATCGTATTCTTATACTTCGCTTCACGAATATTGGTAGTATCCCACCCTTTTTTATGATGACGACTATAACTTGTGGCAGTGCCCTCTTCAGTAATATATTCATTACCTTTAGGGTTACTTTGCTCATAGTGTCCTACAGTACCAGTGATATCCCCAGCAGCACTAATTTGGCTAGCTTCATTCGTCATATGATCGACATCCATATGTAAATCTCCACCGGAAATAATCCGCCCAGGGTTAGATGTATCTACCACCTCTTTTTCACGAGTACGGTCATATTCATATTTAGTCCAACTATCTTTATGATCGCCATACACTGAAAGTTGAAGATTTTCAGAAAAGTGCACTACTACTTTATCTTTTGGAATTTCATCATCATGCCCATAGATTCGTTCTTCAGATAATTGGTATCGCTTAATGCTACCCGATGGTGCTACTTCGTTTTTAACATGCTCTTTTTCACCTACTGCTACACGTTTAAGGGTAATGCCACCATTTTTATTGTCTACAGATTTAGCATATAATGCACCACCTTGACCAAATTCAATGGTAGATGCTGTATTTACAATACTATCTATCTTACCAGACACAGTTCCTGTAGAATCCATCGTCTTGCCAAGTTGTAGTTGTCCCTCAGCTTTAATCACACTACCATCAGTATTGACAATCGAATTGGTTGCTATAGATAGATCTTTTTGGGCAATCATAACAGGAGCATCTTCAGTCTCTGTGTTACCCTTTTGAATAACAGAATCAGTGGTAATCTTGGCGGTATCCACATACAATTTACCACGATTCATCTGCTCAAAACTGTTTGTAGTAACATCTGCATCTGTAGCAGCGATAGTACCGGTATTTTGCAATTTGCCAGTACTATCCACGGTTAACTTATTTTGTGCAGATAATACACCTTGATTATTCACACCAAAGCCATCATTGGTGCCAACTAAATACATACTATTGGCATACATACCACCAATAGCAGCTACATCAAGGCCAACTTGACTAGATTCACCAGTTTTGTGAACATTCGTAACTTTACCAGAAGAATCTACCGAAACAGCATTCTTCCCCGTCACAACTTGAGCATCTTTCGCCCAAACTTTACCATTCAGCTGAACAGCCTCTGCTAACAAATCTGTGCGTGCTGTTTTCGATGCATTAAGGCCTTTTTCCCCTACTGTGATACTACCTTGTTGTACTTGATAGCCTGTAATACTACCGTTATTGATAATTGGGTTCCCCGTTGTTAATGTAGCACTATTAGCATTGATAAACGTACCATTATTGACAGAAATACCATTCGGGTTGGCAATGATAACATGTGCCTTATTGCCGGCTACTTCAAGGGCACCATTCATAGATGTTGCACCCGTACCTGTTACCTCATTTAAAATCGTATTCGCTGTAGGTCCTACTAAATTCGGATTTCCCATAATATAACCTGCGAGCTCCGTATTCACAGGACGATTGGCATTATTTAAAATAAGCCCTTTATGATCTACATTAAATGCATCATATTGGTTATGGGATAGACCTTTATCATTAGGCGTATTGATATTGACTACAGTCATACCATTACGCGCCTCTTCTGTTTTGGGTCCTAATGCACCTTGAGCAGGTACAACAGGATTGGCTAACGCCATCGGAATCCATGGGGCAGAATTTGTAGCAAGCAACGCAGCAAAAATTGCCATTGTCGTATGTTTTCTAATATTCATATTACGTAACTCTCCTAAGTATATAAAACAATATGTATTATGTATCTATATAACTCTCTATGTACAACACTTAAAATTGATAACTTCCTCTAAACGCCCAAACACGGGTATCTGTATCAAATCCTTCTGGTTTCTTAATTGGCGTCCCTAGTGATACATCATAATTAACAGCATCACCAACAGTGCCTCGTACACCAACGACACCACCAATCAAGGTAGTACCAAGTTGTATTTCTGTGGATGGGCCCCATACATGCCCAATATCTATGCCTACATAGGGAGTGATTTGTTGTTTTCTAAATGGTAATGACCATTCACTTTGTACGTAGTACCCAGAGTCCCCTCGTAGTGTTTCTTCACCACTAAATCCACGTACCGAATACCGTCCACCAATACTAAACTGATCTGTAGTAAATAAGCGCTGATTAGTAAATTGACTTCTAAAGCGCATCGAGAATATACCTTGCTTATGACCGATTCGTACTCCCGTTTGAATCTGCCCTTCAACCCCAGCCATTTTATATAGTGTAGTTGGATTATCTGCCAAACCTTCCCAACTTCGTACCTTAGCACCCAATCCTTTAATACCTTGACGATAAAATACATACATATCACTCACTGTATTGCCTCTATATTGGCGATGAGATAATCCTAATTCTACCGATGTGGTATGTTGTTCTTGAACACCAATTTCTACATCATCCAGATAATTATGACGAGACTTATGATTAACCTTAGCAATAACTGATGTTTTCGAACGACTAGTTCTATTTAGAACCTGCTCTACCGATACCTCTGTACCTTGTGTGGTACCAGCCGAACGAAATGCATTTGGCATAAACACCAATTGATTATAACTATACTTATAGGTAGATAATCTATACGTACGATTACCATCGGGAATCGTATAATTAACTGCATATTGCTTTGACCCATGGCCATCATCATGAGGGCTTATATCTTTAGTAAAATTAGCTGTTAACGTATCATTAAGCCCCAGCAATTGACTAAATGACAAAAATACAGTACCTTGATACTCTCCTGTTGCTTTATATCCTGAATTATCTAAGATAAATGAGCCATGCACAAATCCTTTTTGTTCTACCGTAAGCTTAACAATAGAGTGTAACGGCTTGGTACCTGGTTCAATCGTCATCTTTATATCTTGACCAGGTACGCTACGCATCTGATCAATCCCTTGTTCTAACGCTTGACGTCTCAATACATAGCCAGGTCGTACCGGGAATGCACTCCGCCAATTCGTCCGTGCATTCGGATTTGTAAGAACAATATCTTCAACATACCCCGGTAAAATCTCAAAGGTTAATGACCCTGAATGTAAATCTTGATTAGGTACAACCACTTGGCTTGTTACATATCCATCTGCTAATAATTGTTCTTGTAATTGCTTTTGAAGGAATGTAACCCCATCTGACCCGATTCGATTATGCTCATACGCCTCTAACCGGTTCTTATATTTACGAAATACAGATTCTGACGATGTAATAACAATATGGTCTATAGGAAATGCAATCGCTTCCCTTGGTAATGCCTTCATAGGAGCACTACTAAGACCAACATATGCTGATTCTGAACGCAACGAAGCGGCCCCAGTCATCGGTGCTTCTGCGCGTTGACGCAACGAAGCATCGGCTCGGGCCGCTTCTTGTTGTATAAAAGGGGTAGATACATCGACTGCCATGCTAGGCAATGTACCAACTGTAGTTAGCAAGCCAATACAACTTGCTGCAATACGTACAACTCTCATAAATCCCTCTCCTTTCTATATGTAAATTATATATTAATATTAACTTTACATCGTTTCCTAAATTTTTCGTTATCTAGGACTCTATTAACTTATTAATCTCATCAATCCAATTGGTGTCAGATTGCTCCAATTTGGTAAAAAACACATGTAAATTAGTACTATTAATTAATGCTGCATCCATTCCCAATTGCTTCGCACCAGTCATCATTATTCTATAACTATCTTTCGTAATATTAGAAAACAATTGTATTCGCTGAGATTCCTTAGCGGAATAATCTTGAATACCTGTATATGCTTCAATATAAGAAGCACTACGCCGCTTTGATGGTGTCTGCAATCTAACAGAAGTATCCCAATGTAATAAAATGACTTGCATAGTACATGGATTTGTAAACATTACCACATGTTGACTTGCAAATTCACACGCATGGAGCGAATTCACTTTACAACAAATATCATTAAATTGTTCATGTGGTTTCTTTTCTGTATCACAAACAATAACAACTAAATCATAATTTCCTTTTTGATATACATCTTGGTATATAGGATACCAATTTCCATTACCTTTTGCATCTCTAAGCGTAATATCGTACACATCTGACCATACATTCAACAGTTTAAGCTGATTAAGATAATCATACTCTTCTGAACCTTCACATATAATATAAACCTTCTTATTATCTTTCAGAGGCGGTAATAATGGAACCATATAAACCTCCTAGTATTTCGATTTAATTTCTAACAAGGAATCAAAAAATGATGGATCAGGCAAGGCACCTAGTACACCTTTTTTATATTTATCAAGAAGATTAGTACTATCTCGAATACCAGTGTTAGCCGTTGTAAAATCAGCCAATGAATATAGATATACTTGTTCTTCATCCTTATGAACAAACCAAATTTGTTCTTTTCTAAATAGCCTTTTACAATCTAATAAAGTTACATCATGAACTGTAAATATAAGCTGTGCCATATCATTTAACTCATTATTAAAAAGAGCTACGATAGCACGTGTTAAAGAAAAGTGTAAACTACTATCCAATTCATCAACAATTAAAGTTCTGCCTTTTTCTAAAGCTTCAATAATATAACTAGCTAAAGCAGCAATTTTTTTTGTTCCCGTAGAATCAAAAACCATACTTGGTACTGGATGACCTTTGTACACAGAAATCAACTTTAATTGATCTAACAATTGTTCCGACAATGCTAAGGCGCGTTCGTCCGCAATCGCTTTACCATTCTTTTTTAATTTTATATCCATATCTGCTTCAGCATATTTAAAATCATCTAAATATACATCAGCTTGTTTAATAAAATTAACAACTTTTTTCTGAATATTATTTTCATTCTTTAATAATTTGATAGTTTGATCAATTGGAATATTATTCATATTAATAATATCTATTGAACTAGCAAATTCAGTAATAATGTGTTTAATCTCTGCCAATTTACTAAACTTAGATGTATCGATAGCATGACATAATAAGGCTTTATTTGCAACCACTTCCATCAAAGGTTCTACATTAGGATCGATACATTTAAATTCCTGTTTTTTTATATCCTTTAAAATTAATGTATCTGACTTCTCATTACTATATTCATCATAATATTTATGTACAAAATGTTCATATATGATTTCTTCTGATTGAGCATCATACGTTATGGTATAATCATATTTTTTCTTATCATATAAAAAAGCAATACCTAATTCACAAATAGAATTATGTGTAAATAAATTAGGTAATAAATGGGGCTCATTATTTAATAAAATATCAATAATACTAGCTATACCTTTAATTAAACAAGTCTTTCCCGTATTATTAGGCCCATATATAGCGGTGCTTTTTACAATATTATGTCCATTTTCTTGATGTACATTTGATATAAACTTTTTAGTACGCATATCTGCATTCGCAGAAAACACAACAGGTTTATTAAATGCTAATACATTATTTAATCTCACTTCCATTAACATATTAACACCTCCTCACAAGTATTATATCACGAAGTTAAATTTTATGCTAATTATTAACACAAAAAATGTACAGCAAATAATATAGAAAACGCGTAGGTTACCATGCCCGCATAACAGGTGGTTTAATGATACGCGACTACGTCGCGTATCAATCTAAAGGCAACAACAAAATGGATGCCTCCCTGTAAAATATAGAGAAACATCCATGTATTTGGGCCAATAAATAATATATATTTAGCAAAATGAATACATATCACTATTGTGAGTACTAATCAATATAATTTTGATATAATAAAAATATCTTTATAGAAAGGAGGAATATTATGGCTAAAAACGCTCCAAAACCTATTAATGAGGGATACGAACGCAGAGACGGAGCACAAAAAACCACCAGTGGCAAACCTGTTCGTCCCGCTCCACCACCTTCGTCACCTACTCCGAAGAAGTAATTTTATCTGCTGTGAATCCTTCTTCAAAGAAACCATTTGGATAACTATACTCTCTAACTTCGATATCATTTTTAATATCAAATATAGAATGTAGGTATTCAAAATCCTGACTATACGTTTCATTAGATAGCCATTCAGCATATACTGGATGGCTATCTATTTTAATTTCAGTCGTATCCTCACTCGAAAATGTTGCTCCTAGAAATTTTCCTGTTGCTATCACATGCCCTGACTTAATTATTTGAATTAAATGATCTTTGCCATCTAACATACAATTATTTAGCATGCTATCTTCTTGAAAATAAATATAACCATTATTTTCACTTGTATACCTATCAATTATATTCTTAAAAAATTTTTTTACTATTGTTTGCCAAGCATATCCCACACTAATTCCACTTAAAATAGACAAGAATCCAAGTAAAAAATATTGTGGGTCATTACTACCAAATAACTTTTTGATAATCGTATATATAAGTATCGTTATAAAAAAACAAAAGATACTATATACAAAATAATTTAATATTTGGTCTATCGAACTCCCCCTTGATTTCACATTTCCTAATGCTCTAGCAACTTCCTTAGCAATAAATCCAGGTGCTAGCATAACAATAATTTCAATGTAATGTTCCATTATTCTCACCTCTTTAAATTTACTATAACATGAATTCTCTCTTAATGCACTTAAGACTCTATACTATTAGATACTAGCACTGTAGCTGTAAATTTTTGTTTCATCAAATAACTCAATTTACTTATCGAAGAAAACTATATTCCAACATTCTCGGACAAATACGCTCCGATCGTAGAAAGGAGATTATATGTTTCCACTTCCTATAAGTAAAGGAAGTATTTCTAATATCCTACAAAAGAGTGGGATTCGCTATTACTGCCTCCGTAATCTACCTTTATATATAGATGAAAACGGAAAAATTATAATTCTAAAAGTTTTACCAGTAAAAAAGCTACGAAAACATCGACAAAAGATAATTATGAAGCGTGATGAAGTTGTTTATAAACTAAATTATATCAATGAATTAGCAGCAAGAAAGTTAAAACTAAAATCATCAAATACTGCAGCGGATAAAAACTATTACTCTTTTTGTCTCCATTGCTTTACAAAACGAGATAAAGCCACTGCTACAAAAAAGTTCTAACTTCATCTTATTGAATCACGATTTAAACCTTACTTTAGTAAAATTGCCATAAAAAAACTTAATAAAGGATTAATACAAAGGTTTATTGATCAGCATACAACGGCTATCAAAAAAACTTTGTTATATTACGGCAGACGTTGCGAAAACTATATAGTTTAGACTTAATCCCTCAGTACTTTTATGATGGGATAATCAAACCAAATACTACTGCCCCACTCCATCCTAAACAAGCGTTAACACATGAAGAGGTCAATTTATTCTTAGACTACTTTAAAGGGCACAATCTGGAATATACAATATTATTATTGTTTCAAACAGGTATTCGAATTGGAGGATTACAGGCGCTATACTGGAATAAAGTAGAGATATTAGACGATAAACATGGAGAACTTCATATCAACGCTTCATGGGGTAAAACAGAATTAGGACTAGCACGTAAAGCAACTAAGACAAAAAGCAGTAACCGAGTAGTTCCTTTCACTAGCTCTAAGTTAGTTAAATTACTACTAGAAGCAAAAGAGAACTCTAAGAGTAAATGGGTTTTAGCTAATCAAGTTGGAACAGGCCCTATTGAAAAAAAAGAACTTTACTAATCGCTATTTTAAAGCAGTTGGAACACAACTCAATATTAATAAACCTCTTATTTCTCATGCAGCCCGTCATACCTATATTAGTAATCTTATAAATGCAAACGCACCATATATCACTATTGCAAAATTAGTAGGCCATGATACAACAGAAATGATTATAAAGGTCTATGCTCATCCAATCAATGATAAAAAAGAAGAATTCCAATTAGTAGAAAATATCTATCTATAATTTGATTCTTAACTCAAAATCGATAGCATAGTTAATTGCGCAAACGATTGCGTAAATTTATATTATCGCACTGTTTCAGGATAATAAAAAAGTCACTGCAAAGGCTGTAAACCCTTGCAGTGACTGCATTCTTAGTGGTGATCCAGGAGGGATTCGAACCCCCGACCCACGGCTTAGAAGGCCGTTGCTC
>ERZ773069.1691-NODE-1691-length-12394-cov-6.016047_pt1 | contig 12394 bp, 23 predicted proteins | sample MGYA00580619_ERZ773069 | MGnify/ENA primary metagenome ERZ773069 (study PRJEB29015, sample SAMEA2738007) | human oral metagenome | biome: human oral; feature: human-associated habitat; material: dental | place: China | collected 2108 ...
TCTGTTGGGATAACTACCCCAGCAATTCGAGCCATGCTTAACCCTGCCTTTGCTTGTTCTTAGGTTTTCGTTTGTTGATGACATACAGGCGGCCTTTGCGGCGCACTAGCTTGTCACCTTTCTTGGGATCTTTGTCGATCTTCTTGACACTTGCACGAACTTTCATAAAGTGCTCTGAAATCTCCCTTCCCGAGTAAACCCGAGATTATCGTTAGTATTATGACGAGCGCCGCGTGTTTCGAGCCACGTGCGCTGGTCGCTCCTCCTTGAGGCGAAAGACGATGCGACCCTTTGTGAGATCGTAAGGAGTCATCTCGACTTCCACCCTATCACCAGGCACCAGGCGGATGTAATTCTTGCGCATCCGTCCCGAAATGTGCGCGATGATACTATGGCCATTCTCCAGTTCCACCCGAAATTGGGTATTAGGCAGTGCTTCCACCACCTTACCAATCATCTTGATGACTTCCTTTTGACTCGCCATAAGTTACAGTTGTCAATTATACCGTATCACCTCGGCGATTACAAGAGGGACGAGCGTCGTTTTTTCGACTTTTTCTTGGTCAGTTCGTCTGGGTCAAAGTCGTCATAGGTAACCATCAGAGCGCGCGAGTTGAGCTGGCGCAGTGACTCGAGGCCGACCGAGACCACGATGAGCAGCCCGGTACCACCGATCGACAGGCGTGAGCCGCGGATTGCCGCTAAGTGATACATCAAATATTCAGCGACAAACGGCAAGATGGCGATGACGCCGAGGACGATTGAACCGAACAGAATCAAGCGATTAACGGTGCGCGTTAGATACTTTTCGGTTTGTTCACCGGGCCGAACACCCTCGATAAAGCCGCCCTGCTTTTGCAAGTTCTCAGCGATTTCGTTGGCGTTAAAGACGATCCCGGTGTAGAAGTAGGTAAAGGCAATAACCAGGAGGAAATACAGTGTCGGGTAAATGAATGCCTCCCAGGTGCTGCCGGTAAAGGAGCCCGGGTTGGGCGCTTGGAACCACGTGATCAGGGTGTTGGCGGTGTTCTGTAGATTTGGGTTACCCGAGGCTTTCATGACTTGGCCGATGAATTGCGGCAAGCTGAGGAAGGCAACGGCAAAGATGACCGGGATGACGCCAGCAGCGATTAGCTTGACCGGCAGGATGCTCTTGATACCACCGTAGCTGGAGTTGCCGTGGATACGCTTGGCATAGTTGATAGTGATGACGCGCTGGGCTTCATTAATTTTCACCAAGAAGTAGAGAACGATAAGCGAGGCGATAGCCATGATCACCACTAGCCAAAAGACGGTTGGATTGACCGGCAAGGTAAACCAGTTAAAGACGTTCAGCCCACCAGCCGCAGTGTTCCCAAGCGACGAAATGAGTGAACCGAGCATCTGCGGGATCTGGCTGATGATACCAGCGAAAATCAAGATCGAAATACCATTGCCGATACCCTGCTCGGTGATCAATTCACCCAGCCACATCAAAAGTACCGAACCGGCAGTCATGGCTGTCACGCCAACTGTCCACTCGAGCATCGTTGGATCGCTCAGTGTGGTCGTACCACCAGCTAGCACTGTCTGGCGCAAGAGGAATATAAAGGCGATTGACTGGACGATAGCCAGTGGGATGGTTAGCCGCCGCGTCCACTGCTGGATCTTGCGCCTGCCTGATTCGCCGTCCTTGTGTAGCTCCTCGAGCTTTGGAATGGCCTTGGTGAGAAGCTGGGTGATGATACTAGCGGTAATGAATGGACTGAGCCCAACCAGCACGAGTGAAAAGCTCGCCAGCGCGCCACCCGAAAGCAAGTTCAAGAACCCACCGAGGTCGGTCTGCCCCAGTGCGGCCGCCAGTGCCGTCTTCATCTGTGTCGGATTCGCTAGCGGCACCGGAATATGCGCCAGCATTCGATACACCACAATAATCCCCACCACAATGGCCAGGCGTTTCTGCATATCTTTATTTTTCAGCGACCGGAAAATTATTCTCCAATTCATGTTTTAGCCCCTCATAGTCACTAACAATTCTTAACTCTGTTAATTATACATGACCGCGGCCAATATTTCCATACTAAAAACATAAAGCACATGCGCTATAATTGAATTAATACAATAATGCAAGATCGAGGTGTCATATGCAACAACGTCCCGAAACTCAAGTAACTCCATCGCCAATGCCACAGCTAAGCCCAGAATTACCGCCACATTATCCGCCAAAGAAAAGTAAGCTATGGCTGTGGATTACGCTGGCGATTGTCGGCGTGTTGGTGATAGTCGGGATTATCATAACAATTATTATTGTGTCGAATAACTCCACTTCTTCAGCTGATACAACAACTTCACGTCAGCGAGCGACCAAGCCTGATAAGAATAATGACAATGAGGAGGATAAAGACAATCAGCAAGGCTCAGCTACGAAGGCCACAAAATGCCTAACGTCTGCGGATTTTCGAAGATCTGGCTATACGCACGTAAAGGATGGCTATTTTGTGTTAGAGGACGGCAAGTTTAAGTTTCGTAGCATTCTCTTTAAGCCAGATTCAACGCAATACCAACGTGGAACTTCCAATGTTGAAATGGCTAAGCTAGGAGTGCTTTACAAATTTAATACTGACAAGCAATTTTCGATTGAACTGGTCCCTAATGAGACGGGCGAGGACTCAAAGCTGGCTTTGGAGCGTGCCGATAAGATTAAGCACGATTTGGTATCTAATGGAATTCCAGAGCGTAAGATTACGGTTTCTGATCCAATAGTCGCCACCCCTGATACTAGCGATGATACGGCCAACAGGTGTGTAACGATTTATTTCGTTGCACCGCAGAAATGTAGCGAAAAGTAATCCGACTCACCAAAACAGAACGCCCCGGACTAGCGAGGCGTTCTGTAGGTTGCATAGAGCCTAAAGGGCCTTATTTTTCAGCAGACTCAACATCTTTTGCGCTTTGGCGCAGTGGTGTCGCAACTTTCTCAAATGAGCCGCCAGCTTTTTCAATCGCTGTAACGACTGAAGCGGAAGCAGCTTGTACTTTCAAGTCAACCTTAGCTTTCAATTCACCGCGGGCGATCACCTTGACCGTGTGGAACGGCGTGGCGATGTAGCCTTCGGTAAACAGCAGTGCGTTGTCAACGGTTTTGCCATCAAAAGCGTTCAGGTGATCGAGATAAACTACCTGAGCTGGTGTACGCAAGCTCTTGAAGCCGCGAGCTTTTGGCACAGCCTGAGCCAATGGACGCTGACCACCCTGGAACATGGCGCGAAGCTTTTTACCAGTGCGGGCATTCTGACCCTTGGTACCGCGACCAGCGGTTTTACCCTGACCAGCGGCGATACCGCGACCAACGCGCTTTTTATTCTTGTTTGCTGAAACTTGGAGATCGTTGTATTTCATTACTTAGCCTCCTTTTTAGCAGCTTTTTTGACTGGCTGAGCGTTGAGCCACTGTTCGCGTGGAACGAGTGATTTCAATGCTTCAATGGTTGCATAGGCGATGTTCACCTTGTTGGTCGAACCAAGTGACTTAGTCAGCAGGTTGCGAACACCAGTTACACCGATGATCTGTCGGACAACACCACCAGCGATGATACCAGTACCAGGAGCGGCTGGCTTGATCAGTACGCGGGCACCTGAGAACTTAACTTCGCTGTCGTGCGGAATTGTTTCGCCATTCAGTGGCAAGGTAATCAAGTGCTTCTTAGCAACTGAGGTTGCCTTGGCAACAGCAGCTTGCACGTCGGCACCCTTAGCCACACCAACACCAACCTTGTCCTTGCGGTTACCGACAACCACCAACGCCTTAAAGCGGAAGCGGCGGCCACCTTTGACCACGCGGGACACGCGGTCAATGTTGATGACCAATTCTTCAAACTCTTTTGGTGCGTCATCGCGCACATTTCGCCGGTCATCGCGGCGACCACCACGCGGACTGCGAGGCCGACGGCCTTCTGCGCGTGGGGTAGTATTTGCAGTGTCTGCCATACTAATCCTCTTTCTCTCCTTCTTCAATTCTAACCTTCAACTCATGCAAAGCACTTCTAGGATCAATCGCCGCTGCAGCCATGGTGCGCAAGAGACCATCAATCTCACGTTTTACGACCTCACTTGGAGATATGCAGAGGCCTTTAAAGTTCTCTGGGCCCCACTCGCGCGGGCCAGTATAATAACGACGCTCATCTTTCGATACATCCTCTGCCGCCATACTAGAACTCCAATCCTTCTTGGCGCGCAGCATCAGCCAATGCTTTCAAGCGACCAGCGTACTGGCGGCCGTTGCGATCAAAGACCACTGCGCTAATTTTACTTTTCTTTGCTTTCTTGGCAATTTCAGTACCAATGGTGGCACATTTTTCGCTCATCGTACCTTTTGCTTTGGTGCCAACGGTGGTTGCAGCAGCCAATGTTTTGCCAGCGACGTCGTCAATCAGCTGAGCACTAACGTGCAGGTTGCTGATGGTGACGGTTAGGCGTGGGCGCTCTGCAGTGCCTGAAACCTTAGCGCGAACGCGGTTTTTGCGAAGAGCGCGGTTGAGTAATTTCTTGTTTTCAGCCATGATTACTTACCTGTCTTTCCTGCTTTGCGCAAAATTTGCTCGTCAGCATACTTGATACCCTTGCCCTTGTATGGTTCAGGCTTCTTCAGCGCGCGGATTTCCGCAGCGACTTGGCCGACTTGCTGTTTATTGATGCCGCTGACGATGATGGTCATCTTTTCATTGGTAACGGTGATGCCCTCTGGGGCTTTGTATTTGACTGGGTGTGAAAACCCGAGCGCCATTTCCAGCTCGTTGTTGCTGGAGCTCACGCGGAAACCGACACCATTGACCTCGAGACGCTTCTCGTAGCCCTTGGTAACGCCGATTACCATGTTGTTGATCAGCGCGCGCATCAGACCGTGTTGGGCGCGAGCAGTTTTGGACTCATCCTTCGGATGAACCGTGACTTGTCCGTCTTCGACTTTCACCTCAACTGCTGGCGTGATGAATTGTGTCAATTCACCTTTCGGGCCCTTTACGACCACATCACCAGAGTCAACCGTGATTGTCACACCGGCCGGAATAACCACCGGCAGTTTTCCGATTCGACTCAGACTCATTACTCACCTTTCGTGTGATTTGATGTTAACTTTGGAATTATAGCATATCCGAGGATATGAATCAAACCCAGCCTAAAAAGGGCAAATAGCATTCCCACTGCCCGCCCAGCAGCTTCTACGGCTGCGGCTTATCCTTCTTTGGCTCGGGAGCTTTCCTAAATTCGGCACTAGCTAACCCAGTGTCCAGGTCTTTGCCCGATACGAAACGGACTTTCGCGGCTTCAATCGTCGCCGAGGTAACATCTTCGGCTTCATCAATTCCTTTGGCTTGCAACGTAACATGAAAATAACCGAGGTCGCCAAGGTGAATATTCTCGCCGTCCAGCAGCCGTCGGCGGATTTCATCGGTCAATGCCATTAGTACGGCATAAACATCGACGTGGCTGACGTGGTTGACGTGGTTGATGTATCAGATATACTTTGAGCAATGGTTTTAAGGTCAACTGGCTGGCGTCCAGTAACCGTGGCATAGAACTTTTTTGGGTCGGTCGGCTTGGTTGGATTAATTCGTTCAACTGCTTTATATTGAATTGGCACATATACTCCTATCTGTTTGGTAAAACTACCTTTATATTTTGTAAAATAGCCTTTATGTTTTCAAAAACAGCCTGTATATTTCGATCAATACATATAGCTATCCGGGCTAACCCGCCTGATCGTCCCCCGATAGTCTATCTACCATCTCTGTTACTAAAGAAATTGACCGGCGCCCCCTTCTGATTCGTCGTAGTATATAGCTATGCGACCAAGCTCGGCGCCCAGTCGATAACTATAACCAGTATAACATGAAGAAAGAGAGATGGGCAAACCTCAAGGAGACAGAACATTTAGCCGCTATTGACAAAAATCACCTGGGGGGTAGTATGAAAATTGGATACTTGATTGGCTATCTTGTATTCTGCACTTTAACAGATGATTTCTTGCTCTATTTCACACTCCAAACAAAGAAGAGAGGTTGACTATGAAGTTCAGGAAGACTGGCTTGCTCATCCTTTTGGTCTTGGCAGCCCTCCTCGGCCCCGTCGCTCAGGTCAATAGTGCCAACGCCGCGTACCCGAGCAATTGCAAGGCGGCCATGTATGCCGATAGTGGTGTTGCGTGGTGTAGTTACGGCACCGGAGAGGTGCGTGTCGTCATTAGTTGCAGAAATATGTTTGGTTTCTACAGCACTCACGGAGGAAGGTGGGTGAAAACTAACGGCAGCACGTCCACAGCCAGGTGTCCGTTCATGTCTGCAACCCAGTGGGCGGGCTTTAATATCAAGTACTGATCTCGTCCATGCTATAGCATGAAAGTCCCCATCAGGTTTCGTTTGGGTGTTGCTTTTTCCACTCGTTGACCGTGTCGATGTTGCATGCTTTCAGTTGGTGTTCAATACAAAACTTCAACGTAAGTTGATCGTCGAGGGTCTGCCGAAGATTTTGCTCGTATACCCTGTCCCTGATGTTGATGGATACCTGTAGCCAAGCTGTCCATAAAATAAGAAGTACTTGTACTATAATAATGATCCAGATTGATATCTTGTTGTTGTTTTGTGCATATTTCTTATGGTTTTTCATGAAGATATGGTACTTCATGTATCATATCCATGTCAAGTAAATCATCTAAAGTGCCGGGGCTGTCAGTTGAGCGTCACAAAAGACTCTCCTGACAGCCCCACTGACTAACCGCAAATTATTTCGGTAGTTTACTTACACATAGGCATGTATCCTGAGGCTATCGTAAGCATGCTAACATATGCTTATGATCTCAAAATGCCTCATCGCAAAAATAAGCTTTGTCGTCTTTTCCGTATCCACGGTGCTACTGTATATTTTGGCGCGCAATGGAACGATGACTGCGGTTTTTGGGCCGATATTAGCCTACGTTGTATACCTGCTCAATTTTGCGCTGCTCATCGCGTCCACACTTTTCTACATCTGGCAGCGCGCTCACAAAGACACGCCGCAGAGGGATCGCCTGGAGGCACTCGAGACATATGCGCAACTAGATAATGACGGTCTACTGACCAGTGGCGCGGTAACTATTATCGAGATCGAGGCGGACAGCTTTTGGCGGCTCAAGGAATATAGCGAGACGATTGCTGTGCCTATCAACGCCATGAATCCGCTGCGCCTGCCACCGGTGGGCACGCGGGCGACATTCGCGCCGATTGGCAATAAAGACAATCGAGTCATCGGCGTGATTACTGAGATAACGAACGGGAGGATGACAGTCGCACCGGCACCAACAATCAAGCCCAGTAAACCAAAACTCACCGCCAAAACCACGACGTCCAACTGAGCGGTATCAGCATGAGCAAGGACACTATCGCTAGCGTGATGTACGCCCCCAGTGCCGGCCGCGTCAGCTGCGGCGTATCATAATGATACACCCGCTGCAGCTCATAATAATCCCACAAACGCCACGCACAAATCGTTAATAAAAACGGCAGAAATGAGCGACAGCATCCCACTAAGCTCAAAATGATATGTTTGATTACTAAAGTTAACAACAAACATGAACTCCGCTGCCGCCAAACATGACCACCATCGCTTATCTCGTTTCAATCCCATTACCGCTATACAAAATCCCAACGGAATGATCAATCGCACCACCGGTGTGTAGTCAAAAAACAGCTGTGTGTAATATTCAATCGGATATTTATTATTGCCTGCGGCCGCCACCAGCGCACCCACGCCATAAAACAACGTTAATAACACGAGGGCAAACACAAACAGCCGCAACATATCGTTATAGAACACATCTCGCAGTGTGATAACGTCGGTTTTAGAGGTAGCGGGAAGCTTCAGAAACGGAATCATTTTTGCCTACCGTTGATCCATGAACACGTCCTTATGATTTTTCATAAGAATATCGTAGTTTGCGAGGCGGGTACATGTCAAGGCAGCGGGGCGTTTAGCCGAGAGACTACCTCTCTTTCACCTCGCACCAGCCGTTGTTACCATTAGGATAGCAGGTGATATCAAGATCCTTGCCGGTAAATTTTGTAAAGCCAGAATAGCTTACTGTACCCCAATCCTTCTTCGTTCCACCACAACCAACGGAAACTTTTATTTTTTCACCGATCACGCCCACCATGTCTTTAGTGTCAACGACCGACTGGTCGCTAGTTGGAGTAGTCTCCACCCAGTCCGATTTTATTTTTCCTGTTCTCTCTGCCCACGCACCGACAAACTTCTCGCCGTTGGCACAGGTGATTTTCCCGCCGACGGTGACGATGTCTCCCTCTTTGGGCGTAGTCTTTGTCGGACTTGAGGTTGGTTCTGACGGGGACGGCGTCACGGTTTCAGTGACGCGTACGGTTTGCGTCGCCCGTGGCGTCTCGGTCGTTTGCGGATGCCTGTTCGTTGTGGTCACGGTAACAGTCGCTGGGGCTGGCTTGGCGTCCAATCCCGACAGGCCGCAGCCAGAGGCAAACAGTGCCACTACGCCCATAAGGCTAGCTAGCGGTCGGCGCAAAACGTTACCAATTTTTCCGCTGATAGTGGATTCTGGGGATTTACGAATCATGATTATTCCTTTCTTGTGGTTGATTATTTTGTGAGGCGGTGTGTCGCACTATTTCAGCAAAGATAATTGGAGCCAATTCGGCTTGAACAGCCCCGCGGAATGCAATCTCACCTATCGGTCCGGATGTTTTGGCAATCTTTCGCTTTGTAGCTTCCATAATCCTATTTTTCAGGTTATCTGCGGCGGATTGCTCCTCTTTTTCTTGAACCTGCGACCAAGCATCCTTTTCCTGAACCAACTGAGCACGCACATCCGTCAAGCTAGCTATTAACGCATCAATCTTAGCTATCTCGTTAGTGAGCTTATCAATATTCTCCTGGGCCTCTTCCCATCCAGCTCCTCTTTGGACTTCCCATGTAGATACCGTGTCAACTAGCATATCAGCCACTGGCTGCCGAGTGCCTTTTCTTCCCATGCACTACTCCTTTTACTACTCTAGCACTATACCACAAAAATTAAATATTTACAAGGTATATTGTTGTTAAATCATGCAGTACTATAGAGGCAAGAGTCAGCCCTCACATCGGAAGCACAAGAATCCTCCGCCGTGTGCTATAGTAATATCATCATGGATAAGGATTCTATTGAAACGCCGCCAACACCTCAGAGCGCTACATCGCCCCAAGGTGAAGTGCCGCAATCTCAAGACGAAGCAACGAAACCACAAGACGCCACCGCAAAGCGACGATGGCTGGCTCGGTTTGTCGATCGTTTGACGTGGTGGCAGGCGACAGCAATTATCGCCAGTATCTTCGCATTACCACCAGTGGCTGTTGCTGGTGTGATTGATAAGGGAGTGCCGCTTAATGGTTTTTTCGGTATTTATAATGGTTCATCATTTGATACTATTATTTTCATTCTGTGTCTGCTCGTCACACCACCGTTAAGCCCTCTGTGTGCACTGATGTTTGCTACATACTTTGCCACGAGGCGAAAAGACTTAGCCACCCTGAAGCGTATGATGCCAGTCGCGCTAATCGCCTGTATATTTTTAGTTGCCCTGCTGTCTACACTGCTGGAGTCTTAGCTTGTTGTGCCGATGTATTTGATAGACTAACTTAAAAGCGCTCGGAGATTATTTTCCCCGAGCGCTTCTCTTTTGCTGATATCGCGTTTTAATACACCTTCAACAACAACTCACCACCAAGTTTAGCCTTGGCTGCTTCGGCGCCAGTCATGACACCTTTTGAGGTTGAGATGAGTACTAGACCGCGACCGCTTTTCACCTTTGGAATCTCGCTAGCGCCGACGTAGACACGACGACCTGGCTTGGAGACGCGGGTGATCTCGTTGATGGTGCTGTTGGTGCCTTCTTCGTTGATAGTCACGACCAACACACCACGAGGCTTAGCATCCTCTAGCTTAACATCTGCCAGGTAGCCGTTTTTGACTAATTGTTCAGCGATGACTTTTTTCATCTTGCTGGACGGAACACGAACTTCCGTCTTGCCAACCAGTTTCGCATTGCGAATGCGCGTCAGAAGGTCGGCGATTGGGTCTGTAGTTTGCATAGACATTGTCGAATCTCCTTTCCTTCTTACCAACTACTCTTTGTTATGCCTGGGATTTCGCCCTTGGCTGCTTTTTCGCGGAAATTGATGCGGCTCAGGCCGAACTGGCGCATGTAGCCGCGTGGACGGCCGGAAATGCTGTCGCGGTTCTTGTGCCGGGTTGGGCTCGAGTTGCGAGGCAATTTCTGCAAACCGTCGAGGTCGCCAAGTTCTTTCAATTTAGCGCGTTTGGCCGCAAACTTAGCGATCAGCTTCAGGCGCTTTTTGTCGCGAGCGATCATTGATTTCTTAGCCATTACCTGACGCCTCCTTTCTTCTCAAACGGCATGCCAAATTTCTCCAGCAAAGCTTTTGATGCTTCCTTGCTGCCATTCTTGATGACAAATGTTACCTGCAAGCCGTGCAAAATCTGTGTTTCCTCGAAGGTTAGTTCTGGGAAAATTGACTGCTCGATGATACCCAGGTTGTAGTTACCACCTTTGTCAAATTTCAGGCCAACGCCGTGGAAGTCGCGGACGCGTGGCAAGGCTACGTTGATCAAGCGATCCATGAACTCGTACATTCGAGCCCCGCGCAACGTGACGCTAACGCCAATTGGCGCACCCATACCTTTGCGGATACTAAAGCCAGCGATTGACTTCTTTGCCTGGCGGGCAACTGGTGCCTGACCGGTGATCTTTGCAACGGTGTTTTTGACAATTTCAAAGTGACGCTTGTCATCTTTCTTTTTGCCGGTGCCAACGCTCACGATGATCTTTTCCAAAGCCGGCACTTGGTGCACGTTCTTTAGATCTAATTCGGCTTGCAGTTCCTTCAGGTATTTCTCCTGGTACAAGGCTTTCAAGCGAGGAGCTGGCACGACAATTTTCTTCTCTGCCATTATTTAATCTCCTTATTTTTTGCTTGGCGAGCGACGCGAGTTTTGCCGCCGTCAGCGTTCTTTACTAAACCAACCCGGCTGGTTTTGCCTGACTTTTCGTCAACAACCAGCGCGACTTTGCTGATGTCCATCGGTACGTGGATATCTTTCTTGCCGCCTTTTGGATTGTACTGGCTTGGCTTGACGTGGCGGTGTCCGACGCCAACACCTTCGACCAAAACGGTTTGATCTTTGGTATTAACTTTCAGGACTTTACCAGTCGTACCCTTGTTTTTACCAGCAATGATTTTTACGGTGTCATCTTTGTGAATACGAGCCATTAGAGTACCTCCGGAGCCAGGCTGACGATCTTCATGTAGCCCATGTCGCGTAGTTCGCGTGGTACTGGGCCGAAGACGCGGGTAGCCTTTGGCTGCTTGTCATCGTTGATAATCACCACGGCGTTGTCATCAAAGCAAATGGTCGAGCCATCTTTGCGGCGGATTTGGTCGCGGGTACGAACCACCACAGCCTTGACGACAGACTTCTTCTTGACGTTGCCGGTTGGGCTGGCATCCTTGACTGAACAGACGATCACGTCGCCAACGCGAGCGTAGCGGCGGCGGGTACCACCGAGGACGCGGATGCACAATACTTCTTTGGCACCCGAGTTGTCAGCTACCTTGAGGCGAGATTCTTGTTGGATCATTTGTCGTCCTCCTTGGTCTCTTCCTCAGTTTCGCCAGAAACTTCAGCCTTTAGTTTGATAGAACCGCGAGACTTTTCAATCACCTTGACTAGCGTAAAGCTTTTGGTCTTGGAAATTGGGCGAGTCTCTTCGATTTGCACCTTGTCGCCTTCGCCTGCCTCATTGGTCTCGTCATGAGCAGTGTACTTGCGAGTCACGGTGTACTGTTTGCCGTAGAGCGGATGCGTTTCGCGGCTGGTGACCGTCACGGTGATGGTCTTGTCGCGCTTGGCACTCGTTACGACGCCAATCAGTGTTCGTCGGGCCATTACTTGCTCTCCTTTTCGTTAAGTTGTGTCAGCAGGCGTGCGATATCCTTGCGGAGTGAACACAGCGCTTTTGGATTAACTAATTCGCCAGCAGCGTGAGAACGTTTTGCTTGAAGCAGGTCATGTCGCTTTTCGGCGACTTCCTTCTTCAAATCATCAATCGTCTTTACAACTGCTGCTTTTGTAGGTTTCTTTGTTTCAGCCATTATGCGTCCTCCCGTTTGATGAACTTACATTTGACTGGTAGTTTGTGGCTCGCCAGGCGCATTGCTTCGCGGGCTACTTCCTCAGAAACGCCCTGCATTTCAAACATCACCGTGCCGGCCTTTACCTTGGCAACAAAGAACTCTGGATTACCTTTACCACCACCCATCTTCAAACCAAGTGGCTTGCGAGTAACTGGGGTGTGCGGGAA
>ERZ773069.1694-NODE-1694-length-12383-cov-5.200438_pt1 | contig 12383 bp, 8 predicted proteins | sample MGYA00580619_ERZ773069 | MGnify/ENA primary metagenome ERZ773069 (study PRJEB29015, sample SAMEA2738007) | human oral metagenome | biome: human oral; feature: human-associated habitat; material: dental | place: China | collected 2108 ...
GGCCCCGCGAACCGCGCCGTCCTCTCGCAGCCCAAGGGCTCGGTCAACTGCCACTTCAAGCTCACCGAGCAGGGCGAGGTCATCTTCGCCCGCTACGGGGACCCCACCCTGGCACGCCGCCACGTGGAGTCGGTCGCCGGAGCGACGCTGCTCCAGAGCTCCCCCTCCATCGAGTACGTCAACACCGAGACGACGGCCAAGTACGCCGACGTGGCCTCGGCGCTCGACCGCGCCTCGCGCGAGCGCTACCTCGACCTCCTCAACAGCGAGGGCTTCGCCGAGTGGTTCGCCGTCGTGACCCCCCTGGCCGAGATCGGCCTCATGCCCATAGGAAGCCGGCCGGCCAAGCGCGGCCTGGGCGCGAAGTCCCTTGCCGACCTGCGCACCATTCCCTGGATCTTCTCCTGGTCGCAGGCGCGCACCAACCTCGCTGCCTGGTACGGCCTGGGCACCGCCTGCGAGACCTTCGGCGACCTCGCCCGCCTGCGTGAGGCCTATGCCGAGTGGCCCCTCTTCACGACCTTCGTCGACAACATCGAGATGTCGCTTGCCAAGACCGACGACCGCATCGCCCAGATGTACCTCGACCTCGCCGATCGTCCCGACCTCAACGAGAAGGTCCTGGACGAGATGCGCCTCACTCGCAAGTGGGTGCTCGCCATCACCGGCAACGAGTGGCCGCTCCAGAACCGCCGCGTACTGGGCCCCGTCATCCGCATGCGCCTGCCCTTCGTCAACGTCCTCTCGCTGGCGCAGGTGCGCGCGCTGGACACCCTGCGCAACAAGGGGGAGGCGCTCACTCCCGAGGAGCGCGAGCGCTTCATCTATCTGATTCTCTGCACCGTCTCCGGGGTCTCCGCCGGCCTGCAGAACACGGGCTGATCCTGTCGGACGGCGGTGCGCGATGACCCGTGGCGTGCCACGAGGGCAAGGGCTCATGAGGCGAGAGGGACGGGCCGTGGAGGTCGTCCCTCTCGTCCCATGACGGGCAATGGCTCCGGTCGGACCTCGCGGGCCGACGTGTCACCCAGTCTGAGCTGGGCTTCGCATCCAGGCCAACAGGATTCAATGTGTATGTTTTGCCATGATTTCCCCTTCCCAAAAAATTTGTTAGCTTTGGCTTCCCCAGTTGCCAAAAATCTCTACAATAGCGTGTTAGCTAGCATAAACTTGTGGTCCGTAGCCCAAACGGGCGGGACCCGGGTGGGGGAGCGTCTGATGGACGGAAGCGTTATGGACGGTGCGGACATGACGAGCACGGCGGGGGTCCGCGTGGTCGGGGCGCAGCTGCCTCTGTCGATGGTCTCGGAGGGCGAGACGGTCACCGTCGCCCGCGTGCGTGGCGGTCAGGAGCTCAGGCAGCATCTCGCCGAGCTCGGCTTCGTGCAGGGCGCCTCCGTGAAGGTCGTCTCGCGCGTAAACGGGGACGTCCTCGTGAGCGTCAAGGGGGCTACCTTCGGCATCGGGCGTGACATGGCCATGAAGATTGCCACCTGCTAGCAAGACAACGGGGGGTATTGGCGCCGGGCATCGCCCGGCCTGTTTTTCTAAGGGGGAAGAATGGCAAGTCTGAGGGACGTGAAGGTCGGCGAGAGCTGTACCGTCTCCAAGCTCACCGGTGCGGGGGCGATCAAGCGCCGCATCATGGACATGGGCCTCACCAAGGGCACCAAGGTCCTGGTCCACAAGGTCGCGCCGCTGGGGGATCCCATCGAGTGCACCATCCGCGGCTACGAGCTCTCGCTGCGCAAGGACGAGGCGGCGTGCATCGAGGTCGTGGACATAGCCAAGGAGTAGCTTCCCCGGGGGCGCACGCCCTTTTTTCTGGCCGAACGAGTTACCTAAAACTAACAAATGTGAGTCTTCAGGTAGCAAAGGTAAGCCGAGAATAACTCCGGACACGTAGCAGGAAAGGCAAGGAATGGCAGACAAGATCAACATCGCCCTGGCTGGTAACCCCAACTGCGGCAAGACAACGCTGTTCAACGAGCTCACCGGCTCGAACGGCTACGTCGGCAACTGGCCCGGCGTCACGGTAGAGAAGAAGATGGCCACCTGGAAGGCCAACCACGACGTCACCTTCGTCGACCTTCCCGGCATCTACTCGCTCTCCCCCTATTCCCCCGAGGAGGTCGTCTCGCGCGACTACGTGGTCAACGACCGCCCCGACGCCGTGATCAACCTGATCGACGTCACCAACCTCGAGCGCAACCTCTACCTCACCACCCAGGTCCTCGAGGCGGGCCGTCCCGCCGTCGTGGGCCTCAACATGTGCGACCTGCTCAAGGAGCGTGGCGACGTCATCGACTCCAAGAAGCTGTCCCAGATGCTGGGCGTCCCCGTGGTCGAGGTCTCAGCACTGCACAACAAGAACCTCGACGAGCTGGTCAACGCCTCCCTCGACGCCTCGAAGGCCGGCAAGTCCGCAGAGGGCGTCAAGTGCTTCTCCGCCGAGGTCGAGTCCGCCCTGCAGACCATCGCGGGGCTCATCAAGGATGCCTGTCCCGCCGAGCTCGTGCGCTGGTACGCCATCAAGGTCTTCGAGCGCGATGCCGAGGCCATCAAGCCGCTGAACCTCGGCAAGGACGTCCTCGCATCCGCCGAGAAGGCCATCAAGGCCATCGAGGACGACCGTGACGACGACAGCGAGTCCATCATCACCTCCGACCGCTACGACTGGATCGCCACGGTCATGGACGCCTGCGTCAAGAAGGCCCCCAAGAAGCTCACCACCTCGCAGAAGATCGACCGCATCGTGACCAACCGCGTCCTGGGCCTTCCCATCTTCGCGGCCATCATGATCCTGGTCTACTACATCGCCATCTCCACCATCGGCACCAGCTGGACCGACTGGGTCAACGACAACCTCTTCTCCGATGGCTTCTTCTTGAGCGGCCAGTCGCAGGCCGCCTTCGACGAGGCCAAGGAGGAGTGGTCCTCCAACCACTACGCCGACCAGATCGACGGCTACCTCGCCGCCGCAGAGAAGGCCGGCGTCAACACCGATGGCGTCGCGGACGCCATCGCCGCGGAGGAGCCCACCGCCGAGGACGAGGCGACCATCGCCGACTTCCAGGCTGCGGCCGAGAAGGCCAAGGTCGTCGCCACCGACGTCCCCGTGCACGACGACGACGGCAACTTCGTCGACACCGACGACGAGGCCATCACCGAGGAGACCAGCGACGGCGAGCCGGTGCTCGCCGAGGGCCAGAAGCTCCAGGTGATCGACAAGGTGGACGCCGCCGACTTCGCGGCCGCCCTCGAGGGCAAGGCTGCCGAGCCCGACGAGCACGACTTCGGCAGCTTCGTGGACTCCATCCCCACCGCCGCGACCAACGCGCTCGAGGCGGCTGGCGCCTCCGACCTCGTCAAGGGCCTCGTGGTAGACGGCGTCATCGGCGGCGTGGGCTCGGTCCTGGGCTTCATCCCCCAGATCTTCGTCCTCTTCGTGATGCTCTGCTTCCTCGAGGACTGCGGCTACATGAGCCGCGTCGCCTTCGTCATGGACCGCGTCTTCCGCCGCTTTGGCCTCTCGGGCAAGTCCTTCATCCCCATGATCGTCTCCTCCGGCTGCGGCGTCCCCGGCGTCCTCGCCACCAAGACGATCGAGAACGAGCGCGACCGCCGCATGACGGCCATGCTCACGACCATGATCCCCTGCTCGGCCAAGCTGCCCATCATCGCCCTGGTCATGGGCGTGCTCGCCGGCGGCTCCGACATGTGGTGGGTCGCCCCCATGTTCTACTTCCTGGGCATCGTCGCCATCATCGTCTCGGCCATCATGCTCAAGAAGACCAAGCCCTTCGAGGGCGAGCCCGTCCCCTTCGTGATGGAGCTCCCCGACTACCACTTCCCCAGCATCCGTTCCTGGGCGCTGCACGTGTGGGAGCGCGTCGCCTCCTACGTCAAGAAGGCTGGCACCATCATCTTCGCGGCTGCCGTGGGCATCTGGTTCCTCTCCAACTTCGGCATCGCGGGCTGGGACGGCGGCGACGGCGCCTTCGGCTTCCTCTCCGGCATGGAGGGCGTCCCCGAGAACTACATGGACTACTCCATCCTCGCCGGCGTGGGCGGCGCCCTGGGCTGGATCTTCCTTCCCCTGGGATTTGGCAACTGGCAGGCCACTGCGGCGTCCATCTCTGCCCTGATTGCCAAGGAGAACCTGGTCTCCACCTTCGGCGTCCTCTACGGCCTGGGCGGCGCAACCGAGAACTCCGTGAGCATGTGGCAGGGCTTTGCCGGGATGTTCACCGTCGCCGGCACGCTCCACGTCGGTGCCATGTGCGCGTTCGTGGCGTTCAACATGCTCTGCGCGCCCTGCTTCGCCGCCATGGGCACCATTCGTCGCCAGATGAACTCCGGCTGGTGGACGGCCTTCGCCATCGCCTACGAGTGCGTCTTCGGCTGGGTGATCGGCCTGTTCATCAACCAGTTCTACGAGCTGGTCGTCTTCGGGAGCTTCGGCATCTGGACCGTGATCGCCTTCGTGCTGCTCGCGGCCATGCTCTTCCAGCTCTTCCGCCCGGCCCCCAAGTGGGACAAGAAGGACGAGAAGATCCTGGACAGCCTTGCGGAGGACGTGGCCTAGTCCTGGGCCCGCCCGCATCGCGGGCACGACGGGGTTTCGCGTGACCCCAGACTGCAAGCCAAGGCGCGCCGCCTGCCTGGAAGGTGGGTGGCGCGCCTTCTCATGAACGAGGAGAGAGCGGAAATGGAGCGGACGCAGAGGTCGGTCGAGGTCTTCGAGCCCCTGAGGGGCGCCCGTCTCGCCATCTCGAGCCCCCTCGCGAAGGGAACGAACGCCGCGGACTCCTGCCTTCGCTGGAGTGACGGGGAGCTCCTCCTCATCTATTGCAAGGAAGGCATCCGCCCCGCCCATCCCAGGTGCGCCTCGTCCTCGTCGCCCCGGTCCAAGACGCTCCTGGCGCTTCGCGGAAGGGGAGAAGGCGTCCATCCCCTGCAGCTGCGCAAGCTAGGGGGCATCGTCCTGCTGCTTGACCTGGGGCGCATCGCGCGGGAGGAGGGAGAGGCGCTCGCCGAGTTCGGCGTGGATGCCGAGGGCCTGGCTCTTCTTTCCCGCATGGGCACCACGGTGGCCTCCCTGGACGGGCATCCCGAGCTCGTCCATGTGCTCTTCGAGCTGAACGGCGCCCCGGAGCGGGGTCGTGAGGGCTACCTCAGGCTCAAGGTCGTGGAGCTGCTTCGTCTCCTCTCGCACATCGAGCTCACGGGCTCCGTCAGCCGTCCGCCCGTCCGCCAGTCGCATCGGCAGATCGCCTATCGCGCCCAGGGCGAGCTCATGCGCGACCTCTCCACGCCGCTCACCATCGAGCAGCTGGCGGAGCATTGCGAAAGCTCGCCCACCGTGCTCAAGCAGTCCTTCCGCGAGACCTTCGGCAGTCCCGTCTATTCCTGGTACCGCAGGCAGCGCATGAGGCGTGCGGCGGAGCTTCTGGGGGACGGCCGGCTGGGCGTCTCCGAGGTCGCGGCAGCCGTGGGCTACTCCAACCCGTCCAAGTTCTCCCGTGCCTTCTCCGCCTGCATGGGCTGCTCTCCCAGCGTCTGGAGGGCGCGCCACATGGTCTGAGGTCTGCCTCGGAGCATCGTCGCACGGACACCTCTCGCGCATCGAGAACGGCACACTCCCCAGAAGACCGTCCAAGTAGCGCGTCCGATTGGAGCGGTGCATCCTCTCGGAGTTGTGAATTCTCTCGACGCTGCCTTAGCGTACGAGAGGGATGACTGCTGCACAATGTCAACCAAGGCGACCTTGTGCCACGAGAGAGAGGGAGTAGTCATGCACGCTCATCACATCTGGTTCGCCGTCGGGGGCGCCGCCGTCGCAGGGACGGTCGCAAAGCTCGCGAGCACGGGGCTGCTCCACAAGGGTGCCGTCGCCGTTGCCACCTGCGCGATGAAGGTCGACGCCGCCGTGACGGCCGAGACCCAGAGCATCGTGGACGACGCGAACGACGCCACGGCCGAGGCTCGCCGCAGGGCGAAGATCGACTCAGCCGTAAAGGAGCGCCTTGCCGTCGAGGAGGCAAGGATCCGCGAGGAGGTCACTGCCAAGGTCGATGCCGAGGGTTGCGAGGCATAGCCCTTCATGCATTACAAGATCATCTCTGACCTTCCTGGCCGCCTGCGCCTGCGCTGCGGCTCCAACCTCTTTGGAGACGAGGAGGCGCGTGGCGTCGCATACGCGCTCATGCGCAGTCCCGGCGTGAGGCATGCGGAGGTCCACCCCGCCAACGGGTCGGTCCTGGTGGTCTTTGACCCGTCCTGTCGCGAGCGCGTCCTCGGCGTGGTAGACAGCCTCGACGTCCTCAGGCTTCCGACTGCGGAAGTGGGCATCGAGTCGTACGCGAACGCCATCGAGATCGCGGCCGAGAACAACCGCTTTGCCCTGCGCCTGGGCGGCCTCATCGCCTGGCGTGGCATACGGAGCCTGCTTCTTCCTGCCCCCCTGCGCCACGCATGGACGCTCATGCGCTCCGTCGGCTTCATCGCGGAGGGTCTGAGGCGTCTTGCGCGCGGCGAGATCACGGTCGAAGTGCTCGACGCCACCGCCGTGGTGGCGTCGCTCCTGAGGCGCAGCTTCGGCGAGGCCGACACGGTCATGTTCCTGCTGCAGCTCTCCTCGGTCCTGGAGAGGCACGTGCAGAGCCGCGCCCACCTCGCCCTCAAGGACGGTCTCATCACGCGCGCCGAGAACGTCTGGGCCGTGGTCGATGGCAGGGACGTGCGCATCTCCATGGACGAGGTCGAGCGTGGCCAGGTGCTTCACCTTCCCCAGGGGAGCGTGCTTCCCGTCGACGGCACGGTGGTGGACGGGGAGGGACAGATAGACGAGGCGTCCATGACCGGCGAGTCGCGCCTGGTGCACAAGTCGGCGGGGTCCACGGTCTATGCGGGCACCGCCCTCGAGGACGGCGACCTCCTCGTCCGTGTTACTGCGGCTCCGGGGGACGCACGCATCGACGGCATCGTCACCATGGTCGAGCAGTCGTCCGAGCTCAAGGCGGGCGTCCAGAGCAAGGCGGAGCACCTTGCCGACGCGCTGGTGCCCTACAGCTTCCTCTCGTTCTTCGCGATTCTCGCCCTGACGCGCAACGTGACGAAGGCCATGGCCGTCCTCATGGTCGACTACTCCTGCGCCATCAAGCTCTCGACGCCCATTGCGGTCATGAGCGCCATCGACGAGGCCTCCAAGCGCAGCATCGTGGTCAAGGGCGGCAAGTACCTCGAGGCGCTCGCCGCGGCGGACACCGTCGTCTTCGACAAGACCGGCACCCTCACCCATGCGTCGCCGCACGTCGAGAGGGTGCTGAGCCTCACCGGTGCGGACGAGGACACCGTGCTGCGCTACGCGGCATGCATAGAGGAGCACTTCCCCCACAGCATGGCACGCGCCATCGTGGCCGAGGCGGCCCGTCGTGGCCTCAGCCACGAGGACGAGCTGCACGCCAGGGTCAACTACGTGGTCGCGCATGGCATATCGACGCAGGTGGACGGGCTCGAGGCGCTCATAGGCAGCGCCCACTTCCTCTTCGAGGACGAGGGGATCGCGAAGCCGGACGACCTCGAGGAGACCATCCAGGAGACCATGCCCACCGCCTCGGTTGTCTACCTGGCGCTCGGAGGCGAGCTCGTGGGTGCCATCTGCATCAGCGACCCGCTGCGCGACGAGGCTGCCGCGACCATCGCGCGCCTCAGGGGGCTCGGCATCCAGAAGGTGGTCATGCTCACGGGCGACTCCGAGTCCTGCGCCGCCCACGTCGCCTCCTCCGTCGGCATCGACAGCTACCATGCGCAGGTGCTGCCAGAGGACAAGAGCGGCTACGTGCAGGCGCTGCGCGACGAGGGCCACACCGTCATCATGGTGGGCGACGGCATCAACGACTCGCCAGCACTTGCTGCGGCAAATGTTTCGGTCGCCCTCTCTGACGCGAGCGACATCGCCCGCGCTGTGGCCGACGTCTCGGTGCTGGACTCGTCGCTCGAGTCCCTGGTGACCATGCGTCTCCTCTCCCAGCGTCTCATGGGCCGCATCCGTCGCGACTACGGCTTCATAGTGGGCTTCAACTCCGCGCTCATCGCCCTGGGAGTTGCCAGCGCCATATCCCTCACGACCGCCGCCTACCTGCACAACGCCTCCACGCTGGGCGCGGTGGCCCTCAACACGCGCCACTTGCTGCGAGCGGGGGAGGGAGGGGTCGACTAGCGCGCCTCTCTTGCCTTGGGCTGGCTGCGTGCGCCTGGGACTTCCTGCTCCCGTCCTGTCATTTGTGCTTGCGTCTTCCTATAATTGGTAAGCACGAGCTAACTTTTGGACATGGATGGGAAGCGCATGGAGAATGCAGCCTACCTCGAGGTCACGGACCTCAGAAAAGGGTACGGGTCGGGAGAGGCCCACGTGGAGGTCCTCAGGGGCCTCTGCACGGGTGTTCGGTCGGGCGAGATCTGCACCCTCCTGGGCCCCTCGGGATCGGGCAAGTCGACCTTCCTCAACCTCGTGGGTGGCCTCGAGTCGGCCGACTCCGGCAGCATCCGCGTGGGCGGAGAGGAGCTTACGACCCTCTCCAAGCGCGAGCTCGTCGAGTACCGACGCCGCGAGCTCGGCTTCGTCTTCCAGTTCTACAACCTCGTTCCCGACCTCACGGTCAGGGAGAACATAGAGGTCTGCGCCTACCTCTCGCCCGAGCCCCTCCCCATGGACGAGCTCCTCGAGTCCCTGGGCCTCTGGGACCACCGCGACAAGTTTCCCAGCCAGGTCTCGGGCGGCCAGCAGCAGCGCTGCGCCATAGGACGTGCCCTGGTCAAGGCCCCCCGTCTCCTGCTCTGCGACGAGCCCACGGGCGCCCTCGACTACAAGACCTCCAAGGAGATCCTCCAGCTCATGGAGGACGTCAACCAGCGCTATGGCTGCACGATGGTCATCGTCACCCACAACGAGGCCATCCAGTACATGTCCCATCGCGTGCTCCAGCTGCGCGACGGACAGATCGTCTCGGAGCATACGAACCAGACGATCAAGCCCGCCTCCGAGCTGAGCTGGTAGCCGCCATGAGGAACCCACTCGACAGGCGTATCCCACGCGAACTCAAGGCGGACCTCGGGAAGTACCTGGGCATCTTTGCCCTCCTCTTCCTCATCTCCGCCATGGTGACCGGCTACATGGTCGCCGCATCGTCGCTCCAGGCGACCATCGAGGGCATGCGCGACAGGTATGTCGTCGAAGACCTGCAGTTCGACTGCGACTTCGAGGCTCCCAAGAAGGCGGTGAGGGCCGTCGAGGCGCTGGGGATGACGGTGCACGAGAACTTCTACCGTGACCTCACGATGGGTTGGAAGAGGGCGTCCGGGGAGGAGGGCGTCGGCACCGTCCGCGTGATGCGCATCAGGCGCGACTTCGACCTTCCCGTATATGTGGAGGGGGAGGAGCCGGGCTCGAGAGGCCAGATCGCGCTCGACCGGACGTTCTGCGAGAACAACGGCCTGAGGGTGGGCGACCACGTCACTGTGGACGGGAGGGACTTTGCCGTCAGCGGCGTCATGACGCTCTCGGACTACCCCACCCAGATGGTCCACAACTCCGACCTCATGTACAACACCCAGAGCTTCTCGGTCTCGCAGGTCTCTGACGAGGACTTCGACCAGCTCGTGGGAAGTTCGGCCCAGTGGCGCTACTCGGCGGTCCTGGACGACCGCTCTATGGCGCTTCCCCAGAGGGTCGAGCTCGAGAAGAAGGTGGCAGAGGCCATCAGCCAGAACGGCGCGTCGCTCTCGAGCATCGTGGACCGCGAGTCCAACCAGGCCATCACCTTCAGCCAGGACGACGTGGTCCATGACCAGGGCATGTGGGAGGTCATGCTGGTCCTGCTCGTGCTCATCATGGCCTTCGTATTCGTGGTGCTCACCAATGCCACCATCGAGGAGCAGAGCTCGGCGATAGGCACGTTGCTCGCCTCGGGCTGGCGCCGCTCGGAGATCTTGCGGCACTACCTCACCTTGCCCGTTCTGGTGGGGACGGTCGCCTGCGTCGTGGGCAACGTGGTGGGCTATGCGTTCCTGATCAAGCCCATGGCCAACCTGTACATGCGCAGCTACAGCCTGCCTCCGTACGTGGTGACCTTCCAGCCGCGCGTCTTCGTGATGACGACGCTCATTCCCCTGGGCATGCTGGTGCTCATCACCTTCTTCGGCCTGCTGCGCAAGCTGGGTGCGACCCCCCTGGCGTTCCTGCGACACGAGACCTCCCACCGCAGGGGCCTCGGCCGCGTGCGCCTCCCCAGCTCCTGGGGCTTCTCCCTGCGCTTCAGGGCGCGCGTCTTCCTGCGTAACATCTCCCAGTTCGTCATCCTCTTCCTGGGCATCTCGGTGGGAAGCATCCTCCTTCTGATGGGTCTGATCATGCTGCCCACCGTCGAGCACGTCGCCCGCACCATGAGCCAGTCGGTTCCCGCCCAGCACGTGTACCTGCTCAAGGCGCCGCTGCGCCTCGATGGGAGTGCCGACGAGCGTGCGGCGTTCGAGGCTGCGGAGACGCTCTCCACCTCGAGTGCGGAGGACGTCCAGGCACTCGATCCCGCGACACTCCTGGGTCTCGCGGTCAAGGCGCAGACGGTCAACCCGGACGACCGGGCGGTCAACGTGCGCGAGAACTCTCCCGAGCGCATCGCGCAGGCCGAGCGATTTGCCGCTGCAAGCCTCGAGGTCAAGCGCAACCTCGCCGACTCGATGGAGCAGATCACGCTCTATGGCATCGAGGAGCCGTCGCGCTACTGGTCTGACGTGCAGCTCTCGCGCGGCGGCATCGTCGTGGGGAAGGGACTGTCCCAGAAGTGCGACCTCAGGGTCGGGCAGACCTATCCCTTCGTCGACCGCTTCGAGGGCAAGACCTATGACCTCAGGGTGGATGGGATCACGGGCGGCGACACCAACATGGACGCATACCTGTCGCGTGCGGACTTCTGCGCGCTGATGGGGGAGCCGGACGACTACTTCAACGGCTATGCGTCGGACGAGGCCCTCGACCTCGATCCCCGCTTCACCGCCAAGGAGATCACGCCGCAGGAGATGCTCAAGGTCGTCGACCAGATCCAGGAGTCCATGGGCGACATCATGAACACCATGGTCGCCCTCTCGGTGCCCTTCTACCTGGTGGTCATGTACCTGCTCACCAAGACGGTCATCGACAGGTCCGCCCGCTCGATTTCGTACATGAAGGTGTTCGGCTACCAAGACGGCGAGGTCGCCCGCCTCTACATCCGCTCGATCACCACGGTCGTGGCCCTGACCCTGGTGCTGAGCCTTGGCGGAATCGTGAGCCTCTTCAGGCTGATCATGAAGTTCATGATGGTCAGCTACTCCGGGAACTGGACGCTCTGGTACGCACCCCAGCACCTGGTGGAGCTGGTGGCCATCGGATTCGCCACTTATGGCGTCGTCGCCCTGATTCACCTGCGCAACATTCGCAGGGTCTCTCTCTCGGAGGCGCTCAAGGTCCAAGAGTAGCTTGCGACGCGCCGCCAGCGACGACGCGACAAGGGGCGCGGCCTCCGTCTCCCAGGGGACGGAGGCCGCGTCATGCGGGGAAGGAAAGACCGCAAATCCCGTGAAATGCTGTCATCCCGGTGCGCCAACAGGCCAAACGCGAAAAACGACAGCATTTCCCGCAGAATGCTGTTTTCGTATCCTGCGCTAGCGTGTCTCCGTCGTCGCGCTACTCCGCCTCCGCGCGCCGCTGGTCGGCACCGCGACGGTTCTCTCCCTCGAGCGAGCGGATGCGAGCCACGTCCTGCGTGGTCTCGAGCGCGCCGAGGTAGTTGCCTTCCGCGTCGCGCACCGCGAAGTAGCGGATGTAGAGGAACTTCTCGCCCTTGTTCATCCAGAACTCGTAGCTGTCCTTGGCACCGCTGCGGAAGTCCTCGAACACCTTGTGGACCATGGCCTGGCTCTTGGGGGGATGGCAGTCGTAGACGTCACGTCCCAGGCAGCTCATCGGGCGCGGGAAGGCGCGCGTGTCCCCGTGGCTGAAGTAGCGGGTCTTGTCGTCGGCGTCGACGAAGGTGAGGTCGAGAGGGATGGTGTTGAGGACGGCCTCTATCTGGGCGACGCTGAACTCTCCCGTGGAGAGCCTGACCTTCTGCGTGCCGTCCGCCTGGGGCGCCTCGGGGACGGGGGCGGACGCGCCGGCGTTGAGCCTCTCCTCGGCGATCTCGAGCGCGGAGGCGCGCCACGCGGGAGGCTCGTCGATCAGGACGTAGCCGAACTCGCCGCTCTCCTCGGCGATCTGCGTCCACTCGGATGCTCCCAGGGTCTCGAGCGAGAGGGGCACGAGGACGTTCTCCTCCTTGCTGACCATGGACTCCGCCCCCTCG